>WNFC01007070.1_pt1 | contig 12355 bp, 15 predicted proteins | sample 5400541 | NCBI WGS metagenome assembly WNFC01 (sample SAMN13153342, study PRJNA577476) | soil metagenome | isolation source: 120 cm saprolite under Douglas fir tree site 2 hole 2 replicate 1 | place: USA:California | collected 2015-04-18 | reverse complement strand
ACCGCGGGCTGAGCGCGAAATCGACCAGGGTCCGCTTCAGTTCCGCGCTGCGCTCGACGAGGGAGGCGAGCGACGGCTCGCCGCCACCGTGGTTCATGGCCCGAGGTGCCACTTCACTCCTCCGCCTCGCCGAGCGCGGGCCAGCTTGCGGTTGACCTCGGCCCGGTCGAACGGCTCGGGTTCTTCGGGGTCGTCCTCGCACCAGTACTCCACCGGGGAGCCACCTTTGTACGCCACGCAGACCGGGTAGTCCTGGCCCCGGTCGCAGGGGAGCGTCTGCTCCAGCGTGATCTCGTGCTTCCTGCTTGCCCCGAGGTCATAGGTGTAGCTGATCTTGCCATCGTTGCGTGCCATGGCATTGCGCAGCCGGATCGCCTCTTCGTTGCGGGTCCCGTCGAGGTCCATGAGCGGGTCACTGTGCTGTTTCTTCCCAGCCTGGAACACGTGCAGGTGGTCGCCGTCCCAGCCGAACAACACCTGGATGACGTCGTACAGGTCGCCGAGGGTGGCCATGACCGGCAGCCGCACCCGGCTCCAGGTCGGCGGAACGCCGAGAGCGGCGCCCGCCACGGGCACGTCGGCCTTGGGCAGCACCTGCCCGGCGGTTACCGGACGGCGGCCCGTCCCGATCCAGCGAGCCAGCGTGACAGCCCGGCCCACGACAACGCTTTCACGCGCAAGCCGCGCCGCGTCGCGAAGCTCATCCCCTGAAACCGCCATGTCCACATTGGGACCCTACTGCCGGCCCGGCGGCGTGGTCGGCAACGAACTCCTGTGTCCCCGGCTGAATTGTGGTCAGCGTACTGTCGCCGGCCGGCTCCACTGACATGACCAAAGGCGTCGGCTAGCTGCCCCGGAGGTCCATGGCGAACATGTGCATGTCGCTCGCCGCGAGCTCGGTAAAGCCCAGGTGCCGGTAGAACCCGGCCGCGCGCAGGTTGGCGAGGCCGGACGCCAGGTGCACTCCCGGGGAGCCCTGCTCGCTGAGCCTGGCGAGCAGCGTCGCGATCAGGCGCCGGCCAACCCCGCGGCCCTGCAGCGGCGGCAACAGGTTGATGTGCAGGTGCGACGGATAGCCGCTGGGCACGTGCTGGCCGGGCTTCCAGGAGTGATGGATGTTGCTGAGCGCGGTGCGCTCCTGGACCGAGAGGCCGCGCGCGAGATCCGGTGGCGGTTCGGGGTGCCGGGTGCGCACCGCGGGCCACCAGTCGCGTTCCAGGCGCCGGCCGAAATCCTGGCTATCCAGGGTCGCCACGACGTAGCCGCCTACCCCGCCCGCGTCTTCAGCGACGAGCGTCAGCGACGGCTCGAAGATCGCGTAAGGCACGGCGTAGACGTCCCCCGGCAACCTGGGATCGCGGAAGATCGCCGTGCCGTCGCCGCCATTGTCAGCCGTCTGCAGGCAGATACGGTACACCTCGTCGCGGTCGTCCGGCTGGTACCCGCGGATCCGAATCTGCTCGCCGTCCATGCAGCCGTTCTAGCGCACCAGGATTCTCGCGCACCGGGCCAGGGTATGCCTCGACGCCAATCTCCCGGCGGGGGCGGTCCGGTGCTGCCGGCCGGGCCAGCGCGGGACATCAGCCGATACGCCTGCTATGAAATCGACGCGCGGACAGCCGCCGCTAGCCCGTTCTCATTCTTCCCGCCGACCGCGGGCGGCTCCGGTGACGAGCGCGACTCTCCCGGCGTGCGCTTCGTGGGTATCTGTGCCAGGCCTTTTGATCTCCTTTCCGTTTGCCGGCACGTCAGGATCTGGGGGCGTTCGGTCGGCCCGGCGCTGACCGACAACGGCCGGCTTGAGCACCTCCTCGCACCACTGGCGGAAGCTCGTCGGGGTTGTCGACTCAGGTGTGCGGGGTTCGGCGTTATCGAGGCCGCTGGCTTTGGCGACCCACATGTCGATGACGCCCTGGGCCATGGCGTCCGAGGCTCCGGCCTCGAGCAACCGCTGCTTCAGCACCTGGCCGGGGATCTGCTGGAAACGAACAGGCTTGCCGAGGACCTGGGAGATGATCCCGGCCATGTCGTGGTAGGAGATGTCCTCAGGACCGAGCACGGCTACATGGCCGACGCCGACCCAGGAGTTGCCGAGCAGGAGCCTGGCCGCGGCTGCTGCGATGTCGCGGGTTGCGCAGCTCGGCAGCTTGCGGTCGCCGGCGATGGGCGCGAAGAAGACGCCATCGTTCCTGATCGGCTCGGCGAAACGCAGGATGTTGTCCATGAACGAAGGCATCGTCAGCGCCCGGTAGCTGACGCCCGTGCTCGCGATCAGGTCGTCCATCGCGAGCGACCCGGTGACGTAGCCGGCGTGCGCTGCGCAGGGAGTGCCACGGCCGAGAGCCGAGATTCCGACGACACGCCTGACTGAATGCCGCTTGAAAGCTTCGGCCGCCGGCCGGGTGAAACCGACATAGGCGGCGTCGACGCTCTCAGCCCGCGGATCCGGCGGCGCGAGCCAGAAGACTGCGTCGGCGCCTGCGAAAGCCGCGTCGACGACGGCAGGGTCGCCATGAGAGCCCTCGACGACCTGGACGCGCTCGCGGGCGCTGGCCGGGATGCTGCACGGGTCGCGGCTGATGACGCGCAGCGCCTCGCCGCTGTCGAGCAGCTTTTCAAGGACCTGGTGGCCGATCAGGCCGCTGGGTGTGGTGATGACGATCATCGCTCCTCCTGCGTGTTTTCATCTCGTATAGCGATGATACATGTGTAATTTTACTAGCGCTATAGAGAGTGCTAGCCTCGGGCCCATGACCGTCAGAACCCGCATCCTCGAAGCCGCCGCTGGCCTCCTCGCCCAGTCCGCCGACGCAGACGCCTCCACCCGGGCTATATGCGATGCAGCCGGCGTTACCGCGCCGACCCTCTACCATCACTTCGGCGACAAGGAGGGGCTGCTCGCCGCCGTGGTCGACTTCGGCTGGGCCACATTCCTGGAGACCAAGCGCGCCGTCGCAGCCGTCGTCCACGACCACGTCGCTGACGACGTCCGGGCGGGCTGGGACAACCACCTGGAGTTCGCGCGCGAGAACCCGGGCTTCTACAAGCTGATGTGGTCGCCGACGGTCGCCGCCAACAGCAGGGCGGTACGCGAGGCGTACCAGATGCTCTACGACCGGCTGGAACTCGGTGCCGGCCGCGGCCAGCTGCGCATGTCGGCGGAGACTGCGGCGCGCATAGTCCTGTCCGCGACCACCGGCGCCGCGCTGTCGCTGATCTCACAGCCTGACCTGTACGGCGACGGCACGTTCGCCACCCAGCTGCGCGAGGCGGTGATCGCATCGATCACCCTCCCGGAAGATGCCGCGTTCACGGCTCGCCAGCGCCAGCGCGGGGCAGAGCCGACGATCGCGACCGCAGCGGCGACGCTCAGCAGCAGGCTCGCCGCGGAGGACGCACCGCTCACCGGGCCCGAGATGGCGCTGATGCAGCAGTGGCTCACCACACTGGCCGACGCTCCCGCGGCCGCGCTTCCCGCGCCGCCGCGCCGACCGCAACGCTCTGGAAAGGAGAGCTCGCAATGACCACAGCCCTGGAACCCGAGCTGACGACCTACCGGTGGTCGTCCCATAACATGGCCGGTTCCGGGTCGAGGACCCGGCAACTGGCGAGGTCATCACCCTCGTCCAGGGGGGCGGGACCGCGGAGGTGAACGCGGCCGTCGAGGCGGCCCACCGCGCGTTCCAGACCGACTGGCGCTGGCGTATGGGCAGCCGAGCGAGGAAGACTACGCGTGGGCTCGCCGGGCGCTCGGAGTCGAGTGACCAGCGCGATCACCTTCGATGCCAGCGCTCTCATCGCGATCGAGCGCCGCAGCAGGCGGATGCAGGCTCTGCTTGAGGAGATCGACCGGCGCGACTGGCAAGTCGCGGTGCCCGCGGCTGCCGTTGCTCAGGCGTGGCGCGGCGGACCGCGGCAGGCGCGGATCGCTGCGCTACTCGGCGATGAGCGCGCAGAGGTCGTCGCCCTGGACGACCCGGCCGCCCGGGCTGTCGGCCTGCTGTGCGGCAGGTCGGGCCACGCCGATGTCGTCGATGTGTCGGTTGCCCTCTGCGCGCGGCAGCGGAACCTGCATGTCGTCACCTCCGATCCAGACGATCTGCGGGCAGTCGATGACGCCCTCATCCTGCACGTGCCATGAAGTCACAGTCAGACACGGGAGACTGAGCTGGACTCGGTAGGGCAAGATCCAGAACACGCACAGCACTAACCAGCCTGCCTCCGTCCGCGCGGACATATGGCGGACAGCGACCGGTATTCACGGTGCCGGCTCGCCGGAATGGCCGCTGACCTGCCGATTCTCTGATGCCACCAGCACGCCAAACATCCCTGACCTGCTTATATGTGATCGGGGCGCGGCGTGCCTGCCTCTGGCTATTCCCTGTGATTCCCGGACTGTGGCGGCTGTCTGCGAAACCACGGCGACACACAGCGGTAGAGCGCGACGCGGAGCGACTTGGCATCGGGCATTCCGCGCCTGGTTGTGACCAGGACCGGCGTGGCCGCGGACGGAGAAGAGCGGGCGACTGGAGTCAAGATCTCCGTCTCAGCGGAGACGCTGGAGCAGAAACGGTCCGCGAACGCGGAGCACACCGTTCGTGAGGAATGCGCAGTCTCCGGCCACAGGCGTGAGCGTCGCCCACAAGACGAGCGAGAAATCGGCATTCTCGCCGCCGCCAACAATCTGGATGAAAGCGAACTGTTGCTCGCCTCCGACCGGTGACGGGGCGGGCGGCCAGTAGGGGGCCAGCAGGTGCAGGCTGACTGGTCTCGCCAATGGCTCCCGGACCTCTGTGACTACCGGCGGCCCCGCCAGCCCGCGGCCGGTGAGCCGGAACTTCACCGCCCGGTGTTCTGGGCTGCAAGAGCCCATGAGGCTTCCGACCCCGCGCACCGTGAGCACCACGCCTTGCTGCCCCGCTCGCAGGTTCCGGCTGGATGTAAAGACCGTGACGGCATTCGCGTTGGGGTGGACGAACCGTAGTTTCGTCTGCTCCAGTTTGGTCGACAGAGGATGGGGGGCTGGCGACACCGTCAACGGCCGCGGCTGCGGAGACGGGGACTGTGACTGTCCAGACGTGCACGCCGCGGAGACCAACCCTACGGCCATGGCCACGGCGACTCGCGTAACAGCTCCGGCACCTCGCATCCGCCACACCAACAATCTGACGCCTAAACGTGCGAGCAGGTTGCAGGTCAACGCCTTTAGTCTCCTGGCAGTTCGTCATCGAGGTTTATCAGGTCCTGGAATGTCTTGCACTCCGCAGCGTGCCACTCCCTGACGAAGACCTGACCGTCATCGTCAAGATGCACTTCCGCATACCATGGTAGACAATCGTCACAGCCATGGATCTGGTAGGGCTCACCGTCATCGTCGAACGCCGCCAGGTCGACGCACCCCGACGGGTGCAGTGTAGGTAGTGTTGCGTCGCGGCTCGCGATCTTCCACGGCTCAATTGGCGAGGGCGGCCAGAGGTCAACTGCGAGGCACCGCGGATACACAAACTCTCTGGTCAGGCCGGATACTCCGTCCAACTCGACAACTTCCCAAGCTGACAGTGCGATTTCGATGGCGGCGGCGGGAATATGCCGGCGCTACCCGTTCGTCCATCCGAGGGGATCGCCGTCGATGTTGTGCCAGGCCTGGGCCTGGCCAGCGTGGGTTAGTACGTCGGTGAGCCAGTAGGTCTGATCGGGATTCCATCCGGCGAGCATGGTGCGCGCGGTCCCGACAGGCAGCGGACAGCCAGCGGTGGAGAGGTAGCCGGCGATGGTGAGGTGAACCCCGTCCCAGTCCCGCGCGACCGCGGACCAGCGGGGCGCGAGCCAGTCTCCGTTCCAGCCGGTCCACGCCCACGTGTGCCGGTAACTGGCCGTCGCGGGCCGGGGGTAACCCGAGACGAGCTCCTGCCACGCGCGGGAACTATCGACCTCGAAGATCCGGGCTGCGTCCGAGACCGCGAGCGGCCACACGACAGCCTCGGTCTCGCCGAAGCCGTCTTCCTGCCCAGCCAGCAGCAGCGGGCCCAGGCGGCCGACCCGCCGGGTGGTTGAGATCGCGCCGGGAAATGGATGAGTCCACCACTCGCCATGCGGATCCTTGCCAGCCGACCGGCGCAGGTACTTGTTCATGCGCTTCTCGCGCTCGTCGTCCTCCAGTCCGACGTTTCGCAGCGTGTCAGCTGCCTGGCCCAGGACCGGGGCTGGCTCATCGCGCGCGGCCCACTGCACAAATTCCTGAGCGGACCGGTCAATGTCTGACCACCACCACCCGCAGCCCTCAGCCCGGGCCAGTCGAGCAGCCATCGCGCGTATCGCCGGTCTCAGCACCGGATCGTCCAGCGGATCAGCACCTGCCGGGAAGCCGCCCCAGTAGCAGGCGCCTTCGGCAACCTCGGCGAGTTCCCTGACGCCGAACATCTCATAGCCGGGATCCACCGCGACGACGGCTGCCTCATCGCTCTCGCTGACAGCCTCCTCCTCGGCGGCAGGCCCCTGGCCGGCAGCAGCCGGATCAGCGACAAACACCGACCAAGATTGCGGCGGCCCGAGCTGCGCGTGAAGTACTACGACGTCAATCCCTGCCAGCCTGGCGCACAACTCGCGGGTTGAGCCAGAGAGACACGGCCGCGTGGCGCAGGTCGTACGGGCGGACTGCTAGCGGGGAGGCGACCTGCTCGGGCGTGAGTGCCAGGGTGCGGGCCTCGGCCCAGACGTCGCTGATCGCGGTGGAGGCGATGACGTGGCCGCGTTCGCTGCTGAAGATCCGGCCGTCAGCAGCGACGCCGAAGGCGCCGACATGCGCGCGCAGGATGCCCACCAGCTCAGGCGGGATGGACACGCGGCGAGATTCCTGGGCGGGCCGGTGTTTGAGCCCGCGTTCCTCGTGGGCTGACGCGGTGTCGGTCCAGCGCCGGTTCACCTCGGGCCGGGACTTGTCCAGGGTCAGCCGTCCCCAGCCGGTTTCGGGCAGGTGGCAGTCCCGCTGGCGCAAGGCGACCGCTACGCGGCGAAGTACATGCAGGCGTAGAGCGCCATCAGGAGCGATTCGGAGTCCTGCCTACCCGCCATCACCGCGCCTGTCTAGTCCCACCTGATGCTTGACGGGTTAGTCCCAGGACATGCTTGACAAGTGCTCTAGGAAATGGGGGCAGCCTTGCGGGGCTGGGCAGCTGGATATACATCTAGGCGATGACCTGGATGAAGAAGGCGGATGGCTGGCCCAGGCTGCATGGCCGTGATGGGTCCACCGGGACACCTCCGCCGCCGACGACCAGCATGTCCCCGCCCCGCGCTACTACCTCGCCGCCTGGGTTGAGGATTTCCAGGGGATCCAGACGGGCGCGGTAGCCCGGCGGCCAGACCACGGGCATCGCGTCGCCGCGGTCGATGAGCCAGACGCAGTACGTGCCGTCAGCGACGGAGCCTTCCGCCAGCTCGCCGCCGAACCTGGCCGCCATGCCGACCTGGCGGCCATCCGACGCGCGGATGATGGGCCCTGCCGGAAGGTCTATGACTAGCCTGTGCGTCACTTGGCCGCCTCCTGGTTCTCTGCGTCGGCGTGCCGTGGCCGGTGGGCCTTGATGCTGCGGACGGGCTGTGTGGTGGTCCGCCGGATGCTGCGGATGTCGTCTCCAGCTCAGGTCGATGGTAACGGGTGGTGTCGGCGACGTGGACGGACGGTGACGATCTGCGCGCAGTAGATCCGGCCGAGGGCGATTTTCCGCCCGGCGACCATGATGACGCCGGTGTTGCTGGCGCGGCGCTGGACGGTGACCGGCTCGGCTGATGGCCTGGGCGGTCGCCCTGCCGGGCGTGCCCCGCGCCGCGCACGGGCCTGTTCCCAGGTCAGCGGGTTCGGCCGGGTGCGCAGCAGCTCGCGAGTCTGGGAGCCGAAGAACATCAAGATGGCCTCCTCGATGGCGTTGCCGAATTCCGCCGCACCTATATCAAGAGCGGCGCCGCCGCGCGGCCCCGCGGCGGCGCTTCCCGCGCCGTGCTCAGCCTTGGTGGCCCGCTCGCGCGGGCGCGCCGCCATCGCCGACAGGTTGCCTCAGATCATCCAGGCTTATCACTCAACACACACAAGGAGCAGCGGGGAGCCCTGTCCTCCTCGGCTCGAAATTGTCCAGCTCGCGGCCACCGCGTCAATGGCGGCCCTTGCAGGCCGTCGCACGCGATCGGCTACGCCGACCATTGACCCGCCGACCACTCCCACGGACCTTGGCGCCTGCGAGGATGACGGAGAAGAATAGGACGACCGGGGATAGAAGGCGGAACCACTGTGCTCGGCACCGCGTCGAACAGGTATGAGGTGCCGCTGGAAGTCCAGCATTAGGGCTCTTGCGGCCGTTGTTGCCACGTCCGCCGTCACCGCCGGGGTGACGGGCTGCAAGCCACACGTGTCAACGGCGGCCCCGTCCACCGTGGTGTGCGGCACTGTCCTGAGCAACAGCGTGGCAGCCCCGCTCGTGTTCGATGCGACGCGTCGACTGCCGATCATCAAGGGCACCACCGTCGGAGGGGTGCTTATGTTTCGTGTTGCTCGCGGATGTGCCGACGGGACCCACGTGTCCTGGGATCCGCGGTCAGCAGCGCACCTGGTCAAGGCCGCCTACGCGAGGGATGGGCTGCCGGTCGCGGTGGTGTTGAAGCCGAGCGGGTCAGGCGCGGAGTTCCGGCTGATTGGGACGAGGAATGGCAAGGTCGTGGCGTCCGCAACGGCGAAGCCCGCTGCGTAAATTTGCGACAGTTTGCAGCTCGCCGCGTGCCATTAATGTGACTGGCCGAGCGGGGGTTTCGTCGTCTGCCCGCATTCGAAAGCGTCGTCCGTCGGCCATGTTTGCTGGCCGCCCGGTGAGGGATATACGCGGGATGTGCGCCGGTCCCGCGATCAAAACCACGACGTTTGCCCAGGTCACGCATGGCGCATTGGCTGAAGCGGCGGTGGGCTGTAAAACTGCTCCTCCTCATTGCCGTGCTGCGTGCCCGATCGGAGGGCGACGCCAGGGAACTGGCGGTCAGTCACGAGCAAGGCGCCGACGAAGCGGCAGGTCAGCGACGTACCAGGTCAGCGGTGAGCAACGCCACTGACTTCAGAAGCTGACAGTTCGGGCTCAGTATGAGTGCTGCGCTATTGATGTTGTCAGGGCATACCAGGCCGCTGCTAGGGGAACTAGGATTCCCGCCGAGAGCGTCGCAGCTCGGCGCCACGCGGGATTGCGCAGACCCAGAACCAAAATCGCCACTGCCGCTGCGAGCAGGAAGCACTGCCCGATCCCGCCTGTCCAGACCCACAAGTGCGCGGCAGCACACGGGCTACAGGACCCTGATCCGCAACTGAACTTGTCCGTACAGTCCGACCCGATCCCGAACGCGTTAAGGAACCAACCGAACGTGCCGAGTACAGACACTACAGCGAGCGCTACCGAGCTGGCGACGACGAGAACCCACCGGGGCCAGTCTCTTCGCCCCGAGACCGATGCCGCGCTCATGCAGTCCACTATCACACGACCGTAACCACTGCGGAACAGTCGCAATGTCGGACGAGGAAGCGGCTGATGTGATCGCGCAGGATCGAGATAAGGACGGCGCCACGCTGCTGGCGCGGCGCGTCCGGGAGATGTAGCCCGTTGCGGCTCAGTCGCCGTTGCGGAGGTTGGAGAGCACCACCCACGTGAGCTGGGGCGAGCCGTCGCTGGCGATCGCTACGCAACCGGCTGCGACCGGGCAGCTCAGGGAAGTGGCGACGTCGTGTGGCGCCTTGAGGGCTATCGGCGGTCCACGGGACGACCACGTTAGCCCGCCATCGTGGGTCACCTCGATCGTCGTGTTGCTATGGGCGCTGCCGCTGATGTCCGATGTCTCCAGGAAGCAATCGGTCCCAGTCGCGCAGCTGAGCGCGACGCCGAATGCGGGCCAGTTCTTCGGGAAGGCGTCGACCCGGATGGTGGTGCGCCCGCTGGGTGCGTTGCTGACCCAGGCAAGGCGTCCGTTGTCGAAGCCCACCGCGCAGCTGCGCCCGCTTCCGCAGGAGACCAGCCATTGCTGCTCCGGCCCCGCGGGGTACGTCGCCGACCCGGCCCACGACTTGCCGCCATCGGTGGAGCTCAGCGCCGCGACGGTCGCGTTGGACGCGGTACCGCCTACGAGCGGGGCGAGGCATGCTCCGCCCGGGTCGCAGCGCAGCTGCACGACCCGCTCGGCTGCGGGGATCACCGGAGAGCTCGCCGCAGTCCAGGTTCTGCCGCCGTCGTATGAGTAGGTGAATGTTTCGCCTTTGGCGCCACCGTAAACGTTGGCAACGCAGTGCTGCGTCGTCGCGCAGGAGACCCACTCGACCTGGCCAGAGGGCGTGACCGGCGCGGTTCGGACGTGCGCGAAGCCATCTGTGGTTTCCAGCAGCGCCGGCCCGAACGCCGAGAAGCAGGTCAGCGGCGTCGGGCAGGATAGCCCCGCGTTCCACTCGGAGGTGATGGCTGGCAGCGGGGCCCCGGAGGTCCAAGTGGCGCCGCCGTCCGCCGAGCGCGCGACGTCGACGCTGCCGTCGCTGAGCCTTCCCTCCAGGTAGCAGACAGTGCGAGTCACGCAGGTCGGGGCCGCCGAGCCGTTCCCTACTGCACCGATGGAGGTGAGCGTTCCCGCCTTGCCCACGATCCTCATGGCCGTCAGCGATGCCGGCGTCCCGCCACCTGCCGGACCAGCCGGCGACGTCCCTGGAACAATCTTGTGCCCGGCGATCTGCAGGTGCCCAGCCGCGCTGCCAGATGCGCCGATGAGGTTGACGGCGCCGGCCACCAGGGCCACCGCGGCTGCGGCGGCGGCCAACGCCAGCCAGGGTGACCTCCCTGGCCGCAGTGATCCGGTCGGCTGATGCCGCTCCCGCTGCGCGGCGACGGCCGGCCGGGGAGCCGCGCGCCCGGAGACCGCCGGCCCGGGGACGCGGGCGGCGCCCTGCCCGGCCGCCGCTGCCACGCCGCTCGCGATCCGGTCGCCGACCTCATCGGCGGGCCAGTCGATGCCGCTCAGCTCGGCGAGCTCCACGATGAGAGCCTCGACTGAGCCGGGCCGGGCGCGAGTGGGCTCTGCGACTCGCCCGGCCGTCCTCCGGGCGAGCACGTCGTCGATCATCAGGTCGACCCACAGGCCGCCGCTGGCGCCATTCATCTCGTCCACAGGTCAGTCCCTTCCGAAGTCGGCCGTCATCTCGCCGAGCTGGTCATTAAGAGCGGCACGGAGCGCGGCAACGGCCCGGACCTGCAGCTGGCGGACGGCCGCCGAGCTGCGATTAGTCAGGAAGCCGACCTCGTTGGCGGTCCGGCCCCCGAGGATGCGGAGCCTGATCACCGCGCGCTGGTCGGCGCCGAGCCGGTCAAGCGCGCTGAGCAGGGCGGCGCGCCGCTCGGTGTCGATGGCCGGGTCGTCCGGCCCGCGCCCGGGACTGGGCCGCTCGGGGACCTCGCCCACCGGCACCACCCGCGCCGGTCCCGCCCGCCAGCGGTCGCGAGCCAGGTTGGCCGCGATCTGGAGCAGGTAGGCCGTGTACGGCACGCCTCGGTCCGCGAACTGCGGCAGGGCGCGAAGGGCACGCAAGAACACCTCCTGCGTCAAGTCCTCGGCCTCGGACGGATCGCTGGTGTACCTGGCGAACGAACGGTACACGGGCCTCCAGCTGCGCCGGCACAACGCTTCGAGCGCCCGCTGATCGCCGGACCTGGCCAGCGAGAGCAGCGCTGAGTCGTCTAGCCTCGGACAAGCGGGATCAGCTTGACCCCGGTCGTCTTTCGCGCGGACCACGTACTCCAATGCGCCTCATCTCCGTCACGGACTCCAGCGGCCAGCGGCCGCCGACACACAAGGAAGCGAGCCCGCGCCCCATCTGTGACGACATGCGCAACGCTCATCCGGGCCGGGATCTCACGGAGACCGCGGATGGCTGCTCAAGGCCAGGCGGGCTGCGGGGTGACAAGGCGGTCCCCGGCCCGGATGCCGTTGACTTCTACCTCCTCGCCAGCGGTGACGCCTACCGTATTCCCACGCCGGCTAAGCGCATGGCCAGCCGACATTACTGAGACATCGAGCAAGAAAATGACGACGGCCCTGGTCAGGAATAGGTGCACGCAGAGTCGGGGCCATCTCGCTCCGCCATGTCGTCACCTCCGCCGCTCGCATGACCAGGGCCAGCCGTTAGCGCAGGCAGTCAAATGCCAGGCACTGGGGGCACCGACTCGCCGAGGCGACAGAATATTCTCTTCGGTACGGAACGGTCGGCCGCGCCGACCAGGCGGGCTTGCGCCATATCGAGTCGTACGGGTGCCTGGCCTGCCGGACAGGTGAGCAGGAGGTTACTGGAGAC
>WNFC01014437.1_pt1 | contig 12356 bp, 13 predicted proteins | sample 5400541 | NCBI WGS metagenome assembly WNFC01 (sample SAMN13153342, study PRJNA577476) | soil metagenome | isolation source: 120 cm saprolite under Douglas fir tree site 2 hole 2 replicate 1 | place: USA:California | collected 2015-04-18 | reverse complement strand
CCACCGGCCGCGCTGTCGCCCGCTACGAGCTGCCCGCCGGCCGGCCGCACGTGCTCGGGGACGTGATCGTCGGCCCCACCGGCGACGTCTTCACCACCGACAGCACGTCACCCGCCCTCTATCGGCTCCCGGCCGGCGGCCGCGCCCTCGAGCCGATCGCCGCCGGCGAGCCGTTCGTCTCGCTGCAGGGGCTGGCTCTGAGCGCGGACGGCCAGCGGCTCTTCGTCGCCGATTACGCGAAGGGCATCTTCGCGGTGGAGCTCGATTCGCGCCGCGTACGCCTCCTCGACGCTCCGCGCACGGCCGGAATCCTCGGGATCGACGGCCTGTATCGCGCGGGCGAGTCCCTGATCGGCGTGCAGAACGGCACCGCCCCTCCGCGCCTCCTGCGCCTCCGCGTCGAGGGCGATCGCATCACGTCGGTCGAAGTCGTCGACGCCGGCCACCCCGCGGCCCCGGACCCCACGCTCGGCGTCGTCGTGGGCAACCGCTTCTTCTACATCGGGAACAGCCAGTGGGAGGCCGCGCGGCCGGGCGGCCAGATGGATCCCGCGGTCAAGGCGGAAGATCCGGCGATTCTTCAAGTCGAGCTTATTAAGTCAGGGGGGGCACTCACGCCTCGCTAGGTGGGCGTTCGCGGCCCCCCCTGAAACCCCCCTCGCAGCGCCGCCGCCGCGTTGCGGCGCCGGCGTGCTCTACGTGTCGCTTTGCCTAGCGCCCGGCATACAGCGACAGCGATGCGCGGGTCCAGCCTTCGACGTGGCTCCAGAGGAACAGGGGCACCACGTTCCCGAGGATCAGGAGCAGGATCCAGGCCGAATCGGCCAGGGGCAAGCGGAACGCGGGTTTCTCCTCGTTCCCGGAGTCGATGATCATCGTCTTGAGGATGCGCGCGTAGTAGAAGGCGGCGATGGCCGCGTTCACCGCGCCCACGACCGCGTACCAGTAGTACTGCGGGCCCTTCTCGATGATCGCCGCGAAGACGTAGAGCTTGCCCATGAAGCCGACGAGGGGTGGGATGCCCATCAGGGAGAGGAGGAAGATCGCCATGGCCACCGTCAACAGCGGCGCGCGTCGGTAAAGGCCGGGGTAGTCGCGCAGGTCGAAGGTGCCGTCCTGGTTGTGGACGAGGGTGACGACCAGGAACGCGCCCAGGTTCATGAAGACGTAGGCCAGGAGGTACACCATCAGGCCGCGCGCGCCGTTCTCGCTGAGCGCGACCACGCCCATCATGATGTAGCCGGCGTGCGCGATCGACGAGTAGGCGAGCAGGCGCTTCATGTTCGTCTGGGTGAGCGCGGCCACGTTGCCGATGGTCATGCTCAGCACGGACACGAACATCAGCACGTGTGGCCAGTCGATGGTCCCGACCAGGTCCCAGGCTCCCGTGCCCTCCACGGCCATGCCGCTGAAGAAGAACCGCAGCATGATCGCGAACCCGGCCGTCTTGGGGGCCACGGACAGGAAGGCGGTGACGGGCGTCGGCGCGCCCTGGTACACGTCGGGGCACCAGAAGTGGAAGGGGACGGTGGCGGTCTTGAACCCGAAGCCGGCGAAGACGAGCAGGGCCACGACGTAGACGGTGAGACGGTTCGCGTCGGTGAGGCCGGAGGCCAGCACCTGGCGGATCACGGGCAGGCTCGTGCTGCCCGTCATCCCGTACAGCAGCGAGAGCCCGTAGAGCATCGCGCCCGTGGACACCGCCCCGAAGAGGATGTACTTCAGCGAGGCCTCGTTGCTGAGCCGGTCGCCCTTCAGGTACGCGACCATCACGTACGACGTGATCGAGACCATCTCCAGGGAGAGGTACAGCATGGCCAGGTCGTTGGCGGCGGCCATCAGCAGGTTCGAGAGGGTCACCGCCAGCATCAGGGCGTAGAACTCGCCCTGGCCCTGTCCCCGGAGCTCGCGCGAGCCTTCGAAGCGGAAGGCCCCGACCACCAGCAGCGAGGAGCCGATCAGGATCAGCTTGAAGAAGATGCCGATGGGATCCAGCGCGAGCATGCCTTCGAACAGTCCGCCCGACTGGGCCCCGAGGCGGACGCTCAGGACGAAGGCGGCGGCGAGGGTGGCCATGGTCAGGAGCCAGTTGGCCACGTCGCGGCCGCGCGCGCGGATCGTGTCGACGAGCACGACCAGCAGGAGGCCGACGGTCAGGACGACCTCGGGCCAGAAACGGTGCAGGCTGCGCAGGAGTTCGTTCATGGATGCGGCTCAGCCCCTCAAGAAGTCCGCTTCGTCCAGGTTGGGCGTGCGGCGCAGGCGGTACAACGTGAGCACGATGGCCAGGGCCACCGCCACCTCCGCCGCCGCGATCACGATCACGAACACCGCGAAGAGCTGGCCCTGGAGGTTGCCCGGCCCGAAGCGCGAGAAGGCCACCAGGTTCAGGTTCGCGGAGTTGAGGATCAGCTCGATGCCCATCAAGACGTTCACGGCGTTGCGCCGCGTCAGCACACCCAGGAGGCCGAGCGTGAACAGCGCGGCGGAGACGGTCAGGTAGTGGGGGAGAGTGATCATCGGATGACCGCGCTCAGGCGTCCTTTCGACGGCGAACGATCATGGCCGCACCCATCAGGGCCACGAGGAGGAGCACGGAGGCCGCCTCGAAGGGGAGCAGGTAGCTGCCCATGAAGAGGCGTCCGATCTCCTCCGTGGTGGCGGCGGGCCCGCGACCGCTTCCCGTGGCCCAGCTCGTCTGCCAGAGCGTTCCGAGGATGCGCACGCGGCCAATCCGGGGGAGGAAGAGCGACACCTCGATGGGCCAGGCGAGCAGGACGAACAGTCCCCCACAGATGATGGCCGCGGGCAAGAACTGCGTCACCTCCGTCTTGAGGTTGAGGTCGTAGAGCTTGTGCGTGAGCATCACGCCGAAGAGCAGCAGGACGAGGATGCCGCCGACGTAGATGAGGAGCTGGGTGGCGGCCAGGAAGTCCGCCCCCAGCAGCACGTAGAGCCCGGCCACCCCGAAGAACGTGAACAGCAGCGCGAACGCGCTGTAGATGAGGCTGCGCGCCAGCACCACGACCGCCGCCGCCCCCACGGTGATGGCGGCAAAGACGAAGAAGATCACCGCTTCCGCGCTCATTCGCTCAGGCTCCCGCGGGAGCCGGGGGCGTCCCTCCCGCCGGAGGCGCGGGGGTGGGAGGCGCGGGCTTCGGCGTCGCGGGGGCGGCCGCCGCGGGCGCGGCCGGCTTGGCCGCGGCCTTGGGGTTGACGGTCAGGAACTTCGCGCCCTTCTTGGCGAAGTGGTAGAGGTGGTTGGTGAGGTCGGTGGTGGCGAACTCGTACTCCGGCGTCATGTAGATGCAGTTCGTCGGGCAGGGATACGTGCAGAGGTTGCAGTAGCAGCACAGCGACATGTCGATGTCGAAGACGGAGACGTCGAGCTTGATGGGCTGGCCGTTGGCCGCGAAGATCGGCGTGGCCTTGGGATCGCGCTTCTCCGCCTTGATGTAGATGCACTGCACGGGGCACGCGCGCGCGCATTGCCCGCAGCCGATGCAGTCCTCGTAGGCCATGAAGAGGCGCATGCGGCTCTTGGGCGGGAGCTGCCACTTCTCCTCCGGGTACTGCAGCGTCACCTTCTGCGTGAAGAGGTGGCGCCAGGTGATCTTCATGCCCACGAGGACGGTCCAGAAACCCTCCCAGACGTCCTTGAACCACTGAATCATCTCGATGCGTCCTCGCTCCGCGCGACGCTCATGCCGCCATGTCCTGTACGCGCCGCTTCTTGGAGAGGCGCGCGCCCGCCATCCAGAGGATGAGGGCACCGAAGACGACCGCGGTCAGCGGCCAGCCGACCCAGCGGTCCCAGATGAAACCGTTGCGGGTCGCGGGCATCATCAGGAGACCTCCCACCGCGACGACCAGGACCATCGAGATGGGCAGCAGCACCTTCCAGGCCACGTACATGAGCTGGTCGACGCGCAGGCGCGGCAGCGTCCAGCGCAGCCACATCATCACGAAGACGAGGAACCAGGCCTTGGCGATGAGCCAGACCGGTCCCAGGCCGATGGGCCCGATGTGCTGCAGCCAGTGGTTGGGGAGCGGGCTCCAGTAGCCGCCCAGGAACAGGACCGAGGCCACCGCGGAGATGACGAACATCTCCGTGTACTCGGCCATGAAGAACATCGCGAAGAAGAAGCCGCTGTACTCCGTGTGGAAGCCGGCCACGAGCTCGCTCTCCGCTTCCGGGATGTCGAAGGGCGTGCGGTTGCACTCCGCCAGTCCGGCCGTGAAGAAGATGACGAAGGCCACGGGCATGAGCGGGAAGTAGCGGAAGAGGAACCAATGCGTGAGCCCGCCGCCCTGGGCCAGCACGATGTCCTGCAGGGAGAGGCTGCCCACGATCATCACGATCCCGAGCAGGATCATCACCGCCGGGATCTCGTAGGACACGATCTGGGCGGCCGAGCGCATGGCCCCGAAGAGCGCGTACTTGTTGTTGGAAGCCCAGCCCGCCATGATCAGCCCGACCGTGGAGAGGCTCGAGACCGCCACCACGTAGAAGAGGCCCACGTTGAGGTCCGCCACCTGCGCTTTGCCGCCGAACGGGATCACCACCATGGCCAGGAACGCGCCCAGCACCACCAGGCAGGGCGCGATCAGGAACAGCTTCTTGTCCGCGCCCGTCGGGTAGATCGCCTCCTTGAACATCAGCTTGATGGCGTCGGCGATCGTCTGCAGCAGGCCGTAGGGTCCGACGCGCGTGGGGCCGAGCCGGTCCTGCATGAACCCGGCGATCTTGCGCTCGACGTAGACGTACACGATCGGGCCGAGGGCCATGAAGGTCAGGAGGAGGACGGCGGGGATGGTCGCCGACAGGGCGACTCTCAACCACTCCGGCCACGCCTCGGGGAAGAGCCGGAAGAAAAGATCCATTACCGATCTATCTCGCCGAGCACGACGTCAAGGCTGCCGATCAGCGCGATGATGTCCGCGATCATCATGCCGCGGGCGAGCACGTGGAACACGCTCATGGCCGTGAAGCAGGGGCTCTTGACCTTCACCCGATACGGATTGACCCCGGTGCCGTCGGCCACGACGTAATACCCGAGCTGGCCGCGCGGCGCTTCCGAGCGACTGTAGATCTCGCTCTTGGCGGGCTTGACGCGCTTGGGGACTTTCTCGTGGACGTCGGCGCGCTCCATCTTCTCCAGGCGATCGAGGGCCTGGTGCACGATCTTGGCGCTCTCCGCCATCTCCACGGTGCGCACCCAGTTGCGGTCGAAGCAGGAGCCGAGGGGGCCGAACTCGCCCTTGCCGACGCAGACCTCGAACTGGTAGTTCTCGTAGCCCGAGTAGGGCGCGTCCTTGCGCAGGTCACGCGGCGGCCCGCTGCCGCGGAGGTTGGGGCCGGTCAGGTCGTAGGAGACCGCGACCTCCACCGGGCACACCCCGATGTTGGCCGTGCGCTTGATGAAGATCTTGTTCTTGAGCAGGAGATCGATCAGCTCGGGATACGTGATCGCCTCGAACTCGCGCAGGAACTGCCGGCAGGCCTTGATGAACCCCGCGGGCAGGTCGTGGCTGACTCCGCCCACCCAGTTGTAGTTGTAGAGAAGGCGGGCCCCGCAGGTCCACTCGAACATGTCGAGGATCTTCTCGCGGTCGCGCAGGAGATGCAGGAAGGGCGTGAAAGCGCCGATGTCCATGCCGTACGTGCCCACGGCGACGCAGTGCGAGGCGATGCGCTGCAGCTCGACCATGATCACGCGGATGGTCTGGACGTACGGGCTGGGTTCGATCTTGAGCAGGCCCTCGACGGCGAGGGCATAGCCGAGCGAGTTGCCCATGGAGGCCACGTAGTCCATCCGGTCGGTGTACGGGATCACCCCCGGGTAGTCGACGTTCTCCGCGTGCTTCTCGAAGCAGCGGTGCAGGTAGCCGATGTGGGGCCGGGCCGCGCGCACGACCTCGCCGTCCGTGCGCAGCTCCAGGCGCAGCACGCCGTGGGTGGACGGGTGCTGCGGACCCATGTTCAGGATCATCTCGTCGGTGTCGAGATCGTCCACGCGCCAGCCGTAGCTGCCCATCAATCCTCTACGTGCCGGTTCGGGGGCGTGTAGTCGAAGGGGCCCACGCCCATCTTCTCGCCCGCCATCGAGCGCTCCGCCATCTGCGGGGTGGGCTTGACGTGGAGGCCGTTGTAGAAGTCCGGGTCCACCCAGTCCTTGCGCAGGGGATGGCCGATCCAGTCGTCGGGCAGCAGGATGCGGCGCAGGTCGGAGTGTCCGGTGAAGGTGATGCCGAACAGGTCGTAGGCCTCGCGCTCGTGCCAGTTGGCCACGCCCCACACGTTCTCCACCGTCCGCACCGACGGCGACTCGCGCGGCAGGTGCACCTTCAGGACGAAGCCGTGCGTGTGCGCGTAGGACCAGAGGTGATAGACGAGCTCGAGGCGCGGGGGCGTCTCCTTCGGATAGTCCACCGCGGAGAGGCACATCAGGTTGTCGAACCCGAGCTCCGGGTCGGACTTGCAGAAAGCGGCGACCTCCGCGATGACTTCCGGTGCCACCACGGCCCAGGGCTGCAGGACGTCGGCCTGGAAGGCCGTGATCCGCTCGCCGAACTGCGCGCTCAGGCGCTGATGGATGGCAGCCGCGTCCATGGTGCCGTTACTTCGTGGACTCCGCCGCCATGCTCGCGCCGGCCAGGCTGCCCAGCGTATCGCCCTTCCGGCGGAGCACCCGGTCCTCCTGGATCCGCTCCTGGAGCTTCATGACGCCGTACAGCAGCGCCTCCGGACGCGGCGGACAGCCGGGCACGTACACGTCCACCGGCACCACCTCGTCCACGCCCTTGAGGACGTGGTAGCCCACGCGCCAGTAGGGGCCGCCGTTGTTGGCGCACGAGCCCATCGAGATCACGTACTTGGGCTCCGGCATCTGCTCGTAGAGCCGCTTGAGGCGCGTCGCCATCTTCAAGGTGACGGTGCCGGCCACGATCATGAGGTCGCTCTGCCGCGGCGTGCCGCGCGGGATCATCCCGAAGCGGTCCCAGTCGTAACGGCTGGCCCCCGTCGCCATCATCTCGATCGCGCAGCAGGCCAGGCCGAACGTCATGGGCCACAGGCTCGACTTCCGCGCCCAGTTGATGACATTGTCGACGGTCGTGAAGACGACGTTCTCGTCGCTGAACTTGTTCTGTAGGAGGCCGGTGATCTCGGGCATTCCCTAGGTCCTGTCCTCCGCCCGCACCCACTCCAGGTCGCCCTTGCGCCAGACGTAGGCCAGGGCGACGACGAGGATGGCGATGAAGACGAGTCCTTCCACGTAGGGCAGCAGGCCCTGCTCCTCGGCGAGCTTGCGGAACACCACCGCCCAGGGCAGGAGGAACACGGCCTCCACGTCGAAGATGATGAAGATGAGGGCGAAGACGTAGAAGCGGATGTTGAACTGGATCCACGCGCTGCCCGTCGGGTTCTCGCCGCACTCGTAGGTCGTGAGCTTCTCTTCGCTGAAGCGCGACGGACGGATGATGCGCCAGATGACGAGGTTCATGGCCAGGAAGCCGATCCCCATCACCAGGAAGACGAGGATCGCCGCATGGGTGGTCAGGAAGGAGGCGGAAGGAACCGTGAGGGGCATGGGGAGCCGGTTGACGGGGCGTGGCGGACTCTAACAAAAGGTACCGGGAGAGTAAACTGCCGCGATTGTCCACGAGCCTGGTCGCGAGCGGGCGGGCCGAGGCCGCACGCGCGCTCGGCACCTCTCGCACCCCGCCCTTGCCCGCGCGCGTGGCCGCGCTCGCCTTCATCTTCCTGCTGGCCCTGGCCGTGCGCTCGCTGTACGCGCTGGACCTGGCGCCCGTCATGTACTCGCGCGTGCAGCCGGGCACGCGCATGGCCTGGCGCTACGACGAGGCGGCCGCTTCCATCCTGCGCGGCGACGGCGTCCTCTGGCCGCGCGCTCCCGATCCGGCGCGCACCGGCCTTTTGGCGCGGCCCCCGGGGTATCCCCTGTACCTGGCCCTGGTCTATGCCGCCCTCGGCCGCAGCTTCTTCGCGGCCCAGCTCGTCCAGAATGTCCTGACCTCCGCCGGCTGTGTCCTGCTCACGCTGGCGGCGGCCCGCCTCGTCAGCTGGCGGGTCGGCATTGGCGGCGGGCTGATGGCCGCGCTCTCGCCCCACCTGGCCTTCAGCTCGAACTTCGTGCTGCCCGATGCGCTGTCCGCCCTGCCCCTGCTGGCCGCCCTCGTCGTGCTCGCCCGTGCCCATCCGGGTCCACGCACGCGATGGTGGGTGAGCGCGGTGGCGGGCGCCCTGGTGGGCGCGGGCGTGTGGCTGCGTCCCAACGTCCTGCTCCTCGCGCCCTTCCTGGCCGTCCTGATCGTGGTCGTCGCGCGCGAGCGCCGGCGCGCGCTGGGCCATGCCGTCGCGCTGCTGGCCGCCGCCTTCGCGATGGTCGCGCCCATCACCCTGCGCAACCATGCCGTGTTCGGCGAGTGGGTGCCGGTCAGCATCAACGGCGGCCTCACACTGTGGCAGGGCGTCGCGGACGCGGGCGGCGAGGCGGAGGGCGCCTTCCGCCGCGACAAGCTGGTGATGGCGGAAGAAGCCGAGCGCTACGGCAACCCGCGGTACGGCGAATGGTGGGCGGAGCCGGACGGGATCTTCCGCGACCGCGAGCGCTATCGCCGCGCCCGGGCGGTCATCCGGGCGCATCCTCTCTTATACGCGCGCGTGGTCGTCGGGCGTGCGTGGGAGATGCTGAGCTACGCCGCCCCCGGTCCGCCGACTTTGTCCGGGGACTGGGTCCCGGCCGCGCGGCCGCGCCGCTGCGGCCGGCGCTCGGAGTCCTGCAGTCCGTCATGGTTCCGGCGCTGACCCCGCTCGTCCTTCTGGGCGCCGCCATCATCCTGGCCGCGCGCTGGCGGTCCGGCCTGCTGCTCCTGGCCCTGCCCCTGTACTACCTCTCGACCGAGAGCTTCTTCCTCTACGAATGGCGGGTGGCGGTGCCCATGCACTACGCGCTCTTCGCCTGCGCCGCCGCGCCCGTGGTGGCCGCGTGGTCCGTGCTTCGGTCCGCGGCCGGCTCCGCCCTGGACCCGCCGGATCAGAACCAGGCGGGATGACAGGTCGAGCGGTAGGCGCCGAGCTGGCGGCGGATGTAGCCGTCGCCGGTGACGATGTCGTACTGGTCGTTCCAGGAGTTCGTGTTCTTCACCGCGAGCTCCTCGCCGTCGTTGGTCGCGCACAGCCCGCGCTGCTGCACGGCGGCGGTGACGGCGTCCCAGTACGCGTCCGTGTTCCGGATGAAGTAGCAGTTGTCGCAACCGCCGCGCGTGTCGTTGAGCTTGAACAGCTCGGGATGCTGGCGGATGACCTGGTCGATCGAGGCCTCGACCTGGGCTAGGAACGCCGGCCGCTCGTACGGGCAGTCGTTGCCGCTGCCGGTGCCCCTGGGCAGGCCGCAGGTCTGACCGCTCGGTGGGGCAGGGGCGGGCGTGGGCGTGGCCGACGGCGCGCCGGGTGCCGGGGCGGGAGTCGGGGTCGCGGCCGGCGTCGGAGTCGGAGTCACCGCGGGCACGGGCACCACGATCACCGGGATGGGACCGGCGACCTCCGGTGTCTTCGGCTGGGTCGGCAGCTCTTCGGTAATCGTGTGGCACGACGCGGCGAACACGCCCAGCACGACCATCGCCATCAGCTTGCGGACCATAGGCGGACTCCTCTAGAAACTGGTTGAAGAGTGTAGGCCTAATTCCTCTTTACGGCAATACAATTTGTGCGCTTGGTCACTCCGGAGGGACCGGTTAGACTCGCGGGAAGTCCTTGGCCAGCCAGTCGCCGCGCGCCCCGTCCGAGCCGCTTCCGGCCGCCACCCTCTGGCTGGCCGCGGCGAGCGCGCTCGTGCTCGCCCTTATCGTCGCGCCGCGCGTGTTCCACAACTACGACGTCGTCGATTGCTTCCTCACCTGGGCGCGCGCCTCGCACGGCCGGCAGCCGTGGGCGATCTATCTGACCCACTTCGCCACGGACGATTGCGACTACCCGCCGGTCGTGCCCTACCTGCTGACCCTCGTGGAGCGCGCACGCCTCGCCCTCGGAGCGGGCGAGACGAGTGGGGCCGCGATCCCCCTGTTCGTGAATGCGGCGGCGTGGGGACAGTTCGACGCGCTGCTGTCCCTGTTCGTCGTGGCCGCACTGGTCGCGCTGCTGCGCGGGCAGGCCGGACGCGCGGGGGCGGCGCTGGGCCTCGCTCTGGCCACGAAACTGCTGGCCGTCGTGGCCATCCCCGTGCTGGCGCTCTGGGCGTGGCGGCGGCGGGGCGCGCGTGCGATCCTCGCCGGCGCCGCGGCCGCCCTGCTGGTCATGGCCCTGGCCGCGATGCCGTACGTGGCGCGCGGCGCGGCGCGTCCCGTCCTTTCGTCGTATCACGGCGCGGTGGGCTACTACCCGCTGCGCACGGTCGAGGCCTACAACCTCTGGTACGTGCTCGATCGTGTCGACATCCGTATGCGCGGCCAGCCCTCGGGAGAGGCGCGTCTCGATACCCGCCCCTTCGTCGGGCCCTTGACCCATCGCGACGTGGGCCTGCTGCTGGTCGCGGCCTGGACCGTCTTCATCCTGGCCGGGCTGTGGCGGTGGCCGGGCGACGGCGGGCTGGTCCTGGCCGCCGCCTTCCAGTTCTTCGCCGTGTTCATGCTGCCGACGCAAATGCATCAGCGCTACATCCTGCCCGCCGCGGTCCTGCTGGCGCTGGTCGCGCCCCTCTCGCCGCGTGCGCGGACGCTCTTCGCGGTCCTGGCCGTCACGGCCACGCTGAACCAGGGGCTCGACCTCGGGCGCGCCGTGCTCGATCACGCGGTCCAGGTCGATCCGTCGCGGATCGGCGATCCGCCCGCCATCCGCATGGCGATCCGCAACGTGGCCACCGGTGTCGCGCTGGTCCATGTCGGTTTGCTGGCGTGGTGGACGGCCGTCTACCGTCGTGAGCTGGCGGCGCTGGCGGCACTGACGCCCAGAGGCGCCGCGGGGTTCGCCGCCGCGCCCCGTCCCGAATGACGACGCCGCGAATCTGGCTGCTGCGCGCGCTGCTGCTGGCGCCGCTCGTCCCGCTCGTCGCGGGCCGCCGGATGGTCACCTACCAGGACGCGATCATGACCCACCTGCCGGCCAAGGCGGCCTCGGTCGAGCAGGTGCGACTGGGCACGTTCCCCTTCCTCAGCCCGTACGCCTCCTTCGGCGAGCCGCTGGCGGGCAATCCGAACTTCGGGACGTTCTTCCCGGACATGCTCGCGTTCCTCGTCCTGCCCCTGCCGTCGGCCTTCGGGCTGCGCTTCGCCCTGGCCGCCGTGCTCGCCTACGCGGGCGCGCGTCGGTGGGCGCGCGCGGAAGGGGCCTCGCGCGCCGCGGCGGAGGTGGCCGCGGCCGCCTTCGCCCTCTCCGGCGTGTACGTCTCGACGTGGCGGTTCTTCAACAGCGGGCTCGCCCTCGCCCTCGCGCCCTGGGTGATGGCGGCGGCGGCCCGCGTCGGCGCGGGCGCTCCCGGCGAAGCGCGTCCCCTGCGACGGGCGATGGCGGAGCTGGCCCTCGTCTCTGGCCTGGAGATCCTGGCCGGCGAGCCGGTGATCGCGCTCATGACCTTCGGCCTGGCCGGCCTGCGCGCGCTGATGGCCCCCGCCGGCCGGGGACGCGCCCTCCTGGCCGCGGGCCTCGCCCTCACGCTGGGCGCGGCGATCGCCGCGCCGCAGATCGCGAGCACCGTCCAGGTGTACGCGACCTCGACGCGGAGCCTCGCGCCCTTCCCGTATCTGCTCGCGTCCAACACGTCGCTCACCCCGGCGCGCCTGCTCGAGCAGGTCGCGCCCTTTCCGTTCGGCCGGCCCGACCTCACGGGCGAGGCCGGCTTCACCGGGCACGCGCACTACGACAACCACGCGCCCTATCTCTGGACGCTGCACGTCGGCTGGGTCGTGCTCGCGCTCCTGCTTCTCAGCGCAAGCCCCCGCGATCGCCTCGAGCGCGGGTGGTGGGCGCTGCTGGCCGTCGCTGCCCTTCTCTCGTTCGGCCGCTTCCTGCCCGGGGCCAAGGCGCTCCACCCGCTCGTCTCCCTCGGCGGTCGCATGCGGTTCCCGGTCAAGTGGTGGTACGTGGTCGCGCTGGTCCTGGTGCCGCTGGTCGCGCGCGCGGCGACGCGGTGGGAGGAAGCGGTCGCACCGTCCCGCGCCGCCCGATGGCGTACCGGCCTGCTCGCGATGGTCGGGGCCGCCCTGCTCGCGGTCGTCGTGCGCCCTTCGGGAATCGCAGCCGTGGCGGCGGTGGTGTCGGTGGTGGGGGTCCTCTTGCTGATCGCGCGCCCGCCGCGCGCGGAGGGTCTCGCCTGGCTGGTCGCGATCACGCTCGCGCT
>WNFC01008435.1_pt1 | contig 12356 bp, 9 predicted proteins | sample 5400541 | NCBI WGS metagenome assembly WNFC01 (sample SAMN13153342, study PRJNA577476) | soil metagenome | isolation source: 120 cm saprolite under Douglas fir tree site 2 hole 2 replicate 1 | place: USA:California | collected 2015-04-18 | reverse complement strand
CGACTTCTTCAACGAGTGCCTCTTCGGCTCGATCCACGAGTCGGGACACGCGATGTACAACCAGGGCATCGGCGACGACATCGACCGGACACCGTTGTGGGGCGGGGCGTCGCCCGGCGTGCACGAGTCGCAGTCGCGGCTCTGGGAGAACCTGGTCGGTCGCAGCCATCCGTTCTGGAAACACTTCTTCCCAAGCCTGCAAAGCGCTTTCCCTGACCAGCTGCGCGACGTCGACGACGAAGCTTTCTTCAAGGCGGTCAACAAGTCGTACCCGTCACTGATCCGCGTCGAGGCGGACGAGGTGACCTACAACCTGCACGTCCTGCTCCGGTTTGAGCTCGAGAACGAGATGCTCGAGGGCAAGCTCATGGTCAAGGACCTGCCCGAGGCCTGGAACTCGCGCGTGAAGTCATACCTGGGCATCAACGTGCCCAACGACCGGGAGGGGGTGCTGCAGGACATCCACTGGTCGTACGTGGGCTTCGGCGTCTTTCCCGGTTACACGCTTGGCAACTTGATCGGCGCGCAGCTCATGGAAAAGATCCGGGCCGACATCCCAGGGCTCGACGGGCACATCGAGGCCGGCCAGTTCGCGCCGCTGCTTGGCTGGCTGAGGAAGAACGTGCACCGGCACGGCCGCAAGTTCACGCCCAACGAGTTGCTCGAGCGGGCCACGGGCAAGCCGCTCACGGCGGAGCCCTGGATCGCGTACGTAAAGAAGAAGTTCGGGGCGCTGTACGGGATCAAGCCGGCCCGGGTCTGGCCCTAGTCCGGGCCTCGCTCCGGCGGGCCGAATGTAATCGTCGGCGGGATGGTCAGCATGCGGCCGTCGTCGCCGCGAACGATCTGCCAGTTCCCCTCGTGCACCTTCCAGTGATGCCGGTAACAGAGAAGCGCCAGGTTGGCGGGCTCGTTCGAGCCGCCGTGGATCCAGTGCACAAGATGATGGCCGGCCGACCAGCTTGCCGGGCGCTCGCAACCTGGCCAGGTGCAGTGTTCGTCGCGGATGTTGAGCGCCTTGCGCGCGGGTCCTGAGATCGTCCGCTTCGCGCGCCCGACATCGATGACCGTGGAGTCCGACCCCAGCACGATGCGCGTGATCGAGGCGTCGCACGCGAGCCGCTCGACACTCCTGGACGAGATGGGGATCGAGAGCTCCATGTCGGCCGCGGCCGCGCCGGGCAGGCCCCGCAGCGTCTCGAGCGTGGCGGTGACCATGAGGTGCGTCCGCTGGCTTCCCTGCTGTGGGATCAAACCCGCGTCCAGTGCGTGCATGGCGAGCTCGATGGCTGCATCCGCCATCCGCTGATCCACATCGCGGTCGTCGTGCTCGCCGGACTTGCGCGCCAGAGGCTTGAGAGCGGTGATCAGCACGGCGCCACCTTCCGGATCGAACTGGCCGCTCAAGAGGACCGTGCCGTCCATCCACGTGCTCACCTTGAGGCGTCGGTTGTGGACCAGCTCGGCCTGCTCGTCGGCGTAGCGCTGGGGGTCGGCCGCGTGCCGGTAGTGGGTGCAGATGTAGTGGAACTTGCCAGGTGAGTTGTCGCGCGCCTGCTGAATCAGCACCTTCTCGTCGAAGCGGTCACCGAGGGCTTCGGCCGTTCTCGCCATCACGGTCATGTGGGCGAAACCGATCTTGCCTTCGTCGACCGCCTGGGCGCTCTCCGGCATCCGGTGCAACGTCTCGCCCACGGCGACGCTGTTCGCGGCCGCTCCGCTGGTCACGTGGCAGTTGAAGCGGATCCAGTCGATGGGGCTGACAAAGCCGTCGTAGTCGTACAGGTCCCGGGTCGCGAACTCGGCCGCCAGCTGGGCGATGTAGAGGTCTCTCAGATCTCTCGCGTGGTATTCGCGACGTAGCTCTTCAGCGATCGCATCATCGGAGAGCTGCTTGAGATCGGCGGTCGCAGGCGCGGTGTCCATGACTCGATGTTACGAACATATGTTTGAGTGTCAACCCAGCCTATTAAGACCCGAGTGGCCGACCTAACCGAAGTCGATTGGCGCCAGGACTTCGCGATTGACCTCGAGCTTGAAGATGTCCGGACGCCCGTAGTGCCCCGCCACGTCCAGGGTCCGCTTGGCGGCCGATGCGACGACCGGGTCGCACTCGGCATACAGGATGCCGTGCTGTTCGTGGAGCGGGCCGGCGACGATTCGCCCGCTCGGGCTGACGATCACCGAATCGCCCGGGTTGTACCACTCCTCGAGGTTCGGGAACAGCTGCGCGCGCTTTGGGAAGTCTTTCGGGATGTCCTTGCCCCGCATCGCGGTCCCGTTGCCCAACACCCAGCACCGCCCTTCGGCCGCAATGTGCCGCATTGTCGAGATCCACGTGCTGCCCTCGTCCCAGGTCGGCGCGACGTAGATCTGGCAGCCCTGCGCGAAGATCGCAAACCGCGCCAGCGGCATGTAGTTCTCCCAGCAGATCAGCCCGCCGACCCTTCCCATCGGGGTGTCGCTGACGCGCAGGCCGCTGGCGTCGCCGGTTCCCCACACCATCCGCTCCGGGTTCGTCGGCATCAGCTTCCGATGGCGGTTCAGCACCTCGCCGTGGGGCCCGATCAGGACCACGGTGTTGTACAGCGTGCCTCGGCTGAACTTGCCGTCGCGTTCGTGGATGCCGATCGATACCGTGACCTTGAGCCGCCGCGCCGCCGCCTGGATTGGCTTGAGGTCTCCCCCGTTGAGGTCGACCGCGTTCTCGATGAGCCGGCCGTGGATCTCACCCGTCAGCTCGAAGTCCGTCCCAGGGCGCAGGCGCCACAGCCACTCCGGGTAGCCCGGGAGCCAGGTCTCGGGAAAAGAGACGAGGCGGGCGCCGCCCGCCGCCGCCTCCTCGAGCAGCTCGACTCCGCGCTCGAGCGTTTTCGCACGGTGCAAAGTGACGGGTGGGTGCTGCACGGCCGCCACGCGGTGCGGGGTCGCCTTCTTCTTCGTAGGCATGGCCGACATGTTGCGCCCTGGCGGTCAGCGTTTGCCGGGAAAGTCGCCCGCCCGGGCGAGCATGCCGGGCAGCTCCTTGCCCAGTTGGGCGGCAAGCCATTGCGAAGTTTCGATCAGCGCGTCGAGGTCGATGCCGGTGACGACGCCGAGACCGCGCAGTAGATAGACCAGGTCCTCCGTGGCGATGTTGCCGGTTGCTTTTGGCGCAAAAGGGCAGCCCCCGGCTCCGCCCACCGATGCGTCGAGCGAGACGGCCCCTTCCTCCAGCGCCGCCACCGCGTTCGCGTAGCCCGTGTTGCGGGTGTTGTGGAAGTGCGCGCCGACCGTCGCCCCGAGCCGTGTGGCGCCTCCCACAAGCTCCTTGACCTGGGCCGGTACGCCGACCCCGATCGTGTCCGCCAGGCAGATCTCATCAGGTGGTATCGCCATCAGCTGTTCGACGATGCTCAAGACACGTTCAGGCGGAACCGGCCCCTCGAAGGGACAGCCGAAGGCGACGCTCAACGTCACGGTGATTGGCATCCGCTCGCTCCGCGCCCGCGCGACCAGCGCAAGCGCGGTCTTCAACCCCTCCTCGGTCGTGGCATTCTGGTTGCGCCGCCCGAACTCGTCAGTGGCGGCGAACGCGTAGTGCACCTCATCGACGCCCGCCCCGACCGCGCGCTCGTAACCTCTGTCGTTCAGCACGAGGCCCGCATAGGAGCTACCAGGCTGGCGGTGCAGCGCGGCCATCACGTCTTCCGCCCCGGCCATCTGCGGCACGAGCTTCGGGTTGACGAAGCTTGCGGCTTCGATCCGCTTCAGCCCCGCCGCGGCGAGCCGGTCGCACAGATCGGCGCGCATAGCAGGCTCGAGGTTTCGGGCCTCGTTTTGAAGGCCGTCTCGCGGGCCCACATCGCAGACGACAACGCTCACATGGATAAAGGTAGTGCGGCGGGCCGCTCTGGCCCGCCGCACTGGTGTTTCAGCTAACTAGCTGACGTTTGCCGTGTAGATGTTCTGGTCGAGTCCGCCCGTGCCGTCGAAGCAGGTACTGAAGGATGAGGTGCACGCACCTCCCGCGGCGGGGTCGCCCGCCGCGTCGTTGCCGTCGGTTCCGAGGCCGGGTTGCGCATTGCGCTGGTCGGTCCAGGCAGCGGCGATCGAGCCGCCGACCGCCGACACCATGATGTAGTCACCGAAGAACGGGACTAGCCGTCCCCCGAACTGCTCGAGGTTGGGGTTGGTCAGCGCCGAGGTGAGCTCCTGGTGCGACCAGGTCGCGCCACCGTCGGTTGAGCTGGAGTACCAGACCCCGAGGCACGCGCTGCCGACGCCGGTGTCGCTGTTGCAGGGCGCCTTGGTCGCTGAATAGTTGGAGCCATCGGCGCGGCTGTCGTAGTACACGACGCTCAGCCGGCCGGCCGAGGCCGTGATCCACGGGAAGAACTGATGGCCAATCGATTGTGAATCGACGGCTGCGGCAGGTGACCAGCTGGCCCCGCCGTCCGTCGACTTGACGAACTGGGTCTGGCCCTGTCCGGAAGCAAGCAGCGCCTGGAACGCCATGTAGATCGCGGCCTTGCCGGCCGTGTTGTCAGTGGCGATCGTTGGCTGCGCGAGGTCGAACCGGGGGAACGTCTGGCCGGACGAGCACGCGAACGGACCGTCACCGCAGTCGCGTGAGCCGGTGCCGGAGAAGGCACCGGAGGTGAACCGGTGGAACGGCACGACGATGCTGTCCTTGCTGAAGCTGGCGCCGAAATCGGAAGAGCTTGCGAAAGCCGCTCCCTGGACGAAGTTGGAGCCCAGTGAGAAGGTGCCGCCGGTGTTGGCGTTCCAGGAGACGTACACCTGGCCGCCCGGCCCGATCGCGATGTTCGGGCCCTGGTTGTTGCAGATCGTGCTGATCTTCATTGGCGCGCTGAACGTGGCGCCACCATCAGTCGACCGCGAGAAAAGGATCTCGTTGCAGCCCCTGCCGTGGAAGTCGGACCACGCCGCGTAGACGTTGCCCGTGGCCTGGTCGACCTGAATCCCGGTCTTGTCGTTGAAGGAGCCCTGGCCGAAGGTGTTGGAAGCCAGGATCACGGTCCGCACGTAACGGGATCCGTCAGTGCTTTTGTCAGAAGGATTCGACGGCGCGTAGGTCGCGACCCACACGTCGCCGGTGTTGTCTCGGAACGACGCCGAGGGCCCGTCCTCAATTCCGCGGTTGAAGTTGTTGCCCATGAAGAACACATCGCCCTTGCCGTCCCAGGCCTGGACCGGGTCGCCGGCAGCGATCGCGCCGCCCAGCGCCATCTGATGCACCGGACTCGCAGATCCCTGCGACGAGCTGTCGTGCAGATACCCAGGTAGCAAGCTGTCGACCCACGTCGCGCCGCCGTCGGTCGAGCGGTAGAAACCGGCCCATGCGTCGTGGTTGGTCGGGATCGTGCAGTAGTCGTTGCTGCCAGAGGTGCGCACCATCGCGTTGCGCGGGTCGATCGCAAGAGTCGGCTCGTTCTGCTGGCGGCGGTCGATGCTACATCGGGCCAGCGTGGCGTCGGTGTAGGTTCCACCGGCGAGCTGGTCGGCGCTCATGTACGAGCCGCCCGCGTCGTTCGTCACCCGGATGTTGACCGGGGTCGTGACGGCTGCGCCGGGTGATGCCTGGGCCAGGACCATCACCAACGCGGCGCCCAGAATCGCGAAACGAAGTTTCCGCACCGCACCCTCCTTGCTTGGAACCCACACCCTGCGGGCTGTTGAGATGAACCTTAAGAACCTGCCACAAAACAGACGCGCACGCCAGTCCCGTATTCGAGCGGCTCGCCGGCGACGTCTTTCCAGCCACACCGAAATATCTGAATCCTCTTGATTATTGGAGCCGCTCTAATTATAATGAGACTTGAGTAAAGCGCCTGGAGGTGATTGCGATGGCGACGACACGAATCGAGACCCGGACGGGGAGGCTCCGCGGCCGGTGGTTTGGGCTGGCGGCTCTGACGGCCAGCGGCCTGGTCCTGGGGCTCGACATCACAATCCTCATAACGGCTCTGCCGACCCTGTCGGCCAAGCTGGGCGCGACCACCGACCAGCTGCAGTGGATGTCGGCCGCCTACACCCTCTCGCTGGCCGGCTTCATGCTGCCTGCCGGCGTCCTGGGCGACCGTTTCGGCCGCAAGCTCCTCCTGCTGATCGGCCTTGTCACGTTTGGCATCTCGTCGGTGGTCGCGAGTCAGATGACCTCCGCGAACGGGCTGATCCTGATGCGCGTCGTCATGGGCGCCAGCGGCGCGATCGTCCTTCCCCTGGTCACCTCGATCCTGCCCTCGATGTTCGCGGAGGACGAGCGCCAGCGCGCGATCGGCTTCTCGGGAGCCGGAGCTTTCATCGGCCTACCGCTCGGACCGCTGGTCGCCGGCTGGCTGCTCACCCACTACGCGTGGGGCTCCATCTTCCTCATCAACGCCCCGGTGGTCGTGATCGCTGTCGTCGGTGCGTGGTTTTTCATCCCCGAGAGCAAGGACCCCAACCCGAAGAGGCTGGACTGGGTTGGCGCCCTGCTCGAGATGACCGGCGTGACCGGAATCGTCTACGCGATCATCGAGGAGCCCGTGCGCGGGTGGACCGACTTCCAGGTCATGGGACCTCTTTTGGGGGGCGCCGCACTGATCGCCGTGTTTGTCATCTGGCAGTTCCGGACGAGGGTGCCGCTCGTCGACCTCAACCTCTTCCGCAGCCGGCGCTTCGCCCTCGCTACCGTGGCTTTCACCATCGTTGGCTTCGCGATGACCGGGGTCCTGTTCGTCCTGTCCCCTTACCTGCAGGTCGTGCAGGGAAACGACGCGCAGGGGACCGGCATCCGCCTGCTTCCACTGATCGGCGCGATGATGGTCGGCGCGATCAGCAGCGACTGGCTGTCGAAGCGGCTCGGCGCGAAGGTCATGGTCTCGGTGGGAATGCTCGGCATCTCCGCCGGGATGGTCCTGCTCTCGCGAGCCGGCGTTGACACCGGCTTCGGGCTGGTCGCGGTCGCGCTCGCCGTGATCGGTCTCGCGATCGCGTTCACCATGATCCCGGCTCTGGACGCAATCCTGAGCGTGCTGCCCGCCGGCGAGACCGGCGCAGGGAGCGCGCTGACCCGTGCCATCCAGAACGTCGGCTCATCGCTTGGCGTCGCGGTGATGGGCAGCATCCTGAACAGCTCCTACCAGGCACATTTGAGTGGTCAGCTGGCAAGCTTCCCGGCGGCCGCGCGTTCCGCGGCCGAGACAAGCGTGGCCGTCGCCGCAGCCGTGGCGCGTCACCTCCCGGGACCCCTGGGCGGTCGACTGCTTCGCCTGGCCGAGACCGCTTACTCTCAGGGCATGAGCGACGTGCTGCTGGCAACCGCCGGCTTGCTCGTGGTAGGCGCGGTGCTGATGGCGCTCTTCTTGCCGGCCCGCACGCCGCACGCCGAGTTTGCCGCTCCCGCAATAGAACCGCAGGCGGTCACCGCATAGTGCCGAAGACGATCACTCCCCTGGCGGGCAGCCTGCGCGAGCGCAAGAAGCTGAAGACGCGCGAATCCATTCAGCGCGAGGCGATGCGCCTGATTCAAAAGCAGGGTTACGACAAGACGACTATTGAGCAGATCGCAGCCGCCGTCGAGGTGTCGCCGAGCACCTTCTTCAATTACTTTCCCAGCAAAGAGGACGTCGTCCTCTACGACGCATACGACCCCATCATCGGCAAGCTCCTGATGGAGCGACCAGCGGACGAGCCCCTCGGCGTCGCCATCCGCAACGTGCTGGAGGAGATGGCCGGGATCTTCGAGCGCGACCGCGACATCATCCTGGCTCGCGCCCGGCTCTGGCTCGAGGTGCCAGCGCTGCGCGCTCGGCTCTGGGAAGAGCTGGAAAGAGGCCAGGTCTTCATGAGCGGCCTGATCGCGCAGCGATCTGGTCGCGACGCGGAAGACTTCGAGATCCGCATCACCGTGATGGTCATCATCATGGCCGCGATGGAGGCGATGCGCGAGTGGGTGCGCCACGACGGAAAGGGCAGCTTCGTGACAACCGTCAGTCACGCCCTCGACCTCGTCGACGCGCAGGCTCGCCTGGACAGCCTCGCGCTTCCGCGACCAACCGGGACGTGAAACGAAGCAGGGGCCGGCCGCTCCAGCCCCTGCTTTCTGGTCGGTCTTAGCTGGCGCTTATGGCGCCGATCCAGGTTCCCCAGTTGCGGCCGCGGTTGGCCGTCGTGAGGACATTGGCGTACTCGCCCGCGAACCAGATATGGCCCGCGAGATCGGCGGAGGCCGCCTCGAAGTCACCCCAGCGGCACACCGGAATAGCGCCACCGCACAGGGTCGGCCGGTATGACTGGTCGCCTGCCCTGAGCAGGACTCCGGCGCCCGAGAAGTTGCTCTCGCCCGCGCCCTTGACGACGTACCGGGTCTCGGGGAAAACCGTATTACTCATGTGCTCGAAGAGCATCACCACGTTGCCCTGCGCATCCGGCATCACGGTGCCGAACGTTGCCGCCGCGGTGCCTGCGAAGTTGTAGTAGTCGGTTTGAGCGGCGTCGCCGCTCCCGAGGTTCGAGAGGTTGACCTGCGCCCACTCGATGCCGGGCAAAGCGTGGGAACCGTCGCCGATCGCGGTGTCCCAGGTCCCGTAGAGGATGCCGTTGCGCACCACTGGCGTTCCGGTAAAGCGAAGGTCCAGCGCGTCGATGCACTGGTTGCAGCTCGGCTGGTTGGCAGGCGGGCTGACCAGGAACGGCTTGGTCGCTTCGTAGGTGGCGGTAAGAGTCGGTGCGGCGCCGCCCCGGTCGTGCGCGATCGGGTCGGTCATCATCCAGACCGCGATGCCGCTGCACGAGTCGGAGAAGCCCAGGCCGGTGAATCCGCAGAAGTGTCCGGTGACCGGGTCAGGACCGTCGAGCGTGTTGACGAAGGTCTCGGTATTCCCGGCGCTCCCATCGAGGTTGATCGCGGGATTGACCGTGTCGGCGAGGAACGGCCCGGTCGCCGCCGTGATCCCCGGGCCATTGGCCCGAAGGTTGAAGAAGCCGTCGGCGGTGAAACTACCCTTGCCGGCCTCCATCTTGGCCTTGTTGGCCTCGAACAGCTCGGCGTAGAAACCGTTGTCGGTGTTGGAGAACATGTTCGCCGAGAAATAAACGGCCTGTCCGTTGATACCGAGCTGCGTGTAGTCGGCGCCGAAATTCCGGCCCAGCGACATGTCGAACTCGTAGACGTTCCAACTGCCGTTGGGGTCGCTGGTCTGGCTGACGGCGACGTAGTAGACGGATTTGAATGCGCAGTCCGGCGCGATCCCGAGGCTGTTTTCGGCCTGGAGCATCGCGGCCCAGAATCGCCCGTCGATCGGGTCGTAGAGCGCCCGCGGGTCGCTCAGGAACGGCTGGCTCTTATGCGCGGTGTCGCACAGAGTGCCGTTGGGTGCGGTCGCGCTCGGCACACCGAAGAAGGTCGCCGCGCTCGCCGGCCATCCCGGCTGCACGTTGCCCGCCGTGTCCAACACCTCCCACTGGGTGTTCACACCCTGCAGGACGAACTGGGACGAGGCGCCCAACGCCATATCAGGAGGGTTGCATCCGTTCGCGAAATATGAGCAGGTCGCCGGCGAGGACTGCTGGCCGATGAAGCTCGCACTGGGCGAGGGCGTGCCGGCGCCCCTCTGCGTATCCGACGCTGAGCTGCTGCTGGTCACTCCCCCGCTCACCGTTCGATTGGTCCGGTTGCGATTGCCCTTCGGCGACAGCGTTATCGACCTCTCCTCTGAAGACGACGATGCCGGCGCCAACGGCGCCGCTCCTCGCGTGCTCGGCGTGACCACATAGTGCGTGATCACGTTGGCGACGCCGCTCTGTGACGAGAACGTGACACCCGCTCCAGGCGCCGAGCTGGTCGCGGCCGCGGTGGCCGATGCGGTGTTGGCTACGCTCAGCGCACCAAATAGAGCGGCGGCTGAGACAACGGCAACGATGCGTCTTCGCATTTCCATCCCCCTTCGCGATGACAAACAGCCCACGAAGCGCGACCGAAGCGGGCACGCTCGGATCACCCGATCCTATCTGCGGAATGCCGCCTTTTGCAACAAGCCAACTTGGCCGGGTGGCCTCGCGCCTCAGGCGAATCCCGGATTGGTCGCCACGGCGGTCACCACCGCGGCGTTGTGCTCAGGCCCATTCACGCCGCTGATGGTGCAGGACACGGTGGTCGTCGCGCTGTGGCCGACGTCGGGCTGGACGGTGATTGAGCAGGTTCCGAGCACGCTGTCCGTTTGCGGATCGGTGATTGTGAAGGCAACCGTCGATGGCGCCTTTGCGGCTTTCTTCCCGCCGAGATTCTTCAACGACGCGGCTACCACGCATGGAGAGGTGCAGCCGGACGTGTCGACCGAGACGACCGTATAGACCGGAGGCAGCGTCGACAGATTGGCGAAGTCGAGCGCGCCCGCGGGCGCGACGATGCCGAAATCTTTGCCGAAGTCGCTGTACACCAGGTCCGCATCCTTAATCCCGTCAACCACCGCCCCACCCTGCATGTGGACCCGCAGCACGTGATATGGAGGGGCCTCGGCGAGAAAGACGTCAGCTCGCGGTCCAGACAGCTCGATCGCGGGCACGTGGCCGACATAGACGTGATCGGTCCGCGATGTCACCGCCGTACCTAGGAACGTCGATCTCAGGCCGCTGCCTTTGGTGAAATCTGGAAACTCGGGCGCCTGGGTAGGCAACCCGGTCCACCAGGAGTCGCCTGCCGCCTGGACCAGGCTTTGCGACAGGGGATCTGCGCCCATGTGGCTCGCGAGGAATTGCTGGCCCCGGAAGTACGAGCCGTGGTCGGTGATGATGGCTTCGAGGTTTGGGGTAGTCAACAGCACGTGCTCCGTGCTGGGCCGGACGAGCTCGAGGTCGATCGTCCACGCGTTGCTGCCCTCGGTGTAAGAGCCTGCGATCCTCAGGCTCTTGGCGGCGTCCAGGCTGTCGGCGGCGCCGCTGTTGAGCGCACGGATCGTCGGCAGCCCAAGCCCAAAAGGAAGGTCACACGCGGCGAGCATCACAAGGGCAGCGACCCCGACCGCCACCCTACCGACGGCCTTCAACACTGCCTTTGTAACGGGCGGAGTATCCTCCCCGTTACCCCAGAGTGGACCAACCCAGCACAGCGCTCGGTCCTCCCCAACAGGTGAGCGTGCCGAAGGCCGCGGGACCGTCTGCGCCTCGCCGGGCCAAACCTCGAACCGTGCGCATTCGGGGACGCGACTACCCGGTCATCCTGCCCAGCATCCGCGACGCCAGGCTGCACGTGGCGGTGGTGCTGCTCACCCTCCAGGTGCTGGGCCAGACGGTCCTCGGCTGATCGAGTTCGTCGTCGCCTTCTTCAAGGACAAGGCGATCCTGTGGCCGGCCAGCGGCCTGCTCACGGGCAACAGCACCGCCTTCATCCTCAGGGTGCCAGGCACGCTCCACGGCCAGTGGTGGAGCCTCCATGGGATCGACATCTTCATCGGAGTGGTAGCGCTCGGCATGGCGACGAAATACCTCATCCGGTGGCGCGGGAGGCACATCTTCAACCCCTCCAACGTCGCCCTGGTCGCGGCCTTCATCGTGCTCGGACCCACGCGCACCGAACCGCTGGACCTCTGGTGGATACCCATGGGCCCCTGGATGATCGTGACGTACGCCATCCTGATCGGGGGCGGGGTCTTCATCGGATGGCGCCTCGGCCTCCTGGGCCTGGAGATCGCTTTCATGGCGAGCTTCGCCATCTTCGTGGCGCTGGCGGTGGCCCCGGTTCCCGATCACTGCATGGTCGCTAGCTGGCACCTCTCGCCGCTTTGCGGAAGGCCGCTTTGGGAGATTCTCATCACCTCTCCCGAGATCCTGATCTTCGCTCTGTTCATGATTCCCGACCCAAGAACCGTCCCGGAAGGGAGGGTGGCGCGGATCGTGTTCGGCGTGATCGTGGCTCTGTTCGCGGTTCTGCTCCTGGGCCCGACGACGCTCGAATTCTGGACCAAAACAGCGATCCTGGCGAGCCTGGTCCTGGCCTGCGCGCTGCGATTTGCCCTGACCGCCTTCCTGGCTTCACTAAAGGACGCGAGCAGCGAATTCGGGTACTTCATCCCCGGCCTGCGCGTGCCTGCGGCCATCGCCGTCGCCTGCATCTGCGTGGGCTGCCTTCCTGTGGCATCCGACCTGTCCACCCACAGTCCCCAGCCGGTGGCCGGGCTTTCCGACGGCACGACCCCGGCCGTCCCGCTCGTGGTCGGAGCGGGGCCGGGGGTCGGCAGCTGGGTGAGCGACTCGGCGCGCGACGCCCTCCCTCCCCCGCCCGACGCGCAGCTGGTGAGCGGATCGGCCTCCACACCCATCTGGGTCGTGCCCGCGCTGCCGCCGGTTGCGATCGCCTCGAACGTGAGCTACTT
>WNFC01008153.1_pt1 | contig 12356 bp, 18 predicted proteins | sample 5400541 | NCBI WGS metagenome assembly WNFC01 (sample SAMN13153342, study PRJNA577476) | soil metagenome | isolation source: 120 cm saprolite under Douglas fir tree site 2 hole 2 replicate 1 | place: USA:California | collected 2015-04-18 | reverse complement strand
CCGGCATGGCCCTGTACACGGTCGGCTCGATCAAAGACATTCCCGGAGTCCGCCGCTACGTGGCCGTTGACGGCGGCATGGGCGACAACATCAGGCCCAAGCTGTACGGCGCCCGGTACGAAGCGTTTCTGGCCTCAGATCCCGAGCGCTCGCCCGACGGCAAGGTGACGATCGCCGGCAAGTATTGCGAGTCAACTGACATCCTCATCACCGACATCGAGATGCCCGACCTCAAGGCTGGTGATGTCATCGCCGTTCCGGCAGCGGGCGCGTACTGCCTGGCGATGGCGAGCAACTACAACGGCATGCCACGACCCGAGGTGCTCATGGTTGCTGACGGCCGTGCCGCCGTGATGCGGCGCCGCGAGACGCTCGACGACCTCGTCGCCGCCGAGGTGTTCTAGCCGGTCAAAGTCACGTTGACGGTCGCATACAGGCAACCGTTGGTGCCACAGACCTTGACGGCCGCCGGACCCACGACAGCGGTTACAGGCACCGTAAAGGTCTTGGAAAAGTAACCGCTCGAGCTCACTCCCGCGCTTCCCTCGGGGGTCGTCAAGGAGCCCTGGACAAAGGTGATCGTTACTGCACTGCCGGGAGCGAAATGCAGACCGTAAACAGTCTCGCTACCTGTGGCGATTTTGATGTTGTAGTTCGAGATCGAGATCACCGGAGTCGCGGGCGGACTCGCCTTGGGCGTTGGGATTGGGCTTGCGATCGGGCTTGCACGCGGAGTCGGAGACGTGCCTCCAATCGGCGTGGCGCCGGCGGACGGGCTTGCACCGGGCGTGGTTGAAGGCGTGGCCATGAACTGTGCTGAGCAGCTGGATCTCCCCGTTCTGGTTGGCCGGCAGGTGGCTGGCGTTCACGACCACGGTGTCACCCGCCCTTACGGTTGACGCGGACAGCGAAAGCGATGGCCGCGCCGAAGCGACCAGGAGCACTCCCAGGATGAGCAGCACAACCAGGACCCCAGCTGCAATCGCAGCCAACAGTCCCTTGCGTGACTTCTTCTTGACCACCGCCTGGGCAGGCACCGGGTACGGCACTGCCACGGTCGCGCTGGGATTCACCGCATCGACACGCGCCCGCGCCGGCATCGCCGCCGCGGCTACGGCCACCGGCGCCGCCAGCGGCAAGGTCGAGGCGACCGCCGGCGTCATCACCAACGTTCGGGCCGCTGCCGGATCGGTTTTCCCGGCGAGCGCTGCGGCCAGGGCGTCGACAAACGCGGTGCAGCTTTCCCACCGGGCGGCAGGGTCCTTGGCCAGGCCGCGCATCACCACCGCGTCGACCTGCGGGTTCAGCGACCTGTTGCGAGCGCTGGGCAGCGGCGGGTCGCGGTGCACCTGCGCATAGAGCACCTCCATCAACCCTTCGCCGTCGAATGGGATCGAGCCCGTGAGCATCTCGTACGCGATGGTCGCCAGCGAGTAACGATCCGCAGGAGGTCCGACCTTGCTTCCGGTCACCTGCTCCGGCGACATATACGCGGGCGTGCCGGTCGTGACGCCGGTCATCGACTTCAGCGACGTCGACTGCATGAGCTTGACCAGGCCGAAGTCGGCGATGACCGGGCTTTCGTCCTTCTCGAGTAGGACGTTGGCGGGCTTGACGTCACGGTGGACGATTCCCAGCGAGTGCGCGTAGTCCAGGCCGGCGGCCATGCCGCGCAGGTACTTGAGCGCGGCGGCGGTTTCCATCGAGCCCTGCTTCATCCGGCTCGCAAGGCTGCCGCCGGGGACGTACTCGATGATCATGTAGGGCGTTCCCTCGTACTCGCCGAAGTCGAACACGTTGACGATGTTGGGGTGGCGCATCTGGGCGATGGCCTGCGCCTCGTGACGGAAACGAGCTGTCGAGTCAGTGTCGGGCGCTATGCCCAGCAAGACTTTGACCGCGCCCGTGCGCTCGAGCTGCACGTGATAGGCGCGGTAAACGACTCCCATGGCACCCTGGCCGATGAGGTCCTGGACCTCGTACTGGCCCAGCCTGGTTCCGGGTTGAATCGACACGGGCAATGATTATGCGGTCGGGGGTACGCGCCTCCAGTGCTGTTAACGAACGGGCACGCCGCCTACCGGTTCTGCAGCCAGCCTCCGTCGCGACTGCGGCGCTTGGCGATCACGCCCGCGAGGATGGAGAGCGCGATCTCACTGGGCGTGACGGCGCCGATGTCCAGGCCGACCGGGCTCTGGATGCGTGCGATCACGCCCTCATCCACGCCTTGGGCGCGCAGGGCCTCGAGGTGGTGGCCGGTGTGCCGGCGGCTTCCGACCAGGCCGATGAAGCGGGGCTTCTTCGGCAGGAGGACCTCCAACGATTTCACCAGGTCGGGTGCGTCGTGGTCTGTGTGCACGGCGTAGACGTCGGGGCCGAGTTGCGCGTCGAGTTCACTCAGGTCGGTGATCGCCGCCGGCCAGTCGCGACCGGTCAGGCGCTGCGGCCGCGTCTCGACCAGCACCGGCCGGAAGCCCAACTCCGGCGCCAGGCTCAGCAAGGCTCTCCCGACGGGGGTGGCGCCGAATACCACCAACGTCGGCGCCGGCGCGTGCGGCTCCACGTAGACGTCGATCGAGCCGAGGTCGTGTCGGTAGGTGCGGAGCTGGGGAGCGCCGGCGTCCGCCACGAGGCTCGCGTCCGCGAGGGCGGCAGCGTCGAACTCGCTGCACCCGAGGGTGCCCGCGAGCGTGGCGGTCCGCGACAGCAATAGCTTGGCGCCGGTTCTCGAAGGCGGCCCGCCATCGAGCTTGATCACCGTCGCCAGGATCACCTCCTCCCCTCGGGCGAGTCGGGCGGCGAGCTCCTCTTCGAGACTAGGCACGGGCGGGGCTGCGGGTGAGGGCGCTGGATATGATGTCGCGCGCGCGCGCGATCTCTTCGCCGGTGGTCGCGTACCCGGTCGTCAGCCGCAGGCTGCCCAGCGCAGCGTCAAGGCCCAGGCCCATCGCGAGCAGCACATGAGAAGGATCGAGCGAGCCGGAAGCACAGGCGGACCCACTCGACGCCGCGATGCCCGCGATGTCGAGCGCCAGCAGCAAGTCCTCGCCCTTACGGCCGGCGAACGCGCAGCTCGCGAAGTTGGGCAGCCGCTCGACCCCGCCAGTGAGCTCTCCACCCAGGTCGGCGATGAGGGTGCGAAGGGCGGCCGACTGGGTGCGTGCAGCGCCCGCGCGCGCCTCGCGCTCGCGCGCGCAAACCGAGATCGCGGACGCAAATGCGAGCGCGGCACTGACGTCTTCGTGCCCAGCCCGACGTCCCCACTCCTGCGGGCCGCCGTAAAGCAGCGGATCGATGCGCACGCCGTCCCTGACGTAGAGGGCACCGCCGCGGCCGGAGCCCAGCTTGTGGCCGCTGAAGGACACGAGGTCGGCGCCGTCGGGGATCGGCATCCAGCGGGGCCCGGCGCATGCATCGACGTGGACGATGGCGCCAAGCTCGTGGGCGCGGTCGATCACCTCACGCACCGGCTGCAAAGTGCCCACCTCGTTGTTGGCGAGACCGATGGAAACGAGCGCAGCGCCGGGAGTGATGGCGTCGGGGTCGGCGCGAGCCGCGTGATCCACGGGAGCGATACGCACGCGATGGCCCTCGGCCTGCAGTCGGCGCGTGGCGCCCAGAACCGCCTGGTGCTCGGCCGCCCAGGTCACGATCGTGCCCGACGCGGGCATCCGCCGCGCCGCGCCGAACAAGGCCAGGTTCACGCCTTCGGTACCCGACGCGGTGAATGTGATCTCGGTGCGGCGGGCGCCGAGGGCTTGCGCGGTGAGGTCGCGAGCGCGATCGAGCGCCGCCCGGGCCGCCCGGCCTTCAGCGTGGGGGCTCGATGGGTTGCCTTCCGGGAGGTCGCGAAGTGCGGCGGTGACCTCGGCGAGGATGGGCGCGCCGCCGGCGTCGTCGAGAAAAATTCGCTTCAACTGCGGGCCCTCGCGGGCCCTCGAGCCCCGCTCAGCCCCGGCTGTGGTCGGGCTGGTGGATGAGCTCCTTCAGCGTGCCCTGGAAGTTCTTCAGGAAGAGGTGAAGGTCGATGATCTCGTCGACGCTGATCGGCTCGCGGGCTGGCGCTGACTCCACCTCGCCTGCGGTCTCGACGCTCTCGATCTCGTCCACCGCGGCGCCGGCGACAGCCAGGACCACGATGAAAGTGACCTGGCATTGCACACATGTGACCTGCAGGTGGAAGCGCTCCTCCTCATGACTGAGGACCTGGATGTCGCAGCCTTTCAAGCTGCGCCCGCACACCGGGCAGTTGTAGAAGCGGGCCCGATCGCGGATGAACTCGATGATGCTCATCGCTCAGGGCATCTTACGCCGCACGCGTTCGTCAACATCGTCTTTACCGCTGGCCTTCGATGCACGTGCAGCCCGCGGGCCCAACGATCGCCGAGTGCTGGGTGCCGGGGGGCAGCACCATCCGGTCGCCGGCCTTCAGCACGACCTGCCGCCCCTCCCGTTCGAGGACGAACGTGATCGAGCCGTCCACGCAGTACAGGACCTTCTCGTAAGGGTGGCTGTGTACCGCGTAGCGATCGTGCGGCCCGTTCGACCACGAATAGCACGAGCCCGCTTCCCTGCGGAGAGCGGTCATCAGGTCGTCCAACGTCGCCACGCGTCGATTCTAGAATTCGAATCGGTGAAGCCCAGGTTCCTCGCCGACTGCAACGTCGGGCGCCTCGCGCGCTGGCTGCGCGCGCTGGGCTACGACGCCTCGTATCACCCCCGAATCGACGACGCCGAGCTGGTTAGGGAGGCGGCTGCCGAAAGCCGCGTGCTTCTGACCCGCGACCGCGACCTGACCAAGCGGCGTGTGATCCAGACCGGCGTCGTGCGCGCCATCCTCATCCGCGACGATGAGGTGACCGCGCAGCTCCGGCAGGTGTTCAAGGAGCTTGGGCTGGAGCTCAAGGAAGCGCTCACCCGCTGCATCGAATGCAACTCCGAGCTGCAGGCGCGCGTGGCCTCGACAGTGGCCGAGCGTGTGCCGCCCTACGTGCGTAAGACCCAGTCCCGGTACTCCGAATGCCCCGAGTGCGGCCGCATCTACTGGGCCGGCACGCACTGGCAGCGCATGCGCGAGGTGCTTGCGGGGCTTTGAAGGACGTCCTCCGCCGGCTGCTCGCGGGCGAGCTCACAGAGGACGAAGCTCTGGGCGAGCTGCGCAGCCTCCAGCTCGAAGAGCTCGGCGGCAGGGCGAGGCTCGACCTTGGACGCTTCATGCGCCGCGGGATCCCAGAGGTGGTCCTGGCCACAGGCAAGACCCCCGCCGAGGCGGCAAGGCTCACGATTGCCCTGGCGGAGCGCCAGGGTCAGGGCCTGATCAGCCGCATGGCCCCCGAGCATCGCGCCGCCATCGGCGATGCCGCCGGGGTGGCGCACATGAGCGTCGTCGACCATGCGAGCTCGGCCCGTGTCCTCTGCCAGGGGTTTGCACCGGAGCCGCTCCACGGCAAAGTCGGCCTCCTCACTGCCGGCACGTCGGACGTGGCGGTCGCCGAAGAGGCGCTGATGGTGATTGAGGCGTGCGGCCTGGGCACGCGGCTCGAGGCGGACCTTGGCGTTGCCGGCCTCCATCGGTTCATCGGTCCACTCGAGCAGGTGCTGGAATGGGGCGCCGACGTACTCGTAGTGGCCGCGGGCATGGATGGCGTCTTACCGGGCCTGGTGGCGGGGCTCATCGACGTCCCGGTGATCGGGCTCCCGGTCTCCACCGGCTACGGTCGGGGCGGCGCGGGTGAAGCTGCGCTCGGCACGATGCTCCAGTCGTGCTCGACCGGGCTCGTGGTCGTCAACATCGACAACGGGGTCGGCGCAGGCGCGGCGGCGGTGTTGATCGCGGCAAGGGCAGCGTCGGCCCGCTCGGTCAGCGCCGGCGCGGCCGCAGCATCGCGGCAATCGCAGCCGCGATCGCGACCAGCAGCAAGACCCCAAGGATGACGGGCGCCACCGACCTCCACATGTCCGCGGCTCCAGGGAGGGCAAATGTCAACCCGAGCAGCAGCACAGCGAGAATGACCGCGATCAGCAACCACGGAACACCGCGGCGCTGGCGGCCGTAGAACAGCAGCCACAGGGGACCGGGGCGTTTCTTCACAGCAGCTGGAGTAGCTCGTTCAGCCTCGCGATGGATCGAATCCCAGCCGGCGCCGGCTCTGAGTTGTGCGCCGTGTAGAGGACAGCTTGCATCCCTAGCGCCCGTGGCCCTTCGTAGTCCTCGCGGACGCGGTTGCCGACGAACAGCACCCGCTCCGGCGCGAGGCTGATGGCATCGAGCGCCGCACGGTACATCTCGGGCGCCGGCTTGCGACGACCGATCATGCTCGAGAAAACGATCCCATCCATCAGCTCGCCGATCCCGTTGGAGCCCACCTGCCGTCGCATCATCTCGGGAGGAAAAGGCGCGTTGGAGCAGATGGCTCGCTTGACGCCGCGCGAACGCAGCTGCGTGAGCAATTGCACCGCGTCGGGATCGACCTTCACGATGCGATCCCAGCACATCTGCTCCGCATCGACGATCTCATAGAGCAGACCGTCCGGCAGCGAAAGGCCGGCGCGCTCCCAGGACGCCCTGGTCGCCTCCAGCCAATCGACCTCGTCCTCACTCTCGCTCGAAACATGTTGCTCGAGGGGCATGAACACTTGCTCAAGGATGACCTCGGGCGGAGGGGCCGGCGCGCCCAACACCTCTTCTATGGTCGGTCTGAAATTGCCAATGACCTCGAGCAGCTCTGCTCTGGGGTAGGCGAACGTGACCAGCGTCTGGCCGTAGTCGAACAGGACGCCGTCGAACGGTTGCACCTGGCGAATATCCTGAGCGAGTGGCAAAGAGGCTGACGCACCTCGACGCGAGCGGGGCGGCGCGCATGGTCGATGTCGCGGACAAGCCGGTCACGTCGCGCGAGGCGCTCGCGGAGTGTGTTGTGCGCATGGCTCCAGCGACCCTGCGCGCCGTGCGCGAGGGGACTTCGAAGGGGGATGCGCTGCAGGTCGCCCGGATCGCCGGCATCATGGCCGCCAAACGTACGTCGGAGCTGATCCCGTTGACTCACCCGCTACCGCTGGCGAAAGTCGATGTCGATTTCGAGTTCGTCAAGAGTGGCGTACGCGTTCTGGCGAGGGCGCGAGTGGTGGGCCAGACCGGTGTCGAGATGGAAGCGCTTACTGCCGCGGCCGTGGCGGGGCTCACACTCATCGACATGACCAAAGGCGTCGAGCGGGGCGTGTCCCTCGAGGCCGTGCGACTGCTCGAGAAGTCCGGCGGCCGCTCTGGAACATGGAAGCGCCCTCCCGGGAAAAGGGCTCGGTGAGCACCGCCCACGTAGTCACCATCAGCGACGGCGCATTCCATGGCAAACGGGAAGACAACAGCGGCCCGGCACTGGTCAGCCTTCTGAGCCGAGCCGGTTTCGAGGTGGGAGGCCCGGAGGTCGTGCCCGATGAGGCCGAGCGCATCCATGAGGCCGTAGTCACGGCGGTTACGCGGGGCGTCGACCTGGTGGTTTCCACAGGTGGCACCGGGCTCGGTCCGCGCGACGTCACGCCCCAGGCGATGGCCACCATCCTCGATTACGAAGTGCCCGGTATCGGCGAGGCGATGAGGCGCGCAGGCGAGAGCAGCACGCCGATGGCGGCGCTCTCGCGCTCGATCGCCGGCGTCCGCGAGCGGACTCTCATCATCAGCGTCCCAGGCAGCCCGAAGGGCGCCTCCGAATCGCTGGAGGCGGTGATGCCGATCGTCGGCCACGCCATCCAGCTCCTGCACGGCGACACCGCGCACAGTTGAACGTCAACTCGGACCTCGGCGAGGGCGCCGGCGCCGATGAGGCGATCCTGCCCCACATCGACAGCGCCAACGTCGCGTGCGGTGTGCACGCCGGCTCGGCGTCGACGACCATCGCGACGGCGCTCCTGTGCCGCCGCCTGGGCATCGAGATCGGCGCCCACCCCGGCTACGACGACCGAGAGGGCTTCGGGCGCCGCGAGCTCGGGCTTTCGGCCGAGGATATCGAAGCGCTGGTGACTTTCCAGGTCGCCGGCCTGGCGGCGGTCGTACCGATCGCTTACGTGAAGCCGCACGGCGCCCTGTACCACCGCTGCCAGCAGGACCCCGCCGCGGCCGACGCGCTGGCCCGCGTCGCCAAAGCTCATACGGTCGGCCTGATGGGACAGCCGGGCACAGAGCTGCTCGCCGCGGCCCGGCGAGCAGGCATCCCGGCGTACAGGGAAGGATTCGCGGATCGCCGCCTCATGCCCGACGGCAGCCTCGCACCGCGAACCGAACCGGGGGCGTTGCTTGACGTCGCCACGGCAACAGCACAAGCAGTACGCCTGGCGCGGTCGGGGGAGTACGACACCATCTGCATCCACGGCGACTCGGAAGATGCGGTCGCGATTGCGGCCGCAGTGCGCCGCGCGCTTCGCGACGCGGGAATCGAGACCGGTCCCCTCGCGGGACGCGCCGGCGTCTAGTTGGGGCCCGAGGTGATCTCGGAGCTCAAGGACCTGGACGATCTCCGCGCGTTGGAGCAGCTTTTCGCCGACGTGTGGGAGCGGCCGCGGCCTCCGATTGTCTCCGACGTCCTCACGGCCCTTGCACACTCAGGCAATTACGTCGTCGGAGCCCACCGGGACGGACGGCTGCTGGGCGGGCTGGTCGGCTGGCTCGGCGGCTCGCCGCCCGACCGCTTGCTCCTCCACTCGCACATCCTCGGCGTCGTGGACGAAGGCCGCGGGCTCGGCTTCGAGCTCAAGCAGCATCAGCGCAGGTGGTGCCTCGAGCGTGGGGTGAAGCTGATGGAGTGGACGTTCGATCCCCTCGTGCGGCGCAATGCGTACTTCAACTTCAACAAGCTGGGAGCAGAAGCGCGCGAGTACCTCGTCAACTTCTATGGCGAGATGACCGATGGCATCAATGCCGGCGAGGAGTCAGACCGGCTCCTGGTCAGCTGGCGGCTGGACTCCCGGCAGGCGGTGGAGGCAGCCGCGGGCCGCCCGCATGACCCCGCCGCTGAAGACCTCGAGCGCTTAAAGGTCGATTCGCTGGTCTCGCTGGGTCCGCGCGGGGAGCCAGTACCGGGATCGTCAACAGCTCGCGTAGTCGTGTGCCAGACTCCGGAGGATATCGTCGCGCTGCGCCGCTCCGATCCGCAGCTCGCGCGCGCCTGGCGGATCGCCATGCGGAATGCACTTTCATCGGCGTTCGACGCCGGCTATGCAGTCACCGGCGTGACGCGCGCCGGCTGGTACGTGCTCGAGCGCGGATAGACTTTCTCAGATGCTGCAGGTGGGGGAACGAGCGCCTGAGTTCAAGCTGCCCACCACGAGCGGCCAGGAGCTCACTCTGGCCGACGCCCTGGAGAAGCACAAGGCCCTTGTCTTCCTTTTCTATGTGCTTGATTTCACGGGTGGTTGAAGGACCGAGCTGACCGAGTTCCGGTCACGGCACGAGGCGGCCGCCGCGAACGGCATCGGCATCTACGCCATCAGCGTCGATTCGGTGTTCTCGCACCAGGCGTTCGCCAAAGAGCTCGGCGGGCTGCCCTATGACCTGATCGGCGATTTCGAGCGCAAGATGGTCACCGACTACGGCGTGCGCCGGGACGACGTGCCCGGATACTCCGGCATGGCGCGACGCACGATCTTCGTCATCGACCACTCGGGCATCATCCGCTGGACCTGGCAGGGCTCGCGCGAGCAGCCGCTACCTGACTACGACGCCGTGATCGAAGAGGCACGAAAAGCCTCGCAGGCCTAATCCCTCAGCGAAGGGTGTCCAGCGCGGCGGCCAGCGACAGGCGCATCTGACGAGCGCGTTCGAGGGTCGCCTCTTTGAAGTCCAGGTCATCGCCTGGGATCAGCTGAGCCGCCACGGGCATGGAGGCGCTGACTACCGTCGCCACCACCGGGTAGCCGCCCGCGGTCTGGTGGTCGGCCATGAGCAGGATCGGCTGCCCGCCATGCGGAACCTGCACCGCGCCCGCGGTGAGCCCGAAGGAAAGCAGCTCCTCGCCTGAGGTCGCCAACCTCGGGCCGTCGAGTCGGTAGCCCATCCGGTCGGCTTCGCGGCTGACCTTGAACGTCGCGCCGAACAGCAGGCCGCGGCCCTGGGAATCCAATCGCTTGACGTGCGGCCCGGCGATCGCGAAGAGCGTGTGGTCGGAATATTGAGGACGCAGTCTCTCGATCAGGTCATGGCCGGACACTACTGGTCTCGTCGCCTCGCGCGAGGTGCTGATCTGATCGCCGGGCTTCAGGTTGCGCCCGTGCATACCGCCGCGGGCCGCCATGAGGTTGGTGGACGCAGAGCCGAGCCAGCGATCGGCCTCGATGCCCCCGGCGATCGCGATGTAGGCCCGCCCGCCTGAGCGCCGTCCGCCGAATGTCAGACGGTCGCCCTGGCCGAGGAAGATGCCGGTCCACATGGGGGCGGTCTGGCCGTTTACGTGCGGGTCGAGGTCCGCGCCGGTGATCGCGACCAGGCAGGAATGCTCAGCGACCATCTGAGGGCCGGTGAGGGTGCACTCGAGGGTGGCATCGCCCTCGGGGTTGCCCACCATGAGGTTGGCGGCCCTGTGCGCGAAGCGATCCATGGCGCCTCCGGGCTGGACCCCGGCGGCGATGGCATGCGGGCGGCCGAGGTCCTGAACGGTCGTGAGGAGTCCTGGCTCGATCACACGCAGGACGGTGGTCAACTCTTGGCGGCGAAGAACTTCACCCGATCGCCCGCGCGAAAGAGGGAAGGCGGATCGCTGTCAGGCAGGAACAGCTTCACCGAGGTCCGCCCGATCAGGTGCCAGCCCCCAGGCGTCGGCAGCGGATAGATGCCGGTCTGACGTGCCGCGATGGCCACCGAGCCCGCCGGCACCTGCGTGCGTGGCACATGCCGCCTGGGCAGCTCGAGCTCTTCGGGCAGCGGTCCGAGGTATGCCCAGCCGGGGACGAAGCCCACCAGGAACACGCGGTAGATCGGCATGGAATGGAGCTCCACGATCTGTGCGGGCGACAGGTTGAGCCGCGCGGCGACCTCTTCGAGGTCTGGCCCTTCGTAGACGACCGGGATTCGATGCAGCCGGCCGGGCTCCGCCATCGGCGGTCGCTTGGCCGCCAGCCGCTTGATGGCCGCGCCCAGGACATCGGGGGTGGTCTGGTCCGGGTCGAAATGCACGGTGACGCCGGTGTACCCGGCGACGGCCTGGCGCACGTCTCGCCGCTTCTTCAAGGCCGTAGCGAGCGCGATCGCTCGCGTGTTCAGCGCGGTGTCGAGTCGCGTACCCAGCTCGGCCAGCAGCGCGGTATCACCGAGTGGGTGGATTCTTACCCGGGGCGCTGGGCGGGTGGAGGGTGGCGGAGGCATATGCGCTCACAAGGATGGCGTAGAAGACGCCCGGGAAGAGGCCGACGCAGAGCAGCCCTACGCACGCGACAGCGATGACCCATGCGGTCACGATCGCGGCCGCGACCAGGTTCCAGACCGGAAAATCGCGCTTGACGTCGCGGAGCGTGGTCCGAAAGTCGAACAGATCCCCAGGCCGCCGCGTCGCGGCGAAACGGCTCGTCCCATGCGGCATCAGGATCAGCAGCAGCAGGCCCCACGGGAGCGCGAGCAGCAAAGCCGCTTCAACGTGCGGAAATACCTGGGACTGCGCGTAGCTCACTGGCCACGGATGGGCGCCACCGATCGCATCGGCCAGCGGATTCAGCGCCACGACGAACGGCGCTGATAAGAGCAAGAGCACGACCGCGGTCCAGAACCCGTCAGTGAGCATGCTCGCCGACAGCCTCCAGGCCGGAGGCGGCTGGCTCGGATCGTCCTGGGCGCGGCGCGTGGCGGCGATCGAGTAACCGAGCAGCGGGATGAACGTGATCGGCAGCAACAGCACCGCCAGGGTTCCGATCGCAAACCTGAGTCCCCACGCGACCTGGAAGGGCCACCTGAACGATGCCGCGACCAGCTTCACTCGTGAAACCTTAAGCGTGGGGTTGGTGCCTGACGAGAGACCTCGAAGCCGAATTGGGGCCCTGCACGCCCTTCTGCTCTGAGCCCGATGGGTGGCCTGGCATGCCAGGCCACCCGGCACCAAGCCCACTTCGGTCTGAAATCCGCACCCAGCCACCGAGATTTCAGACCGGGAAGGATGGGGCTTTCTAATTTAGGATGCGACGACTGCATTGAACGCGCTGCTGACCGACCTTTACGAGCTCAACATGACCACGAGCTACCTGCGCCGCGGCATGACCGGCACGGCCACGTTCAGCCTGTTCGTCCGTTCTTTGCCGTCTGCGCGCGGTTTCCTTGTCGCCGCCGGCATCGAGTCGTGCCTCGACCGGCTTCAGGATTTTCGGTTCGAGGAGGACGACAT
>WNFC01030759.1_pt1 | contig 12357 bp, 12 predicted proteins | sample 5400541 | NCBI WGS metagenome assembly WNFC01 (sample SAMN13153342, study PRJNA577476) | soil metagenome | isolation source: 120 cm saprolite under Douglas fir tree site 2 hole 2 replicate 1 | place: USA:California | collected 2015-04-18 | reverse complement strand
TTCCGCAGGCGCAACGCGCCAATTTTTATGCTGAGGTCAACGGCGCCAGCGGAGCTCACTTCGTGCAAAAGGATACCACGAAGCCATCCTGGACCCCCGCAAAATCTGACGGTCACCGCAGTTTCCGGTTTGCCGGTTAACAGGAGTCGGGCCGCGGCCCAGTCAGCTAGCCGGCGATAGAGAGACGAATCGAAAGACATCTATCGCGAAGGGCAATCCAATCCAAATTTTAGGATCACATCGATTGAGTCTTTGAGAGGGTTTTCCTTCGCAAACTTCCATTCCCGAACAGCAGCAGCAGCAACATCTCTCAGGAGTGGGTGCCCTGAAATAACCTGCACATCCCTGACAAGACCCGTCTGTGCGTCGAGCAACGCAACTAGATGAACTTCTCCTTCGATCCTAGTTTGCTTTGCGAGTGGAGGGTACATCGGGAGTTGATATTGTTTCAAATTAGGTGGAGCCGACCCAACAAACTCGACGGTCCACGGGTCGGTTTCCTTTACAGGTCCGGGGTATTCCTTCAACTGTGATTCGAGGTGGCTTCCATTTGCGAACCCTCGATCATAAATCCCTGATTTTATGGCAGGAACAACCTCTGCACCGAGTGCCTGAAACGCCGCATCTTGGCTAGCGGAGGCATGGTAGAAAGAAAAATTCCGACCAAAAGAGCGTCGTTGAACGCTGTATGCCAAGTCCCAGAGCGAGGCCACTCTCGGACTTGTTCTCTTCAATTTCTTAAAATCCACCGTCTCAGGATAGGGAAGTTCGAAAACTTGCTGCGTCCTACCGCACATAGCCACGATGCTATGGCTGGCAGTGTCCTCGATGGAGGTAACACCACGCGGTTGAGCAGCGTTGATTGCCGATTCAACAGCCGCAACATTCAAAGAGCAAAGAGCAACGCCCGCTACCTTCTTGGGGGATGCGTTCGTAAGCAAGTGGTCGGCAGCCTGGACAGTTATACCTGGGCAAGATGAATTCAGTGGAGCGATCCGAATTCCCCGAACCAGCACGTCCTTGCCTTGAGACTTCACCTCAAGGACGTATTCATACTTGAAGGGAGATGCATCCGAAACGACGTGCGTCACGATGTAGAAGCCTTTCAACTCCTTTTCTTCGTGGGTTTGAGCCTCAACTCGAAGAACTAAGCCCCCGCACATGAAGAAGGTTGCAAAGCAAGCCGCAAAGGAGCGCAGGATCATGGCAAACCTCAAATCCTCCGATTTTCCAAGGAGGTCATCTTACTGGGTCTTGGCCTGTTTAGTGCCGATAGGTATTGTGCAGATTTGCAAGTCGTCGGAGCAAATCTTTCTTGAACATTTCCGAACGCGGTAGGTTGCATCACGGATTTGTGTTTTTGGCCGATGCGAGAGGTTTCTTCAGGGCTTCGGAGAGGACGTGGCCGTCGCGGGAGGAGAGGGTGATTCCGCAGAGGGCGGCGAAGGTTGGGGCGATGTCGGCGGGGGTGATGGGTTGGAAGTATTGGCCGGGCTGGATGCCGAAGCCAATCAGGAGGACGGGGACGTGCTGATCGTAGTTGTAGGGGACGCCGTGGCCCGTGCCGTAGGAGCGCGGTTTTCCGAGGGGAGTGCCGTCCAGGAGCCAGTACGGTTTTGGCAGGACGAATAGATCGCCGCTGCGGCCGGGGAAATAACTATTCGCGAAAGCACGGTGCGCGGGACTTTGGGTGGAGCTTTGGGGCGTGGCGGGGCGGTCGCGCAATTCTTCGGCGCGATAGACGGCAGCGACGCCGGGGACGGTTCGAATGGCGTCCAATACCGCATTCATGGCGTTCGAATCGGCTGCCAACTTTTCATAAACGCCGGTGGCGAAATAAACGTCGCTGCCGGAGATACGCGCCACCGCAGGCTTGGCATAGTTGAAAGATTCGAGCGCCTTCTCGATGTGCTCCTGCACTTTGGGCAGATGGAGCACGCCAGCGTCGGCGCCAGTTTTTTGCATGTCTTCGGGAATCGGCACGACGCCGTGATCGGCGCTCAGGGCTACAACGTAATTTCCGCGGCCGACTCTCTGATCCAGATGCGCGAAAAGGTTGCCGAGGTCTTTGTCCAGACGCACGAGAATGTCCTGGATTTCGCGGCTGCGGGGGCCGAATTCGTGGCCGACGTAGTCCACGGAAGAATAGCTGACGGCGAGAAAATCGGTTCCGTTCGAATTGCCCAACTTTAGAGCGTCAACGGCTTTTTCGGCGAGTTCCGTCAGGGCGGTGTCGGCGTAGGGGCTCGAGGCCCATTGCTCGTAATAGGCGCTGTCCGGTTCACCGACGCCTGTCTTTCCGCGCAGGGGGTGGGGAAACGTGAGATCCCAACCGTCGGGAGGGACGGCACCTAGAGCCTTCTCTCCGTACCAGTAGGCGCTCGCCGGGAGGGAAAGCGACCAGGTCTTGCCGAAGTCCGCTTTCGCCGGATGCGCCTTGGCTTGTTCTTCGATGAAAGGCATCGTGCCGTACGGGCTCGAGGTGACCCACGCGCCGCCGTCGAACCAGGTGGCCGCATCGGCTTTGTGTCCAGCCATGGTGATAGCCGCGCGGGCCTTCAGGGAAAACGTCACGATGCGCGTTGCTCCACTGGTCTGAAACTTCAATTCTTCGGCAAACGAGGGCACGGCCATCCGCCAGGCGGTGTCCGCGCCTTTCGGAGTGGCGCCGGCGTAGCCGATGTTCTTTACGCTGGGATCCGGGTCGGAGGTGCAGGTCACCATTTTTTGCTCGTTGCGATCCCACCAGGCGTTGGCGACCATGCCATGAGTGGAAGGGAAAGCACCGGTCGAGATTGTGGAGTGGCCCACACAGGTTTCCGTGGCCGCGTAAGGATAAGCAGCGTCGCGGAACCACGCGCCTTCGTCAACCAGGCGCTTCAGCCCGCCGGTCCATTGACCGAGGAATTTGTCCACGTAGTCGCCACGCATCTGGTCGACGACGAGGAGGACGACCAGCTTGGGCCTTGCGGGAGCTTGCGACGTCTTGGGAGCGGCCGCGCGAGCCGGCGGGGCCTGGGCCGCGGTGCACGGAACAAACGAAATGCTGCCAGCGAGAAAAAATGCCGCCACAGCCATCCCGCGCTGGAACAGAATGCGCTTCCAGATGAATCTGCTCGGAACCATAGCCTATGCCGCCTCCTAAATCCGCCCAAGAGTCTACTACGACCGTGTTACGGTTCGACGATCGCGGACTGGATTGGCCGGAGCGCGGGCAGGAATGATAGGATTACCCGACCATGCGCATCGTCGAAAAGAACCAATTGATGTCCGCGCCGGAAATCGACCGCACGTTGCAGCGGTTGGCGCACGAAATCGTCGAGAAGAGCGGCGGGACGAAAAACCTGGCGCTAATTGGGATCGTGAGGCGCGGAGTGCCTCTAGCGCAGCGGATTGCGCAGGCGATGCGCGGGATCGACGGGGTGGAAGTGCCCGTGGGCGTGCTGGACATTACGCTGTACCGCGACGACCTTTCGAAAGTGGCACCGCAAGCGGTGCTGCGCTCCTCGGACATTCCGTTTGGCGTTGATAACATGGACCTTGTCCTGGTGGATGACGTCTTGTACACGGGCCGGACGATTCGCGCGGCGATGAACGGGCTATTTGACCTGGGCCGGCCGAAGCGCGTTTCGCTCTGCGTGCTCATCGAGCGCGGCCATCGCGAGATGCCGATCGAGGCGCAGTATGTCGGCCGAGGCGTGCAGACCAGCGACACGGAAATTATCGAGGTTCGCCTGCGCGAGATCGACAAAGAGGAACGGGTCGTTCTGGTGGACCGAGTGGAATAGTTTTGGGATGGGCGTTCGAATGACCCGATTACGTTCAGAGAAGGGACATTGACTCACCGCTTCCGCGATTTGCTGGCTCTTGAACCGCTCACGGCGGAGGAACTCGGCTTTCTTCTCGATCAAAGCAAGCCTTTTCAGGAAATTCAGAAGCATCCGCTGAAAAAATTGGCGACGCTGCGCGGGAAGACGGTGGCGCTGGCGTTCTTCGAAACGTCGACGCGCACGCGCATCAGCTTTGGGACGGCGGCATCGCGGCTCGGCGCGGACACCATGAATTTGCAGGCGGAGGCGTCAAGCCTGAAAAAGGGGGAGACGCTGCTCGACACGGTCTTCAATCTGAATGCCATGAAGCCGGATTGCCTGGTGATGCGGCACGCGGCTTCCGGCGCGCCGGATTACGTGGCGCGGCATCTGGACATTCCCGTAGTGAACGCGGGGGACGGCACGCACGAGCATCCTTCGCAGGGCTTGCTGGATGCACTGACAATTCGCGACCGGCTCGGAACAATTAAGAATCTCAACGTCACCATCCTCGGCGATATTCTGCACAGCCGGGTGGCGCGTTCGAACGTTCATCTGCTGGGGAAATTCGGATGCAAGTTCACTCTGTGCGGGCCGGCGATGTGGGTTCCGCGCGAGCTGGAAGAAATCGCGCCGGGGACGGCGATTCGCTGCGTCTACCGGATCGAAGAGGCGCTGGAAGGCGCGCACGTCATCATCATGCTGCGCGTGCAGACCGAGCGGCTGAACGACCCGCCGCTTTCCGCCAGCGATTACATCCTTCTCTATCAACTCAACGCGGAGCGGCTTCGCCGCGCCAGCGCGGATGCCATCGTCCTGCATCCCGGCCCCATCAACCGCGGCATCGAGATCAGTCCGGAAGTCGCCGACGGGCCGCAGTCGTGCGTGCTCGAACAGGTGACCAACGGCGTCGCGGTGCGGATGGCGATTCTCTATTTATTGACCAGCGGCGCTACGGAGGGTGACGCTCATCCCGCGCTCGAAGTGAAACCCAAGGAATCCGCCAATGCTACTGATTAAGAACGGGCGCGTGGTCGACCCGGCGTCAAGGACGGACGCAGCTCTCGACGTACTGCTAGATGGGGAAAAGATAAAGGAAGTTGGGCCGGCGGGGAAAATCGCCGTACCGGCTGACGCGGACGTTTTTGACGCCAGCGGCCTGATCGTCGCTCCCGGTTTTATCGATATGCACGTGCACCTGCGCGAGCCGGGGCAGGAATCTTCCGAAACCATCGAAACAGGCACACGGGCGGCGGCGCGTGGCGGATTCACGGCCGTCTGCTGCATGCCGAATACGAAGCCGGTGAACGACAATGCGTCTGTTACGCGGTTCATTCTGGATCGGGCGAAGGTTGCCGGCGGCGTTCGCGTTTGGCCGATTGGCGCGGCATCGGTGGGGAGCAAGGGCGAGGCGATAGCCGAAATCGCGGCTATGAAAGAAGCGGGGATCGTCGGCGTTTCGGATGACGGAAAACCGATCGCCACGGCAAAGCTGGCTCGGCAGGTGATGGATTATTGCCGGTCGCTGGATCTTCCGGTGATCGAGCATTCGGAAGACGTTTCGCTGGCAGCGGGAGCGGTGATGCGCGAGGGAGTCACTTCAACACGCCTTGGCTTGCGTGGGATGCCGGCGGAGGCGGAATCCGTTTGCGTGGCGCGCGATGTGCAGCTCGCGGAGTTGACTGGGGCGCGGCTGCATGTAGCGCATCTTTCGGCGAAGGCGTCACTCGAGCAAGTTCGGTGGGCGAAATCGCGCGGGCTGCGCGTCACGTGCGAAGTTACACCGCATCATTTCACTCTGATCGATGAAGACGTGCAGTACGATTCGAGGTTCAAGATGAATCCGCCGCTGGCGGCGCGGGAAGACCGGGAAGCACTGCTGGCTGGATTGGCGGACGGAACGGTGGATGCGATTGCTACGGATCACGCTCCGCACGAGCCTGCTTTGAAAGATGTGGAGTTCGATCGCGCGCTGATGCGAATGGTGGAGCTTTTCACGACGGGTCCGGCGCGCGTACTCGGCATTGAACGCAAGATCGCGGCGGGGCAGCCCGCCGACCTGACCATTTTCTCGGCCGAACGCGGTTGGACCTACAACGTGAAAGAATCGCCCAGCAAATCGCGCAACTCACCCTTCGACGGCCGGAACTTTAAGGGCGGACCGACGGCCACCATCGTCGCGGGCCGCGTCGTATATAAGCGATAAGAAACAAAACGCAGAGACACAGAGACCGCAGAGAACTTCATTGCGGAATGCAGGGAACCGAGGTCGATCTCAGTGGGCGGTGGGTTCGGCGGCGGGGTGCATGCCGTGTTGGGGAACTTCGTGGATGCCGCGGGCGGGGGGCTCGATGCGCTGGCGATAGAAATGATCGAGAGGGACGCGGCCTTTGCCTATGGGGTAGCCCTTTTCGATCGCTTTCGTGACGTAGGCTTTGGCGAGCGTGGCGGCTTCGACGAGAGAGCGCGCGGAAGCAAGTTGCGCGGCAATCGCCGATGCAAACGTGCAGCCGGTTCCGTGGGTGTTGTTTGTCTTGACGCGATCTCCGCCGAGCTGGACCATTTCGGTGCCGTCAAAGAGAACGTCCACAGCGCGCTCCATGTGGCCGCCCTTGACGATCACCGCGCGGGCGCCCATCTCGACGATTTTGCGGGCTGCGGATTCCATGTCAACAACGTCTTTGATTGTCAGCCCGGTTAGAACTTCGGCTTCCGGGACATTCGGGGTGATGACGCTTGCGCGCTTGAGCAATTCCGTCGCGACAAATTTGATTCCGGCGGCATCGAGGAGTTCCGCACCGGTCGAGGATTTCATTACGGGGTCAAGCACGACCGCTGGGCGTATTGTGGACGGTCTCGACGCCCTGGGTGTTCTGGACGGTGAGCGAAGTGATGGCGGCGACGCCGTAACAACCGTGGGCGGCGAAGGTTTTCAAGTCGGCGGCGGTGCCCGCGCCGCAGGAAGGATCGAAACCCGCGATCGTCAGCAGAATCGGGGGCGCTGAATGACTGTGTCCGTTCGTGCTCATCGTCTTTTCTTACTCGAAGAATGAAAATAGCCGGTCGCGTCAGGAAAACGCACCGGCAACTGCGAATGTACGCGCGCTGATGCTTCAGTGCAAGAACAATTTTGCATTTGGAGAGGCAGCTTGGACGTCAGCCGCCTTCTTCCGGAGAAGTGAGCGCAAGAAAAGGCCACGAACGAGGGTGGCTTCGGAGACGCGGCCGACGGCGAGGATCATGGCGCCGGCACGCGGCGGAACGTGATGCTTGCGCATGGTGTCCACCATTTCGTGGAAGGTGCGCACCATGATTTTCTGCAGGCGCGTGTTTACTTCCTCGACGTCCCACATCAGCCCTTCCTGGTTCTGCACCCATTCGAAATAGCTGACAGTGACGCCGCCGGCGTTGGCGAGAATGTCCGGCAGCACGATGACACCGCGGCGCGCAAGAATTTCATCGGCGTGCGGCGTGGTAGGACCGTTGGCGGCTTCCGCGACGATGCGGGCTTTGACGGCTTCGGCGTTGTGGAGGGTGATGACGTTTTCGAGCGCCGCTGGGATGAGGATGTCGCACTTCATGGTTAGGAGTTCGTCGTTGGTGATGCGCGACGCCCCGGGCATGCCCACAACGGTGCCCGAGCGCTCCTTGTAGCGAAACGCCTTGAGGGGATCGATGCCGCGCGAATTCGTTACGCCACCGCGGGTATCGCTGAGCGCGACGATTTTTGCTTTCTTTTCCGCGAACAGTCGCGCCGCGGTTGCGCCAGCGTTGCCGAATCCCTGAATCGCGACGGTCGCGCCGCGAAGCGAGATCTTCTTCAGCTTGCAAGCTTCCTCGACCACGTAGAGCAGGCCGCGCGCGGTGGCTTCGAGGCGTCCCTCAGAACCGCCGATTGAAACGGGTTTGCCGGTAACGACTCCGTGCGCGGAATGTCCGACAGTCATCGCATAAGTGTCCATGATCCAGGCCATGGTCTGCGCGTCGGTGTAGACATCCGGGGCGGGAATATCCTGGGAAGGTCCGATGATGGGCAGGATCTCGCTGGCATAACGCCGCGTCATGCGTTCAAGCTCGCTCTTGGACATGCGCTTGGGGTCGCAGATCACGCCACCCTTGGCCCCGCCAAACGGAACGTTCACGGTGGCGGTCTTCCAGGTCATCCACATCGCCAGCGCCTTGACTTCATCCAAAGTGACGTTGGGATGGAAGCGGATGCCGCCTTTGCCGGGACCGCGCGAGACGTTGTGCTGCACGCGGTAGCCGGTGAACACCTTTACCTGGCCGTTGTCCATCTTCGTCGGCAAGGAAACTTCCAGCACGCGCTTGGGCGTGCGCAAAATCTGGCGCAGACCGGGATCGAGCTTCAAAAATTCGGCCGCCATGTCAAATTGAATCTGCGCGATGCGAAAAGGATTCAGGTCCTCGCGGGGAGCGATGCGGGGCACCATGGGTGGTGTGCCTATCTGTCTTGTCGGGGCTGTGGGCTTTGCGACCGTGGCCATTGGCGTCGGTCCTTTCGTCTACTCGATTTGTCTGAGAAACTCTGTTTCCACTTGGCCTGAGTTCAAAAATCGTTTAAGACAAAATCTGTTTATCCGTTTGCCGCAAACTTCCTGGTGTTGACGGCATACGCATCGCGGCAGGCAGGGGAGCAGAAGTGGAGAAGCTCGCCCCCTTCCCGGAACGGAATGGAAAGCGTCTCGTCCACGTGCATGCCGCACACCGGATCGCGCACCAATCGGCGTCCCGCAGCCGACGCCGGAATCCCGGCGGAGGCATCCGCGGTATGGGGCGCGGGAACCTTCTGATCACGAAGCATACCGCCCAAGATACAGAAAGTTCATCTTAATGATTGTGTTCTAAACGGCCCCTTTTGCCTAATAACCCCCGGAGTGCCGTGAGGGGAGTGTATGCAAGGCGAAAAGGGCCCGTCAAACGAAAAGGTGTGATTTCAAGGGGTTGCGGGGCGAATCGGTTCTTACCTATTCGGCGAAAAACTCTCCAGGTCGCAGGTTAAGCGGTGTGGATTCAATAAGATACAAGGAAAAGCAGGGTTCAAGCCGGCTACCCAGTCCCTTTTTCATCTGATAGCCCAATCGTCACGGTTTGACAGGGGTAGGAGCGCATCTGTTCGAAGACATGCTTGAAGTATTCTTCGACTTCCATCCGTCCGTTCGCGCGGTTTGCCCTGTCCCTCGGGTAAAAGACCGTCGCGTCATCCGCAAACGCATTCCGAAACTTGTCCCAATCCAAGTTGTCAAACGCGGTGATGAATTCCGAGAGGAACCTGTGGATTCCTTCCTGCTCTTCTTCGGCCGGGCGCGGTTGTGAGATCAAGAGTTGAGGAGCGAACAGCAAGAGCGCGAAGGGCCAACATATCCTGGCCAAGAGAGTTTTGCTCATGCACCACCTACATTGCTGGAATGCGGTCAATTCCCATGTATGGACGCAAGACTTCAGGGATCAGGATCGAACCATCCGCCTGCTGATAATTCTCCACAACGGCGATCCAAGTGCGGCCCACGGCGAGCCCGGAACCATTCAAGGTGTGAACGAAGTCACTCTTGCCGCCTCCCTTGGGTTTGAAGCGAATGCCGGCGCGGCGCGCTTGAAACGCTTCGCAATTCGAACAGGAAGAGATCTCACGAAATTCGTTGCTCGAGGGGAGCCAAACTTCGATGTCGTACGTTTTGGAGGAAGCAAAGCCCATGTCGCCGGTGCAGAGCAGCACGGTGCGATAGTGCAGTCCGAGTTTCTGGAGAATGGTTTCGGCGTTGCGCACGAGCGCTTCGTGCTCTTCGTAGCTTTTCTCCGGATGAGTGAACTTGAAGAGCTCGACCTTCTGGAATTGATGCTGGCGGAGGATCCCGCGGGTGTCTTTTCCAGCGGCGCCGGCTTCGGAGCGGAAGCACGCGGTCCAGGCGGTGACGCGGATGGGGAGTTTTTCCTCGGGAATAGTTTCGTCGCGGTAAAGATTGTGTAGTTCGACTTCGGAAGTGGGCGTGAGCCAGAAGTCGGTGTCCTGGATTTTGAAGAGATCAGCGGCGAATTTCGGCAACTGGCCCGCGCCAGTGAGCGATGCGGTGTTCACCAGGAAGGGCGGCAGGATTTCCGTGTAGCCATGTTCGCGGGTGTGCACATCGAGAAAAAAACTCGCGAGGGCGCGCTCGAGGCGCGCTCCCCAGCCTTTGTAGACGGCGAAACGCGCGCCGGTGATTTTCGTGGCTGCGGGAAGATCGAGTATGCCTGCGTGTTCGCCCACTTCCCAGTGCGGCTTGGGAGCGAAATCGAATTTAGGAGGCGCGCCCCAGCGGCGAACTTCGACGTTATCGGTGACAAAGTGACCAAAGGGCACGCTCGAATGAGGAAGGTTTGGGATAGTCAGCAAGAATTCGCGCTGCGTGGCGTCCAATTCAGCGATGCGCTCGTCAGATCGCTTGATGCGCTCGGAAACCTGCTTCATTTCGGCGATCAGCGCGTCGGCGTTTTGCTTTTCTTTCTTGAGGCGGGCGATCTCTTCGCTGGCGTCGGCGTTTTGCTTTTCTTTCTTGAGGCGGGCGATCTCTTCGCTGGCCTTGTTGCGCTGCGCTTTGAGCTGCTCGGTCGAAGTAATGAGTTCGCGGCGCTCCTTGTCGAGCTTGCGAAAAGCATCCAGGTCGAGCACAGCGCCGCGCCTCTTCGCCATCTCGGCGAAGACATCCAGGTGGTCTCTAAAATAGTTCAGGTCATGCATGGCCTTCGAAGGATACCGTAATCCGCCTGGGCCTTGTAGGGCGGGATTGCAGACCGGAGTCCGCCGGCCAGCAAACACGTGAAGATTCTTCCGCGAGCCGGGCTCGTGCGGGCCGAGCGGATCTAACCATGAACGTTCTTCAAATGCGACGAAACAAGCTTGAAAAAAGTGAAGCAGATGACCATGGGACGCGACGGCGGGGGAGGTACTTCCGTACCAAGAATGGTGACACCGGCGGGAGCGGGAAGTACTGGAGAGAATGAATCCAGCGGGCTATCGACGAACAATCCAGTGGAGAACAAACTAGGCAGGTAGTCGGGAGTTGTTTGGGCTTTCTGGAGTGCTACAACGGTAGTGACCTGTCTGCTCCTGTGTGTCGTCCTGCTGCTCGCGAGCGCAGCAGAACGGCCAGAAAAACCAAACTGACTTCGGATTACCGTACCCTCCATCCCCACGCCCGAGCGGCCGGTGCCCCCACCGGCCGCTCATTTTTTTAAGTGGCCAGCAACACCATTCCAACGCACAGCCAGAACGTGACGTCGAGGCTGGAGATCGGTTTCGTTGAACGCAGATGATGCCTGGGCGGAGGGGGGCCGGGGGCCACTCGCGGCAAGTACTGGCCAACCTCTGTTGGTGCGGACCGTTGCTGAACGGACAGTTCGTTGTGGAACGCTGGAAATGAAAAAGGGGGCTGGTGCAAGCCCCCTTCTTGTAATTGACGCCCCAAAACCGGTAACCGAGTCGAGGTTCGATTCCGGCCACCCCGGGAAGCCAATCTTGTAAGTTAACAAACAGAGAGCAACCCGCATGCCAGCGATGTTTGTTCCACGGGAAACTACCGAGTTGATTGAAACCACGGCGGTTAGCGTCGGGAGCGGCCAAGAAAGCACGATATTACAAAGCGCGAGTCTACAAAATCCCACAGAATGGCGGCGGAACTCTCCATTCTTTGGGAGGGTACTTTGTCGTTTTGTCTTTGATGGAGCCGCGGTCGGCCGCATGGGCGGCAACGAGTTGAAGATCGTAGTTAGAGCTAGAGCGAAAGAAAGAATATCGTTATTGTTGATTTCTGGTGAATGTCACGATTTCAATCCGGTGTAAGCGGTTTCGGAAAAGTGACACGATTTGCTGTGGTGAAGTGCCTGGCACCTAACTCCCGAGGCTAAACCCATTGCAAGGGAGCGCTGAGAAGAGCCGGTCACGCGCCAATGGAAGAGCGGAGGGCGTTAGCGAGGGACTGGCTGAAGCGCTGGACGTCGGCTTCGTGCTCGGCTTCGACCATGACGCGGGCGAGCTGCTCGGTGCCGGAATAGCGCAGAACGACACGGCCATTATCGCCGAGGGCGGATTGGGCTTCGGATAAGGCGCGGGAGACCTCCGGAAGCGTCTCGAGCGGCGGTTTCGAACGCACCTTCACATTGACGATGAGTTGCGGATAATCCTTGAGGCCTTCGACCAGCGTTTCGATTTTGCCGTGCATGGAGACCAGCGACGCAATTTTTGCTGCGGTGAGCAGGCCGTCGCCGGCAGGGCTGTCCTCGAGAAAAATGATGTGGCCGGACTGCTCGCCGCCCAGCACGTTGCCGCTGCGAAGCATTTCTTCGAGGACGTAGCGGTCGCCGACAGCGGCACGGGCAAGCGCGATATTTTCGCGGGCAAGAACGCGCTCGAGACCCAGGTTGGACATGGAGGTAGCGACGACGCGGTCGCCTTTGAGCTTATTCTGAGATTTGAGGAAGCGCGCGGCGGCAAGAAGCACGCCGTCGCCATTGACGATTTTTCCGGTTTCGCAGACGAAGAGCGCGCGATCAG
>WNFC01007069.1_pt1 | contig 12357 bp, 17 predicted proteins | sample 5400541 | NCBI WGS metagenome assembly WNFC01 (sample SAMN13153342, study PRJNA577476) | soil metagenome | isolation source: 120 cm saprolite under Douglas fir tree site 2 hole 2 replicate 1 | place: USA:California | collected 2015-04-18 | reverse complement strand
TTCAGTTGTTGTCAGACAGCCCGAGGTTCGGCACAAGGTCCGCGTTCAAGATTTTGAACGATGGCTGGAGTCGCAGGGGCGCACGCCAGCAGAAGTGAGTCTCAAAGGCCGGCTGCGAGAACTTCTCGAATATGAAGTTGCACGAGCGGCGTCGGAGACGAGAAGAAATCGGAACAGATGAGCGGACGAAAGGGTAGGGCGCGTCTTTAACCCCAAACCCAAACCACCGACTCAAAAAGGAGCTTCGCCCCCCTTTGCTTGGAACCGCGCCACTTTGCCCATTTCGCTCATTCTCGGCAAAGCGCGCCTTGCCAACACGCGGACCATCCATCGCAGAAAGGACAGCTGATGGCGTGTATACGTGGACTGACAGCCGGAACGGCATCATGCTCTCGATAAATCCTGCATGCGGCCATCGTGCGAGATGCGCTTGGCCGGGAATGATGTGCACCGCCGGTTGTTGTTGAGACGGGGGAGGCGCGCCTGGGTGCGGCTGTTCGAGCTTGGGTAGTATCGGCCAAACCACCCGTTGCCGGTGACTCGGCTGCGGAGTTGCACTGTGCGTCGCCTCCCCAACCAGCTGTTCTATTAACCCGTCTACCAGCAGCTGGCTTTATGCCAGCAGCTAGCACTTAAGTTTATATTCGTGCTACATTGACCGCATGAAAGCGAGAGCCAAATCCAAGCTGGCCAACGGCTTTCACTCCGTGACCCAGGACGAGATGCGCCAAATTATCGACGCCAATGCGCGCACGCTATTGCACATGAGCGGCGCTCAGGCCCTTCACGCTATCCGCACCCGCAAGCGCAGGGATCCCAGCGCCGGCTGGACGACCGTCAGAATGCTGGCGTCAATGCTCGACTAGCCGCCTAGGGGCCGCGCCCCTGTCGCTCTCAGCCAACAGCGCCCAAGAAGCCTTCCGAATATTCCAGGACCACCTCAATCGTCTTCTCAACCGCGTCCTTACGGATTTCAGGCTGGAGGTCATCCACACAACTGGAACAAATCGGGCTTTTCTGAGCTTTCTCGATGGAAATCGACAGGTGACGGCGGTCCGAGTTCGCAAAAAATCGCCCTGGTTCCTCTCCCTATTCCAACGGCTAAACGCCGTTCCGGACACCGCGGGATTCGTGCTCCGTACCATCGAGTACGCCTACCGCATCCAAAAAGCACCGTACGACGAGGCACTGGTCAGATTTGAGTACGTATCGCGCGACGCTGAACCCGAGTTCGACTATTGCCGCAACCACGTCCAGTTTCACGCCGATTTCCATGGAGTGATCCGCAATTTCTCGCCATCAAAACTGCACATTCCGACCGGCTGGGTAACAATCGAGAGTGTAATCCGGTTCTTGTTCACGGACCTGAAGGTCGAACCGCTGCGCCACAATTGGAAAAAAATCCTCGCTGACAGTGAGAGGCTGTTTCGTGAGTGGACTGGCCGCACCGTTCCTGACTCGGAAGCGTGATGTGGCCGCTTTTACGGCCCTCTAACGAATTCGCCGCTCAAATCCCATCCCCTCGCCTTAGCCGCCGAAAAGTCGCCCTGCCAAGCCAGTGTAGCGCCAATGAGCGGATTTGAGAGGCGCGCCTTTTGAGTTTGGGCAGAATGTATGGGTGGCGGGCGGTCAGCCCTTGTGGTGTCTTCATGCTGAGACCAGCTGTGCTCAGCCGTTTAACCGGCCTGTCCAATCAGCCGCTCTTACTTACGGTGCTTGGCTGTTAGATCACGAACGACGTTGAATAACGCGCCATAAGTAGTAATGGGCGGTGCCTCGATCGCACTGGACTCCTGTGCACTGACTAACGGCCGGAACGGCATCATGCTTTCGATGAAAGCATGCGGTCATCGCGCGAGATGTGCAGCGGGAGGTGTGCTGAGATGGGTGAGGTTCGCCTGGCGCGGTGCGGCTGTCGGCGTGTGGGGATCCGCCAACTGTTGCGATTACGTCACATCCCGGGTTGCGGCTATTCCGTTGCTCCTAAACACGCGCATTTGACTGACAGCGGCGCCCGCCCACATTTTGGTGGCGATCTACGAACCGTCGAACCGAGTATTGAATGGACACCTCGAATAAATAACCATGCCGCTCGTAGTCAATTACAAACAACGAACCGCACCTCCCCACTTGGATGACTCTACCTGTGAACGGAGCAGTCTTCTAAAGTAAATGGCGTGTTGTGCGAAAATAACGCATTAAGGTTTATACTCTTTCCAGTCTGAATCAGGTCCTGTGTATCCCGCAAGCGATGAGTGCTCCAACTGCAGCGGAGCCCACGTTATTAAGGTGAATGTTGTCCCGCAAAAAGGCCCACTGCGGATGCGAGCCAAGTTCACCCTCCAGATCGATGAGCTGAACAGCTTCATTAGCCGCAACCCTGCGAATTACAGCGTTGAAAAGTCTTTCGCCCTCGTAATCGACGCCCAGAGGCTGAGTCATTAGTACAGGGGTTTTGCCGAGAATTCTGACAACGCCGACGAAAATCTTAAGATTGTTTTCAAACTCTCTCAGATGCGCTCCCATGTCTGAGTCGTACAAATCCATAGTTTTGCTGTCGATAACAATGCTTTTGTTGCCGGTCCAGGGGTCCAACCTGACAACCGTCTCTCGTGCGACAAAAACAATATTGCTGCGGTATGAGATCCAGTCAAATATACTGGAGCAAAGGAGGCGGAAAGACATTTCGACAGCTTCAGTAGTCGGCGGAGCTACCGTTCCGAGTTGTACTGTATAGCCCAGGCCGGCAGCAAGGCGAGCACGATCGTTAATATTCTGCATAAGCACAATAATATCTGCGTTCCTAAAATCGCCCTGGTTCAGGAGAGCATTAATACTATCTTCACTGGTGTGTCCTCTAACTCCACCGTTTTCTACTCGGACGTTAGCTCCAGCAGCACGTAAAAGTGTTTCAACGACTGCAGGAAAGCGGAACTGTTCGTCAACCTCATTGCACTCAGTCGTCGATCCATCTAGAAAGAGAATTGTCTTTGAGGCTAACAACGGTCGAGTGTTAGCATCCGCTTCGCTTCGATTTTCATTCAGGGCGGCGCCCATCGCATCTGTCCTAAATGTTCGGGGGGCCCGCTCTGGTACTAGCCGCTCGTCACGGGGACGTTCCGCGTCAATGTAGGTGTGCTTAAGATTCGGGACTAAATTAAGAGTGTGAATCTGTAAGAGAGCTACTTCTTCTCGGAATAGCCGAGAGTGTTCGCGTGATTGATTCGTAGCATTCACAAATCCAAGCAGATAGTCCGCGCCATTGTTAGATGATTTAGTGACGGGCTTATGGTTGTGCGCAAAGAAAGCCCCGCGCTCGGCATGCGCGCCGGAAACGCGGGGCCGGAGCGCGTCCAGTGTGGCGCGGGACTGGTGAGAGCCTTGTTAAGTTCGAAGGCCTCGCGCGGGTTCTTTGGCCGCCTCCATCGCCGGATGAATCGCGCTCGCCTGGAAAGACCAAGTCCATGTTCGACGTGATTGCAACGAAGAGGGGGCATCACGGCAATTTTTCCTTCGCCGGCCTCGTCGATCTTAACGATGGCGACGCCGGGCTCGCCGTTGATCAGGCAACTCGCGAGCGTGATGTTGTCGTAAAGGGGAGAGCGCAAGGCTTGAAAGGCGCGGACGTGACCTGGGTGATGTAGTTCATGGATGTTGCCTCTTTCGTTTTTGAGTGACCCCCACCGCGGGGCGAAAGAGGGCACTTCAGCCGCCGCCATCGAGCGCGGCTGTCATAAGGATTTTGAGGTGACTGTCTCCGCCCCAGGGCTAAGCCTGCAAGACGGGGGAGGGGAGCCACAATCCGTCATTGGCAGCAAGCGGCGGCGGCTAAAGTGCCTTCGCCTTGCCGTCATCTGAAAGGGCAATCCATGAAGGCGGCGCACCTGGGACGGAGCACATGCGAGCCGTGCTTGTTGATGCAGAAATTGGAATGGTTCTAAAGGCCTGGCCGACTGCCAGCGACGCCGGCAGAATGAACAAATAATGCGTGAAGGATCATTGCCCGAGGGCGGAGATGCGAAGCGGCTCCGGGCGCTTGCGCCTAGAACCTGGCCCCGCGCGGGGGACAACGCCCAAGTCGGCGGCCTCCTGGCGTCCGCCTCGATCAGCGTTGCAATCGGCTTAGGCTTCGACGGAGAGAGCGGTGCTGGTCAAGGAACAGCACAATGTCGCCAGCAACGGCACGGACTACCCGCTGAGGCTGCGTGGATCATCCACGAGTATGTGGTCCTGTGGCAGAAGCAGCAGCCACGGTGGCGGCGCCGGGGAAAAGTTTCGCGCCAGCTCGCTCCGGGCTTGGTTTGTGACGCAGAAAAGGGTGAGTGCTTTGAACAGCGGTCGGTCGTCGACGCGGCGAGGGATTGGAGGATAAGAAATGGCCACGCGCGCTCGGCTCGACTCGCTTGAAATCAGAAATTACTTGGGCGCCGGCGACGAGCCCGTGACCTTGGAGTTCAACGGTGAGCACGCTGTCCTGTGCGGTCCGAACGGGAGCGGCAAGACGACGGTGCTTTCAGCCTTGGATCGCGTCAGGCGAATTAACTGGGTCTCTGTTCTCATGTCGTACAGCGTCGGTCACGTACCTTCGGAAGTGAGCGTGTGGGAGTGGGTGGATGGGCGGCCACATGTGACAGCGCAGTTGTTTCACAGCGGATCTCAGACCTTTTGCGTGAGAGCGGGTTTCATATTGCCTACCGGCCTTGAGGAACGCCGACGGATTCAATCATTGCTCGATCCTATCAAGGAACTCGCCGACGAGACCGTAGAGGCAACTGTTCCGAGCCAAGACTCGCTCCATATGAGTTTTACTATGGTCGCTCGCGCCGACCAGAAAGTTCAGCTCGAAAGCATCACCATCGAGGAGCAGGAGCTTTTCAGGATCGCGCGGGAAACGTCTGTATTTTCTTTTCTGCCATCACAACCTGGGGCTGGTGTACCAGGCGTGCATCGCTACAAGTTGTCACACGAAGACCCGCGCACGGTGTTCGAACCACTCGATTGCCTTTTAGGCCGAGCCGTTTATTTCCCTTCGCACCGTCAAGCTAGGCTGGGACCGGATACCAATGTCAGCGGCCTAGCGGGGGGTGAGGGACTCGTAAACTGGATAGAAGCCGCAACACGCCCGAATCCGAAGGATGCCGAATCCGCTCAGCGTCACCATGTGCTTCAGGAGTTCCAACAAGAATTTGCAGAATTCATCGGAGCGAAGAGCGTCGCTCTTTACGTCCAGGGATATGCACTGCCGCTACCGGACAATGAGCAGCCAGAGATAGCGGTGACCATCGATGGACGTGTGCGTCTTCTCTCACAGCTCGGTGCCGGAATCGGCGAGGCGCTAATCGTATTGTTTGTTTCGAAGCTTTCCCAAAAGTGGCGGCATCCGCCGGTCGATATCCTCTTGCTCGAGGAGCCCGAGCTTCATCTTCATCCGACGCTGCAAAGGAAACTGCTTGAGCAACTGGCGAGGTATGGAGTGCAGCTCATCGCGGCGACGCACAGCCCAGCAGTCATCAACTGGTTTGCCCGCAGCGGGGGTCGGGTATTCCGAACAGAATTTCAGAATTCCGAAAAACGGACGACCGCACGTCAGATAAGCGGATTAACCGAGCTGCGGAGCTTGATCGAGAGCATCGGGGCTTCTCCCGCCGATGTCGTCCTAGCCGATAAGGCTCTTTTGGTCGAGGGCAATAACGACGTGCCCGTGTTCAAGGCTTGGCTGGGGAAAGCGCCCTCGTATGCTGGCCAGAGTATTGCCGTACTCGCGCTTGGGGGGAGCGATGCCGCAAGCGGCAATTTCGATCCCGCGCAGTGGAGGAGCTTGCACCCCAAGATTCGCGCAATCCTTGACAGCGAGCGCAACTCTGCTGATCAAGACGCACATAAGGAGCGGCAAGAGATCAAGGCGAAGCTGGAAGGCATGGGTATCGGTTGCCACCTGACTGAGCGACGTTCGACGGAAAGCTACTTCACCCCGAGTGCAGTGAAGGTGGTGTATGGCGATTGCCCCAGCAGTTTGGACCCATTCGGCGATTCCAATCTCGCGAAGCAAGGGGTGAAGCAGTTCAAAAAGTCACGCAACGGAGAGGTCGCTCAGGCGATGGAATGGCGCGATATCGAAACGACCGACATCGGTAAGCAAATCGAAGATTTTCTGAGATCCTGAGGCATCAGACGGCAGCACGTCGAATTATGGCGTAAGCCGCCGACTTGGTGCTTGGGCGCCCGCCTTATCCCAACATCGTGGTTCTATAGCGACGAGGTCTGGGGTAGCGCGGGGCGCTTGGTGGTTGCTTCTAGCAGGGCGTCCTTGAATATCGTTTTGCATCCAGCCTTCTTCAGGGCGGCAAGTTGCAGGGCAGAGGTCTGGTCGTGCGTCGATACCCGCGCGTAGCCGTATTTCACTTTGCCCGCGCCTCCAACTCGGTCAGCGCACGTTGCACGGCAGAGGCAACGTCGACATGGCCTGCTTGTTTGGCGCACGCGAGAACAATCGCTAGTTCGTGTTCTACGGGACGCTTGTCGTTGGCGTTTTCGAGGTCTTTCGAGAGTTCAGATAATGCCCACATTTTGCAACTAATATTTGCAACATTCAAGACCCTGTATTTACGGGCCTTTCCGCAATGTTGCAAAACTTACCCTTTTTGAAACGTAGCGCTGGTGACGTTTAGCGGTGCGGCGTGAACGCGTTTCTCCAATAGGCGGCGGACGCCATGGTGGTGGTATGGCCGGGTCCAGACGGCCGATGCCCAATGTCCTGGCTCCTTCTTTTATCCGCTTAATGGATTGATCTTGCTCACACACTAGAGTATGAAGATAGCCTAATCCGCTCTGCAGGGTTGAGGGTTTATGTTGGCAGGAAACCGAGGTTGCTATCAGAGTTGGATTTTGCGCTGTACCGTCCAGCTAAACGGAACGGTTGCGATTCATACCTTCGGAGGGCGCGGCTCTCCCATCGTTTCAAGCGTTTGCCGCTTGAGTAACCATTAAACATCAGTTCGGGGGTTGCCTTTATTTCCGGCCTTTCCCAGGCTGGAGACGAACGCCAGGTGGGCGAAAAGCCTCCGGACGGCGGTCGTAGGTGGTTATCTAGCGGCCCTTGATCCTTAAATCTTGTGCTGTCGTCGTGCGATGATGGCGAGAAATAGCATCGCTGTCGCCAGACCGTTCAATCTGCACGGGCTCGAACGATAAAAAATGCTGACCATTGGGATCGGTCATTCGAACGAACGGCCGCTTTACGCTCCGATGCCCATTCGGTGGCGGTTAGCCTTATTTCTGCTGACGAGGGCCTCGTATCGCAATTTGGTTACCTGAGCATTTGAGAGACTGGCGCTCCGATGTGGCGTTGACGACTGCTGGTGGCTGACTGTCTAGGGTCGAGGGTTTCCACAATTGGATATGTTTCGGCGACTCGCCATTTGGCACGTTTGTTTGGATCGGCGGTCAAGCTATCGCTTCCCGCCTCTTGGCTGCACGGAGGTATTTTCTCGTGCATTCAATTCTGATCGTAGAGGATGATATCGCTCTGCGTGACGCCCTAAGTGATGTCCTGGAACTTGCCGGGTATCCAACAAGGTGTGCTCAGAACGGAAGAGAGGCGCTCGACCTTTTGCGCACCCCGCCTTGGCCGACGATTATTCTGCTGGATCTTAACTTGCCGGTCATGAACGGGTGGCAATTCCTCGTCCAAAAGCGTAACGATCCGGCTTTGGTGAGAGTGCCTGTAGTTGTAATGAGTGGCACCAGCACAGAGCGGCCGCAGGGCGCTGCGGGGTTTCTGCGGAAGCCGATAAGCGCGCCCGCTTTGCTGCGGGTGATTAACAGCTATTGCTAGGACGTGCGCCGGCCTGCTGCGAAAACGTTACCTCGAAACCGATACCTGTTGATACTGCACAATGTGCGCGTGCGGGATTTCGAAAATTGGCTGCAATCGGCTAGCCGCTCTCCACGGACATCAGCCTATCACCAGGAATTCACACGCACCCACGGGAGGCCGTGCACACTCAGCCCGATCGCGTGACCAATCGCCCGGTCACATGGTCGTCGAAGTAGGGCGGGCATTCGGCACCCGCGGTACGCGACAGAACACCCAACATTTTACCGCGCCCCGCGAGCGCGCGGCGGTAAAATCGCGCCGGAAAAGCGGCGCGCGTTGGAAGCTGGGAAAGGAGTGGGCAGGGCAGGGTGGGCGCGCCGGCTGGCTGCAGCTTCGCCACCGGAAGGTTATGTCAACTCGCGGAATCGCCTCGGCGCGCACTCACAGGCCGGCAGAACGGTAGCCGCTTTATCCGATGTAAGCGGCCTGCTCGAAATTGACGCCGGCTGCACCCTGCACCTCTGGCGGAAGATTATCTGCTGCACATCGGCCTGGCCTGCAATCTGCGGATCCCAAGCTCATAGCGATAGCACGCGCTTGCTGAGGATAACTCAGGCTGGCGACAGCCGTCAGCAGGCATTTAAACGCAGATTACGAGGGAATTTACGACTAGCGTCTGGAGGTAAATATGCGTTTTTTTGGTCGCTTAATGGAAACAACCGCGGCGGCCAGCAAATCTTCGAAATCAAAGTCGATATGCACCGCCTTCTGGTCGTTGCGTTTCGGCGACCGGATCGCGCTTCTAAATGAAGCGCGCCCCTATTCGACCGAAACGAGTGGTGTTGGACCTCGAGACCAACAATCAGGACAGTCAGCTTAGGCGAGTTTTTTGTTCCCAAGCCAAAGCCGACCGAAGTGCGGAGTAGCCGAGGGGAAGCGGTATGGGGCGGCGCTCGATACTTGCGCAACTTGCGTGAGTACAGCCTATTATTGCACGGAATCGATATAAACAAAAAATGGCGGGGCAGATCGCCTCAATGTCGTGGTGCTTTTGCTGCCCGCTCGATTCCGGCGCCATAAGCGCTAATCGATTCGAACCCATGGCTCGCACCCTCGCCTTTAAGGCTATCGCGTATGACGCGAATCGCTTCTCGACTTCCTGACACAAAGCTGTTAGTGGAAGACTGGGTAGTGTTGCGAAACGTGGATGGGGGTGGTTGGGAGGCTGCGGTGCACACTTCACTGTTAACGGTATTGGTTTTCGCCATAGGACTTGCCCACCTGTCCTCACCAGAGAAGTTTCAGCAATGGCGTGTGGCCCGCGATGAACCCGGTTCACCTCGGGTGAGCGACGTTATGCTTGAGATGAGCAGCGACAGAACTTATCAATCGGTTAACTCCAACGTGCCGACGAATTGCCCATTTGTATCGAGTGATGAAATCCTAAAGCAAACCTGCCCAGCAACGGTACTGTCGTGCGAGCGGTCCTTAGCGGAGTATCAAACGATGGCCGCGGTATCTAGGCTCGGCATCAACATCGAGACGCCACGCGCTTGGCCATCAGCTCGCCCAACTCTTGCTCACTGCACGGAGTCGATCGCAGTTAACTCGTCTAAGATTGACTCAGGGGCATCAGCTTCCGTGTGCAGTTAGCGGTCGTACTACTGACGAGAGCCATGCCGACAGCCGGCCAGCTACTTGCTGCTGTGTAATCCCCCGAATTCAGCACCGCCGCTGCCTGCTCAACGTTCTCTAAGAGCCTTCCGAGACGCTGATTGGGCTGATGATATAGGCCACGGCCAGACTATGGTTATGGTAGTGGTCAAACAGCCGGAGATAGAACACAAGGTCCTGATGCGGGACTTCGAAAACTGGCTCGAAGGCTCGCTCACCGGCGGAAATGAGCCTGAAGACGCGTCTGCGCCAACTGTTAGGTCAATAGCCTCATCGAATTTCTGGAATGGACGCCCGACAGTCGACTACGTCACCCGCGCTTCGCCGGCATCCGTAACGACAAGGACGCCCGCGAAGTGGAGCGCGAAGACGACCCTTTACTTGATTGACGGAATGTCTCGAATCAGTGTCAGGATGGCGAGCAATTCTTTGGATGAACGCACGGTCCCCAGCAGGCTGAGGTTTTCGAGCGCGCGAAGTTCACGGTCAGTGACGTGGTAGCGGGCCAACAGTTCGTCATTTTTTATGAACCGCTGCCATGACGGAGCGATCTTCTTCTGTGTCTCCGATTTCGGCTCAGCGATAAGAGCCTTCGCCTCGGGATGGGCAAGAACCAGAAGCTCTTGCCGGTCGAGGCCTAAGGTATCTGCGATCTTTGCAACCAACTTGAGCGATGGTTTCCGCCGCCCGCCTTCGATCAATGCGATATAGCTCGCCTCCACCCCGACCTTCAGGGCGAGCGCACGTTGGGTTAGGCGCAAGCCTTCACGGCGAGCTCTCAACAGTTCCCCAAGGTTGTTTGTGTTTTTCACGTCCCTCCGCGCCCTTCGCTCACTCTTCGTCAAGAACACAGCTTGATTTCGATTGAGTGACATTGTGACAATCGGGCCTCCGATCAGCAAGCATTTTCCGCTTTTTTGAGGAGTTATGTGTTTTTTATTTTGACCGATTTAGCAGTAAGAAGCAGACTGCCGGTTGCCGTCGCTTAAATTGGTCGGCCGGCTTGGTCAAAGGCTCGGCCTCGACCCGCAGCAGTTATTAGTCGTCGTCCTGAAACAAAACCGTTCATCCGCAATCAACTGCGAGTCAACCAACAAGACCAGGACACACCGTATCCTGGCAGCAGTTCACCAATGACCGCGCGCTCCGTTCTGTGTGACCGAGCGTGAATTGGGGTGCTCAAGCGTCACTTCTCGAAAACCTTGCTTTCGGCCAAGGAATACGTAGCGAACCTGGCACTGCTTCGCGATGTGTGCAAAAGGAACGGCCACTTTTTGTCGGTTGGTAGCCGGCAGCGGAACTCGCTTGAACACTTGCAGGCCGCCTCAGACAATCTACTCGACGCGAGAAAGCTGTCGCGGAGTACGCGGCGCAACTGCAAAACCAGGCAGATTTACCCTGTCCGGACGCTGCATGCTGCGCCAGCTCCATACGGGCTGCTCGCTTGTACAACCGAGCTGGCTCGCAACGGCCGACTCAGAACCCAAATTTAGACGACGACTCCATATAGTTAGGTTGTGCTATAGTTAGACTATGCCTCGCACGGTTACTATCCTCTCTCCGATGGTCGGGCATTGCCTCGATTCCACCCTTCAAGAGGCATTGCACATCCTGCGCTCACACGGCGTAATGGTCGAGACAACCGCTCAAAACATCGCTGGAGACGGTCGGGCTACCGTGACTATCCTGCTCAGATTCGTAGACGACAAGCCCAGAGCGATCCGAATTCTCAGCCAAGCCGGCATTCACACCGAACGTTAATTTTCCGAGTGCAGCAGCGCGACGACGGCGATGCATTCGCGATAAACTTCTGGTTGGCAGCAAACCCACCTGTTTCGCGGCCCCGGACTGACAAACCGCGTGCGCGCAGATCTGCCCGAGGCCGCATTCGACTCCACCCAGCACGATTGGCGGTGGCGGGTCGTGACTCCATGCCGGGGAGTGGCGCATGCGCTCTGGTGGGCCGCAACTCAATGCGGTCTCAACGTTAACTGTCAGACCGACTGTTCCATGAGAGCGTCAATACTGTAAGCACGACTAGCCTCGTAACTCGCGCGCGAATTTGGGAAGGCTGTACTTCTTGGGCGAGCGAAGACGAACCCGCTGTCTTGCCATCGTCGGCCGGCTGAGAATCTTCAGCGCATAATCAAATTCAACCCCTCGGGGGGGTCGAGTAGCCTGGTTCCTTGGAGATCGTCGGACAATACGGGTGCTCTCAGCGTTTTTCGCCAAAAGGACGGCCTCGGCACACCGACCTTAGCGTGTAAAATTGTACGGTTCTGTTTGGTACCCTGATTAGAAGGACACCAGAGATTTATTCTCAGGCCCGCGCCGTCTAGCTTAAAGCACTACTTTAGAATTTGATTCGTTCGACTTCGTCGAGCGAAATCTCATCCTTGGTCCGGTCATAGAGTTTTGTGGTACGCGGTGACTGATGCGCGGCGATTTGCTGCGCGTGCTCCAGCGTGCCACCGTTCTGAAGATAAGCGGTAATCCCAGTCGCCCGAAAAGTATGGCAGCAGGTGGAGTAGGGCAGGGCGGCTCCCTTGGCCCGGCGCTTGATCATGTAAAGCACGTCACTGCGTATCATCGGATTGCCGGTGAGCTTGTCACCCTTTTTGAAGGTCCGGAATAGCGGTCCCTTCTTGTCGTGGCCGATGGCCGCGGCCGCGATCCAGGCGTCCAGATATTGGTCGAGGCTGTGATGGCAGGGGACCTCATGCCGTTTACCTCCTTTTTCATGAAGCCTTAGCCAGGAGCGCCGGCCCTGCTGAAAATAATCCTCAACCCGGAGGGTGACGACTGCACTAACGCGGGCGAAGGTGTAGCCCATCAGCCCGAGCAGGGCGCGGTCGCGAAGGCCGATC
>WNFC01010918.1_pt1 | contig 12358 bp, 8 predicted proteins | sample 5400541 | NCBI WGS metagenome assembly WNFC01 (sample SAMN13153342, study PRJNA577476) | soil metagenome | isolation source: 120 cm saprolite under Douglas fir tree site 2 hole 2 replicate 1 | place: USA:California | collected 2015-04-18 | reverse complement strand
CCTGGCGCGCGGCTTCATGCGCGACCAACCGTTGCTGCTGGTGCTCGACGAGCCGACCGCCGCGCTCGACGCGGAGACCGAGCACGGGCTGTTCGAGCGCTACGCCGCCGCGGCGCGCCGTCACGGCGATGGTGCCTCCGGCCGGGTCACGATTCTGGTGTCGCACCGGTTTTCGACGGTGCGCATGGCTGATCTGATTGTCGTGCTCGACGGCGCGCGACTCGTCGAGATCGGCACGCACGATGAGCTGATGAGCAAGGGCGGACAATACTCGGAGCTCTACGGCATCCAGGCTGCCGCTTACCGCTGAAGCCCCGGAGGCCGCCGGCGATCAGCGACGGACGATCCTCACCAAGTATCCAGTTCCGATGTAACGGCCTTTGTTTAGTGCCGAACAGACACTTGCCGTAGTCAAGTATATATGCTTGGCTCAGGCAAACTCCTCACCGGGAGGCTACGAAATGGCCGACATCGGTTTCGACCAGCGCATCGGGGTGGTGCGGCGCTTCAATCGGTTCTACACGCAGAAGATCGGCGTTCTGAACGAGGGCCTGATGGGCAGCGCGTATTCTTTGTCCGAGGGCCGCGTTCTCTACGAGCTTGCAAACCGCGCCAAGCCAAGCGCGAGCGATCTGGCCAAACAGCTGGGATTGGACGCGGGCTACTTGAGCCGCGTCCTGAGCGCCTTTGAACAGCGGGGCTTGATCAAGAAGGCCCCCTCGAAAGATGACGGCCGGCGAACTTTTCTCTCCCTCACCGCGCGAGGGAAGGCCGCCTTCGCTCCGCTGAACGCGAGGTCGCAACAGGAAGTGGGCGCCATTCTCGGCAAGCTGCCAGCGACGGAGCAGGAGCGCCTGGTCGAAGCATTCCAAACGATCGAGGAGTTGCTCGGCGCAGAGCGTGAGCAGTCCATTCCCTTCGTGCTCCGGCATCACCAACCGGGAGACATGGGTTGGGTGGTCCAGCGCCATGGCGTCTTGTATGCGCAGGAGTACCAATGGGATGAGAAGTTCGAGGCGCTGGTCGCGAGCATTGTCGCCAAGTTCATCCAACAATACGACGCAAAGAGGGAGCGCTGCTGGATTGCGGAGAGGGGCGGGGGGAACGTTGGCTCCGTTTTCCTCGTCAAGAAGTCGAAGACGGTCGCTCAGCTGCGGCTTCTAATCGTCGAGCCGAGCGCGCGTGGGTTTGGCATCGGGTCGCGCCTGGTGGCCGAGTGCGTTCGCTTCGCCCGACAGACCGGGTACCGGAAGGTTGAGCTGTGGACCAACAACGTGCTCAAAGCGGCCCGCCGCATCTACGAAAGGGCCGGCTTCAGCCTGGTGCGCGAAAAACGCCATCGCAGCTTTGGCCATACCCTCGTCGGGCAGACATGGGAGTTGGCATTGTGAGTCTTTAGCGAGAGAGCTCGGCGGAGCGCAGGCTTGTCATTTCCACGGATGGGGTGCGGAACCCATACTTCTTCAGCCGCTCGATCAGCGTGCTCCGGCCCAATCCGAGCCGCCTCGCCGCCTCGGACTGATTCCCGGAGACGGCCTTCATCGTCTTCGCGATCAAGCTGCGCTCGAGCGCCTCGACCTGCTCAGCCAGTGAAAGCCTCCCTTCCAGGAGCGGCCCCGCGCCGGGCTCGATCGCAGCTTTGTCAAACTCCTCCAAGCCGATTTCCTTGGCGGCGCCCAGCGCCACCATCCGCGCCACCGCGTTCTCGAGTTGCCTGACGTTGCCCGGCCACTCCGCCAGACGCAGCGCATCGATCAGGCCCGGCGAAAGTCGAACCTCCGGGTTGCCGAAGCGCGCGCCGTATCGACGGGTGAATTCGACCGCGAGCGCCGGGATGTCTTCGCGGTGTTCGCGCAGCGGTGGCACCACCAATTCGACTACTGCCAGTCGATAGTAGAGGTCCATCCGGAAGCGCCCCGCGCGTGCCTCCGCCTCGAGATCCCGGTTGGTACAGGCGACGACGCGCACGTCGACTTTCTCGACGCGGCCCGCCCCGACCGGCTGAATCTCGCCCTCCTGCAACGTGCGCAACAGCTTGGCCTGCACCGCCGACGGAAGCTCGCCCACTTCATCGAGCACCAGCGTCCCGCCATTGGCTTCCGAAACAAACCCCCGGCGCGCTTGCAAAGCACCGGTGAATGCGCCACGGGTATGGCCAAATAATTCGGCCTCGGCGAGCTCGCCCGGAATGGCCGCGCAATTGAATCTCACCAACGGGGTCGAAGAGCGCTTGCTGTGCGCGTGAATCAGCGAAGCGCTCAATCGCGCACCAGAACGGTGATGTCTTTGGGGCCGACCCGCGCCACTTCATCGAGCAGCTGCCGCATGGCAGCAGAGTTTGCGATCATCGAGTGGCCCAGCGCCTTCTCCGCGGTCAGCTGCCGATTCTGCACCCGCATCGCTCGCTCCTCCAGGGCCCTGTCCACCACCAGCAATACCTCATCGTGGTCGGGCGGCTTGGTGATGTAATCATAGGCGCCGGCTTTCATTGCCTGGACCACCAACCGTTCGGAGCCGTGCGCGGTGAGAAACACCACCGGGAGCAATTCATCTCGCTCGCGAATGGCCTGAAGCAATTGCAGGCCATCCATTCCCTGCATCGAATGGTCGGTGATCACCGCGTCGATGCCCTTCAACCGGGCAAGTGCTTCTCTTCCCGACCCAGCCTCCACCGCTTCGTGGCCGTTCGACTGGAGCAACGACGTGAGGGCCGCGAGCATCGACGGCTGGTCGTCCACCAGTAGCACGCGCGCCATAGGCATTCCTCCTTCTGCACCGCGTGATCAATGCCAACCTTGGGGGTGGAGACACCATGACACCTTGGTATAGGAGAGCTAACCCTCTGGATTGCGCTTGCCTTTAGAGCTCGATCCCAAAGCGGCCACCCCGGGAAGCCCTCGACTTGTGACGCAGTGCGTGGTGGCCCGGGACGTCGAATCCCGAGGGACTCGTGCGTTTGTTTGTTCAGCACCGAACCGCGTATCGCTACCCACGGCCCCTTTGCCAAGAGTGGGTGGTGACCTGCGTGCGCTGACGACAAATGATCACGCTGTCGCAGCTGTCGCTACGCGCAGAGCTGGAATACTCCTTTTTTCGCCTCGACAATAGAGCAGTTCACTCTGTGTCGAGGGCTCGACGGAGTGGGGGAGTACTCATGCATCTGTTGCGCCGCGCAGCGTTTTGCAGCGCGCTGATTGCCCTGACAGCCAACGCTCAGACCGCGACGGCGCCGCTTATCCTGGATTTGGAGCGGATCGACCTCGACCCGTCCGCGCTGGGCTCGCTGCTCGTTTCAACGGGGAAAACGCTTCCCGCGGGCGAATTCCGGTTGGGCCTGGCCCCGGTTTACGAGCGCAGGCCGTTGGTCGCGGTGCTCGATGGTCAAGATGCCAGCGTGATCGTCCGCAATCGACTCTCCACTCAGCTGTTCGGCGCCTTCGGCCTCACCCCAGCCATTGAGCTGGGACTCCAAGTGCCGCTCATTTCATATCAGGGCGGCGAGAACACCGCTGCGCTCGGTCTCACCAGACCCACCTCGGCAGGACTCGGCACCCCACGCGTCTCCGCGCGAATGCACCTTCTCGATGAAGACAGACAACTGGTGGATCTCGCCGGCGAGCTTGCGGTCGGAATACCCATTGGCAGCAAGAGTGCGCTTGGCGGCGACGGCAACGCTTCGCTGACGCCGCGGGTGAGCGCGGGCCGTCAGTTCGGCGATTTTCGGGCCTCGACCCAACTGAGCGTGCTGCTCCGCCGCATCCAGAACGTCGGGGCGGATCGGTTCGGCAGCCACTTCGGAATCGACGGGTCGATCGCCTACAGCATCGCAAGATTCAGACCCGAGCTGATCGTCCGCGCCTTCGTCCCATTCACGGCGCTTCCCACCGGTTACGAAGTCCTCGCCTCGGGGCGGTACCAGATGACGGACCGGCTGGAGGCCTTCGTTCTCGCGGGTCCCGGGTTCGGCCACCTGATCGGGGTTCCGAGCTTCCGCGCGATGGCAGGGATTGCCTTTGGCGAAATCGCGCCGCCTCTCGCCCCGTCGCGGTGCACATCTGGACAGGCGCACCTGCCCGAGCAGTGCCCCGACCTCGACGACGACGGCGATGGGATTCTGAACAGGGACGATCGGTGTCCTCTGGAGAAAGGCCTTGCGCAGTACCACGGGTGCCCGGAGCCCGATCGCGATCACGACGGTGTGCCGGACTCCGTGGATAAGTGTCCGGACGAGCCGGGACCGAAAGACAGACAGGGTTGTCCAGTCCACGATCGAGATGGAGACGGCGTCGAGGATGAAATGGACCGATGCCCTGACCAGCCCGGCCCGGCCGAGAACCATGGATGCCCGATCGCCGACCGCGATGGGGATGGCGTTCCCGACGATGTGGACAACTGCCCAGACGAGCCAGGCCCGGCCAGCAACCATGGTTGCCCAATCCAGCAGAAGCAGATGGTCGTCATCACGCCGGAGCAACTGGTCATCATCAAAGACAAAGTCCACTTCGCCGTCGGCACCGCGAGGATCGAACAGGATTCGCACGCGCTCTTGAAGCAGGTGGCCAAGCTGATCAACGACCATCCAAACATTCCGGTGATCCGCGTCGAAGGTCACACCGACGATCGCGGAGGCGCGAAGTACAATCTGAAATTGTCGCAGGATCGCGCAAACTCCGTCCGGGAATTCCTGATCTTGAATGGAGTGCGTCGGGAGCGCCTGGAGGCAAGAGGCTACGGGCTCACCCGTCCGCTCGACACGAATGCGACCAAGGAGGGCCGATCCAGAAATCGGCGGGTTGAGTTCAACATCATCCGATCCGGCGAAAAGCCGGGAACCTCCCAAAGAAGCTCGACGACTGGCCGGGGCGCCGTAAGCCAAGAGGGCAAACCATGACCAGTCGAAGACGAAATCAGATGCGGTGCAGCAGCGTGCCGGTGTGCCGAGCATTGCTGTTGATGGCCATGGCCCTTGGCGCCGATGCGATCGGTTCCGCCGACACTTTTGGCCTGGGCGATGGCCACACCGGAACGACAACGCTGAACGCATCGGGGTCGATCAATCGATACACCACGCTCAGCGCGCCAGCGGCGACCAATGACACTTCGATCAGGCTGGCGAATGCCACCGGTTACCTGGCCGGAGATCTGGTGATGATTGTTCAAACCACCGGGCTCGTTCCCTCGCCGGCCTCCGGAAACGGGACGGGCGGCGCGGTGGACATCAGCACCAACCCCGTGGGCAGCTTCGAGCTCGCCCGCGTGGTGAGCGTCGCCGGAGTCGCGAATGGAACGCTGCAACTCTCAGTGGCGCTGGTCAACAACTTCGCCAGCAATGTGACTCAAGTGATTCGAGTGCCCGAGTACGCAGACCTGACAATCAATGCAGGAGTGACGATCAGCGCGCAGCCCTGGAACGGCTCGACCGGCGGCGTGGTGGTTTTCCTCGCCACGGGCACTGTCACCAACAACGGCACGATCAGCGTCGCCAACCAGGGTTTTCGGCCGGGGTTGTTCGTCGACAGCCCCACCCTGAACAATTGCACCGGCCTCGATGAGCCCGCTCCCGGTGGAGCCCAGAAGGGCGAGGGCATCCAGGTCGACCGGTTTCGCGGTCCTCCCGCGGGAACGCTGTTCACCGGCTACGGCGTTGTCAGCAACGGAGCTGGCGGCGGCATCTGCCATAACTCCGGAGGCGGTGGCGGAGGAAACGGCGGATTTGGCGGCAATGGCGGATACCCCTGGATTGGAGAACCCGGGGGCGGTCTAGGGCGAGACGTCGGTGGACGCGGCGGGCGGCCGCTCGTTTATTCGCAGTTCGATCACATGACGTTGGGCGGCGGCGGCGGGGCGGGCCATGGGAACGATAACGTGGGTACCAGCGGAGGCGCCGGAGGCGGAGCGATCTACATCCGCGCGGGATCGTTCTTAGGCACGGGGACGCTGCGGGCCGATGGTCAGACGGGCCCGGATACACCCCTTCCGGGAAATGACGCCGCCGGCGGAGGCGGAGCAGGAGGGACCATCAGCCTGCGCGCGACGAATTCGCTCCACTGCGGTGGCATCTCCGCGACCGGAGGCACCGGCGGAAACACCACCTACCAGTGCGCGCCCGGTTGTTTCTCGGACCACGGGCCCGGAGGCGGAGGCGGCGGTGGCCGGATCCTCTTGCAGGGATCCAACATCGAGGCCAATCCCGGCGATTGCCCCACCAACGTCGCCAACGGCTTGGCAGGAACGACATTCCAGGGCACGACCGGTCTTCGGATCCACTACGGTGCGACGCCAAGCGCTTCAGGTGGCGTCTATGTCGGATCTGTCACCATCGCTTCCGGCGGCGGTTTCGTCTTCCCGGTTGCTGCTCCGGTGATCACCGCTCCAGCCAATGGTTCCTCCACCAATAACAATCAGCCGACGATCAGCGGCACCGAGTCACAGGACGGATCTCAGGTCGTGGTGTCGATCGATGGGCAGGTTGTCTGCACTGCTACTGTCGTGGGAGGCAATTGGTCGTGCCCCGTTCCGAGCGCGCTCTCGGACGGTGCGCATTCGGCCACCGCCGTCGCCCGGTACCAGGGCATCCCAAGTCCCGCGTCCGGCCCGGTGACTTTTACGGTCACACATGTTCCACCGGCTCCGGTCATCACCAATCCGTCGGATGGGTCACGAGGCAACAACAACCCGCCGGTGATCTCCGGGACGTCCGAGCCCGGATCGACTGTGAACACGTCGATCGACGGCGTTCCGACCTGCACCACCGTCGCGGACGCGAATGGGAACTGGTCTTGCCCATCAGGGAGACCGGTCACCATGGGGCCACACACCGTGACGGCCACGGCGACGAACGGCAATGGGACAAGCCCGCCGACCAATGCCGGTTTCATTCAGGAATCAAATCACGCGCTGAGCTACCAGGGCGGAGGGCTGGGCTGCAGCGCGACGGCCGTCAGCTCCTCTGGCTCTGCGATCGCGCTGCTCCTTGCAACTCTGCCATTGTTTCTCGTCAGAGCTCGCCGTCGGAGAATCAAAGCTCGATTAGAGTAAGCCGGTCTTCGACCGCAGTCAGCGCGCGCAACCGATCGCGCTGCGGACGACCTGCTCAAGCTCACGCGCGGGCAAATCGCCGACGGCCTGGGCGAGGACCTCGCCGCGCCGAACCAACACGATGTTGGGGACCGTCTTGCTGAGGAAGACGCGCTCCCGCGTGAAGCGAAAGAGTTCACCGGCGCGTAACTTCGTGAAGCGAATGCGCTCGCGGAATCGATCGACCACTCCCAGCAGGCGCGCCTCGTATTGTCGGAAGTCCCCGAGCGCGCGGACATAAAGCACGTCGACTCGCTGCAGACCTGACTCAGGGGCGGGATCGATTTCCGCGGAAGCTCGCATCTGGGCACTGCTGTGCATCGTGGAACCTCTCTGGTCGATAGCGACCGATAGGGTCCGTCTCCATCAGCATCAGCCGCGCCAACTCCAACCTGGCGTATCTCCAATCAAAGTCGGCGCATCGAGAATGCGGTGTGCAGGATTCGATCGAACGTCGCCTTGCAAGCCGCAGTGCGCTGCAACCTGCAAGGTGACGAGTGCGAATCGCGGTGCGCCCTCCCGCGCGACGCGGACAAGTGGTCGGATTTTCTGAAAAAGCCGCGTTGGCACCGCGCGGGATTTCGAACGAGCGCGATCAGGACGCCCGGCGGCGCTCCGCTCTGCGGGAAAAGACGGTACCCGCGCGCTTGGCGAGAAAGCGGAAAACCAGCGCCGCGAGCAGCGCGCCCGCAACCCAGATGGCGAGAGTGGCAAGGGCAGCCGCGTCCAATTTCGGCCAGGGGACCTTCCACAGCACCTCGCCGCGCTCGATCATCCAATGCCAGCCCGTATGCGCCACCAGCGCGGAAAAGACGATCACTCCGAGGCGCTCAGCGCGCACGACTCGAAACAAAAGAGCGAGCACCGGGAGCATCACCGCGAGGACGACGATCTGTCCAAGCTCGATGCCTAGGTTGAACGAGAACAGCGAAACGAGCAGATGACTGCCGGCGAATTGAAGGTTTTGCTGCAGCCCATAGGAAAAGCCGAACCCGTGGACGAGGCCGAAAAGGCCGGTGATCAACCACCGGCGGCGCAGATCGGCGCCGACGATGTTTTCCAGAGCCATGAACACGATCGAGGCAGCAATTGCCGTCTCGACGAACGGCGGAAACCACGCGCCCTCGGGAGCGAGGTTGTAGGCAGAGCCGAGCAGCGTGAACGAGTGGGCGACGGTGAATGCGGTGACGATCGGCAGGACCTGCCGCAGGCGGCGAAAAGGGATTATCAGGCAGAGCAAAAAGAGCAGATGGTCGAGGCCGCTGAGGATGTGCGCGACTCCCAGCGCGACAAATCCCGCCGCCGCCCGATACCAGGTCGGGTTCAAAAACACACTGCCCGAGCGACTGGTGATGATCATCGCTCGGCTCTTCCCGTCGAGCGGCAGGTAGCGGACGGCGAGCTTGAGATAATCCTTGAGCTCGGGAGCGACCGCGGTCGCGATCGAGAACTGAGAGTCCGGCGAGGCGATCGCGTAGGTGAATAGGGCGTCGACAAAGCCCTGATCGTTGTAGATGGCCGTGCTCAGATCGATCGGTTGTTCGACGTGTTTTGCGGCGTCCGCGTAGCGATCGAATGAGCGATCCGACGGCAATGACAGGCGACCGATGGAAGCGGATGGAGCCAGCACCCGGTTGCCCTCCCGCAGGGTGACCCGCTGTGCCAGCTCCGTCAGTGCGCGCTGAACGGCGGGACCGGCATTGGCCAGATCGATCTCGCGGTCCTTCAGCGGAAACTTGGCGGGTCTGAGGAGATGGAGCGGCACGCGGACTAAGAGATTTGCCTCGCGCGCGTCGATCTTGACGAATGCCGTCATCGTGCTGTCGAGGGCGAACTCGTGCGAGCCCGCCCGGCGCGGCGCCAGCAAGGCGCAGCCGAGGAATCCGAGGACGAGGAACCGAGTGCGGTGGGTCACCAATGGCCAATCCCGGAGCAAGAGGCCGGGAGATTGCTTCTCCCGGCCGTCTGGTGGATTTCAGTTCTCGGCTGCTTTTTCGCCTTTGCCCCGCACCGGGACGAACTTCTGGATGCGGCGGCCGCCGATCGTCTCGCCGGTGTACAGGTTGCCCTGCGAGTCGAGGGCGACCGAGTGCAGGAACGTGAAATCGCCCGCCTGATGGCCAGGACGTCCGAATCCGCCGATGATCGAGCCCAGGGCGCGATCGAAGATGTGGAGGATTTCGTTTCCGCCGTCCGCCTCGTAGAAGAGCGTTTGGCTGGTGTCGCGCGAGAAATCGAGATCCCATGCCGATCCGGCGGTGGGCAGGTCCGCGGTTCCGGGGACCACCGGAATGATCCGCAGCGGCGGACAGACCCGGTCGGGGACGGTCCCGGTGCAGTTGATCGGGTTCTTGTCGAACACCTGGATGCGGTCGTTGCCGCGATCGCACACGTAGACCAAGCCCTCACCGCTGATCCTCACACAGTGCGGATGGCCGCCATCGCCGGGTTGGAACTGGCCGGGGCCGGTGCCCGCATTGCCCCACTGGCGCAGGTAAGTCCCCTTGCTGTCGAAGACGACGACTCGGTGGTTGCCATAGCCATCGGCGATGTAGACATCTCCGTTGGTCGGGTCGACCGCGATGTTGGCCGGCTCGTTCAAGAGTCTCTGACTGCCATTGCTGCCGGGGTTGCCACACGTATGGTCAGGCGAGTCACAGCGCCCATGGATGCCGATCTGCATCAGCAAGTGGCCGTCGTGGGTGTACTTCTGGACGATGCCATCGCCGTTGCCGGCTATCCAGACGTTGTCCTGAGAGTCGATGAAACAGCCGTGAAGGCCAGTCGGGACGACGTTCGCATCGCCCCAAGCGTTTACCACCTCGCCCGCCGGATTGTATTCGACGACCGGCGGGGCGGGGAACGCGATCACGTCCTCGGGCGCGATCAAACCGGTTTGACTGGCGCGGTTCACGGTGAAGACGTGATCCTGCGAATCGATGCAGGTTCCGGCGACCTCGCCAGTGACCCACGGTTTCCCGGTTGCCGCGTCGCGGGGTAAGGGTCTCGGCCAGAAGGGATCGACCTGGAACGCGGGCGGCAGGTTCCTTTGACGCTGTGCCTTCGCGCGCAGCGGACTCCAGATAATGGCCGCAACCAGCAAAGCTCCCAATACGCCAACAGCATACTTTGCAACTTTCATTGGCCCTCCTCTCGCACGCTGTCGACGCGTGCCGCGCTCCCGTTTCTGCCCGCTCCCAAGACTTGTCAATCAGCTCGGGCGAATCTGATGAGCAGCGAACGAATGCCTCATACCGGCCGTCGAGCTCAAATCAACGGCTGCCGAGCGCGCGCTGTTTCACCGCCTGGCGAAAAGAATGCCTGAAGGTAGGCAGCCCCTCGTCGGCCCAAGACATTTCAATCGCCAGAACAATGCGCTGATTCTGCTCCAGCAGAGCTTGAAAGCCAGGGTAGTCGGGCGAGCTCGGGTCGGGGCTGCAGTGGCCGTCGTGGCTGTCGGCGCGAAATTGCGCCCCGCGACCGTCAGGGGCGCGCTCGATCACCAGCTTGGCATGGGGATAGAACCGGTTGCCCAATCTCAACGCAAACAGAGATGGCTTCAATTTGGAGTTCCGCTCGAACACTTCGCATTGATAGAAGCCTTCATCGGCGGAGGACTTCAGCATCGCCAGGCGAGAGTCAACGGCGGTGGGTGGTAGCGCTCCGTCATACGCGACCTTCAAATAGGCATCGATCGCGTGCCAAACGACCGGGGGTGGTGGCTTTTCCCAGGGCATCTTCTTCCAGAGGATCCGCACAACGAAATATTACTCCTGAGGATCCGCACAACGAAATATTACTCCTGGATCGAGTTGCTTACCTTCTACCTGGTGTCCGGGGTCTTTCCACACGACATCAGCGCACGAACGGTACGATGCGGAATCAACGTGGCGTGTGGCCCCGACCGTTTAAGTGGGTCGTTGCGAGGGCCGCCGAGCCACGAGGAGTAGCGAATCAGCGCCTGGCTCGACGGCGCCGAACAAGGTCCTTGTCTACAATGCTGCCCCATGGCGATCACTGCAATTGCATCTGCGTCCGCTGGGTGCTTCAAAGCGAGATACTTGCGAACCTGGAGCGCTATACCTCGGTGAGCCATCGCGGCAGATGATACAGGCCTTCGCCTGACCCGGTCTATCGGTGTTGCGGTTGGGTTGTGCGAGGGCGCTGCTCAGGGCACAGAAGCATACGCCGGGTCTTGAGTACCCCATTCAACCGGTTCGAGATGCGTTCTGCAGCCGTGAACCGTGCCATAGATGAAGAGGGCCCGATGACTTCGCCGGCGAAAGCCAGCGAGCGCGAGGCGTTCGCAAAGGAGTACGCCTCCGCACTGGGGGACTACCTTGGTGGGGCTGGCGCGGTGGCGCTGACCAGCGCTCACGAATTGGGTCGCAAGGCTGCGGGCGTTGGGGTAGGGGTCCTCGAGATAGCAATGCTGCACCACGAAGCGCTGGGTGAGCTGCTCACGAGGAATCCGCATCAAGGTTCTGCGATGGCTCTCGCAGCGCAGTTTCTCGTCGGAAGTCTCGCTCCTTTCGAAATGAGCTTGCGCGCATACCAGGCGAATGCGCGACTGCTTGGGCTGAGCGAGACGCTGGCAAAGCAAAACGGCGAAATCGACCGGGCTCGCGAACAGTTGCAAACGATTCTCGACGCAACGACCGCGGTAATCTATCTGAAGGACTCAGAAGGACGATATGTCTTTCTCAATCGTCAGTTTCAGAAAGTGTTTGGATTGGCCCGTGAAGAGGTGATCGGCAAGACAAACGTGCAACTGCTTGCGGCATGCCGCGCCCAGAGCCTCTTTGGCGGAGACAGGCAGATCCTCAGGGAACGAGTGCCGAAAGAATTGGAAGAAACGATCCAGAAGGCTGACGGAGCACACACGTACCTCTGTCTCAAATTTCCCCTGGTCGACGCAGCGGGCGCGCCCTACGCTCTGTGCTGCGTCGCGACCGACATCACCGAGCGGAAGCGAGCGGACGAAGATCTTCGCCACGCGAAGGAGGCGGCGGACGAAGCAAACCGTGAGCTGGAATCTTTTAGTTATTCGGTGGCCCACGACCTGCGCGCGCCGCTGCGCACCATCGACGGCTTCAGTCAGGCTGTTCTCGAGGATTACGAGGGGTCGCTGGATGCCCAGGGCGTCCAATATCTCCGAGAGGTAAGGCAGTCGGCACAAGAAATGGCTCAGCTGATCGACGAGCTGCTTGCGCTCTCGCGCTTAAGCCGCCACGAGATTCGGCGCGATCGCGTGGATTTGTCGCGTCTCGCGCGTCTGATT
>WNFC01010335.1_pt1 | contig 12358 bp, 10 predicted proteins | sample 5400541 | NCBI WGS metagenome assembly WNFC01 (sample SAMN13153342, study PRJNA577476) | soil metagenome | isolation source: 120 cm saprolite under Douglas fir tree site 2 hole 2 replicate 1 | place: USA:California | collected 2015-04-18 | reverse complement strand
CGGGCCTATTGCTGGATGCTCTAAAAGAAGAGATCTTCCAACTAGAAATGGAGCACAAGCAAGGGCAGGTCTCCGATCAGGAGTACTCAAAAGCCAAAGCTGCGCTTGATCAAACTCTCGCCCGAGCCGTCAAGCGGAATCGCTGATCCTGTTTTCTCTGCAAGAGTTCCTGTCGTCCGCGTTCTTCGAAGAGATGCATCCGAGCGGCTGCGGTTGCATCTATTCTCTTAAGGCAATTTCATGGGGAATACATTTAAAACTGCGTTCCTGCTCACCGCGCTCACCCTGCTGCTAATGTTCATCGGGCGCATATTTGGCGGCCAGAATGGCATGTTGATCGCGCTGGTGATCGCAGGTGTATTGAACTTCGTCTCGTATTTTTTCTCGGACAGGTTGGCCCTCGCCATGTACCGCGCACGGCCAGTCACGCGCGAAGAACTGCCGCGCGCGTACCAGATTGTGGAGCGACTCACCCAGAAGATTGGGTTGCCGATGCCGAAGATTTACGTGATCCCGACCGAATCGCCGAACGCGTTCGCCACGGGACGCAATCCCGCACATGCTTCGGTAGCAGTTACTCAAGGAATTCTAAGCCTGCTCAATGACGAAGAACTGGAAGGTGTACTCGCGCACGAACTCGGCCACGTGCGCAATCGCGACATCCTGATCAGTTCGATTGCAGCAACCATTGCCGGCGCGATCACTTACTTTGCCGACATCGCGCGTTGGGGCATGATCTTCGGTGGCTACGAACGCGACGACAACAATCGCGGCGGAGGACTGGGGGCGATATTCATGCTCTTCCTGGCTCCGGTTGCAGCTCTGCTCATTCAACTTGCCGTATCCCGCTCACGCGAGTACCAAGCCGACGAAACCGGCGCGCACTTCACCGGAAATCCTTATGCTTTGGCTAGCGCGCTCGCCAAATTGGACGCGTATTCGAAGCGCGTGCCGCTCGTTGCGACTCCCTCGACGGCGCATTTATTCATCATTCAACCGTTGTTGGGAATGAGCTTTGGCAGCCTGTTTTCGACGCATCCGCCCATCGCGAAGCGAATTGAGCGACTTACCGGACGGCCAGCAGAATTCGTGCAGTAAAAAGGACAGAGTCAAATACTTGGCGACGGATTTTCACGGATTTTTGTTTCTCCTGGTTTTGATCCGTGGAAATCCGTGTTAATCCGTGGCTGAGAAGACTTTATTTTGCCAACAGCCAACAGCACGGTTTTCCGGTCACCAAGGTAACCACGGCGGACTCACCGCCGCATAGTAAAATCGCCTCCATGTCGCTCGAAACCGTGATTGCCGCGTCACATCGGGCTTCTCGCCTGGAAAATGAACTTAAAAAGGTGATCCGCGGCAAAGATGACATCGTCCGTCTGGCTTTGGTTTCGGTCCTTGCGCGCGGGCATTTGTTGATTGAGGGTGTCCCCGGCGTGGGCAAGACCACTCTGGCCCATGCCCTGGCGCGCTCGCTGGGCTGCAGCTTTCAGCGCGTACAGTTCACCAGCGACATGCTCCCGTCCGACATTCTTGGTATTTCCATCTACTCCGCAACCGAGCAGAAATTCGAGTTCAAGCGCGGCCCGATTTTTACCAATGTGCTGCTGGCGGATGAGATCAACCGCACTACTCCGAAGACGCAGTCCGCCCTCCTGGAAGCGATGAACGAAGGCCAGGTCACGGTTGATGCCAATTGCTACCAGCTTCCGCAACCGTTCCTGGTGATTGCCACCCAGAATCCGGTTGAACACCATGGGACTTATCCGCTGCCCGAGTCGCAGCTCGATCGATTCTTGATGCGCGTGCAAATGGGATACCCCGACATCAAATCCGAACGCGAAATTCTTCGCGCTGAAGCCGGCGCGGCTCAATTGGAGAACCTGGAAACCGTGCTGACGGGCGGGGATGTGCTCGAGATGCAGCAAGTTGTCACCCAAGTCGAAGTTGACGATTCTCTGGTCAGCTACGCACTTGAAATCGTTGCCCGCACCCGCAAGCACGAAAAGCTCACCCTCGGAGTCTCGCCGCGCGGCTCGCAGATGCTCTATCGCGCAGCCCAGGCCATGGCTTTCCTCGACGGACGCAGCTTCTGTGTCCCCGAAGATTTCAAGCCGCTTGCAGTTCCAGTCTTCGCTCACCGCGTCGCCATCCACGGGATGAACTCTTCCGGCATGAAAAAATCCGTGCGCACCGAAGATGTCATACAAGAAATCGTCGATTCCGTTCCAGTGCCGGTGTGAACATACCGAGACCCATAGACCCACCGTAGAAGAGCGGCGCTTTCAGCGCCGCGTAGTCATAGCGATCGCTGTGACGCGGCCCTGAAAGGGCCGCTCTTCCACGGAAGTACCATCTGCTTCGAGTTCTCCCGCGCCTGCTACTATTCCCGCATGAAGCTCCTGCGCTTCCTCATGCTGCTTGCGCTGGCCATCTGGCTGGGCGGCCTGATCTTCTTCCCAGTGGTCGCACAAACAGCATTCTCCATACTGCCGTCGTCGCATCTCGCAGGAGAAATGGTGCGCGATTCGTTGCGCGAGTTGCACTGGATGGGATTTGTCTCGGGCGTGGTGTTCCTCGCGAGTTCTCTGCTTTACAACCGTGCAATGCTCGGAAGAACGCGGGCATTCGGGTTGCCCCATATTCTCGTGGCCGCAATGCTGTCCCTCACTGCTGTCTCGCAATTCAGGATCATCCCGCGCATGGATTCTGTTCGCGCCTCTGCCGGAGAGATTGCTTCGCTGTCGGTTGATAACCCGATCCGCCAGCAGTTCGATTCTCTCCACACCTGGTCCACGCGAGTCGAAGAAACAGTGCTCCTGTTCGGATTGATCGTCTTGTATTCCACATCCCGCCGAATCGGCTCTTCGCGCCAGTAAGTGCGAACGTCACGAATCATTTATTCTGTTAAATCGTCCTTCCGCACACTTGGCGATAAAGGGATTCAAGCTAAAAGCTAGGAGCTAACAGCTAGAAGCTTCTTTATGAAAACTGGCATCATTGGCCTGCCTCAGGTAGGCAAAACATCTCTGTTCCGAATTCTCACCAAAGCGCATCTCTCGCCTGCACACGCTAATCCGCGCGAAGCCCACGTTGGAGTCGCCAAAGTCCCCGACGACCGCCTCGACCGGTTGGCCGCGCTTTACAATCCCGAGAAACTGACTCACGCTTCCGTCGAGTACGTGGACGTCGGCGCGATCGGCCAGGAAGCTTTGAAGGAATCCAGCTACATCGGACACCTTCGCAATGTGGACGCGCTAGCCCACGTGGTGCGCGCTTTCGAAGACGAATCTATTCCCCATGCCGGCCCAATTGAACCGCTTCGCGACATTAAGAATGTGGAATTCGATCTGATGGTCAGCGACCTCGGCCAGATCGAAAAGCGCCTGGAGCGTGTAGAGAAAGATTTGAAGAAAATGCGCTCGGCCGATCTGGAAAAAGAGTTCGAGCTGCTGAAGCGCGGCAAAGCGCAGATCGAAGCTGAACGCCCGCTGCGTGAAATGGAGATGACTCCGGAAGATAAAAAGCGCTTTCGCGGTTTCATGTTTCTGAGCGAGAAGCCGATTCTTTACGTGCTGAATATCGGCGAGAGCACGGAATTAGGTAAAGACCTGGAAGCCGCGGTTACAAAGTACGGCCTGACCGATCTCATCTCGGGCCATGGAGGGGAAGACGCCCATGGAGTGAAAGATGCCCACCTGGGGACGGGCGCCCTCGCCCGTCCGGTCGAGCAACGCTCGACAAAAAATGTTGGAGCCACTGCCATCTGCGGAAAGGTCGAAGCCGAGCTTGCCGAAATGAGCGACGCCGATGCCGCCGAATTCCTCTCTAGCTACGGCTTAACCGAGAGCGGCCTCGCCCGCCTGATCCGCAAAACCTACGCGCTGCTGGGTCTGATTTCCTTCTTCACTGCGGGCGAAGACGAATGCCGCGCCTGGACCATCCCCGTAAACACGCGCGCAGTTCAGGCCGCCGGAGCCATCCATTCCGATCTCGAACACCACTTCATCCGCGCCGAAACCATCCGCTGGGACCAACTTCTTGAAGCAGGCTCGGAGGCCAACGCCCGCGCTCGCGGCACTCTTCGCCTGGAAGGCAAAGACTACATCGTGCAGGATGGGGACGTGATGCACATCCGGCACTCGGGGTGAGGGCTCGCACGAGTAATTTCCTACCTACATCGGCAACTTGTTGCAGAACAGGTAAGCGGAACCGTATTTGTCTACATCGAAATGGCCACGACTGCTATAGAAATCCCGCCAGGTATTCGGCATTACATCGCAGATCTCCCCGCAGCCATGACGTTGCGAAAGACAGCTGAACTCGAAATGCCACGCGCGCTTTCGTTCAGCCGCCGTTGCCACAGGGACCGGGGACGAGTCGAGTGCAAAACCCAAGTCGCTTGCTCTCTCTCCCATACGCACGTCATTGCGTTCTATGGAATACGAGCCGAAAATGCGCGCTTGAACAGCTCGAGACTCCGGAAGCGTCTTGCCTTCTTCCGCCCCGAATCCGCGCCACTGGGCGTTCGAGGCCTTGTATATGATCCCGAAAGAGTATTCCTGCACAGTACCGTTTTCGATGTATACGAACGCACTCCCGCTCCAATCACTAGAGACTAAGCGACTCAAAGACGGATGTTTTAGCACCAGCCTGCGGATCCGGCTGAAGTTAGTTGGGATCATGTATGCACAGCGATCAAAGTAGCCGCCGGTGCAGTCCCGTACACCGTCATAGTCATTTTCGTATGGGACCGTTCCGAACTTCATTGCAATCGATTGCGCCGCTTTGTAATCCGATGCACCAACTCTCACTTCTGGATATCGGTCGCAATCATTTGTGCCCGCGCCACGGCTTCGCTGTTGTAATGCCGAAGGCAAGCTGCTCCTAAGAGGATGCCCACAATGGCAGCGACGACGATTGGCGCGAGTACTATCGCAAGCTTTCTCATAGCCCGATTAGCCAACATAGCAAGCCGAACGTGACAGAAACTCCCGGCCCATAATACTGGTGAAAGACACGATCAGCGCAGTACAGCACGATTGTCAGTTAGGCTCGATTCTCGCGTTCCCACCGGCGCCGCCTGCAACTTCTCCAGCAGCATCGGCGCGAGCTGCGATACTGATCCTGCGCCCAGGGTCAAGATCATGTCACCATCACGTGCCCTTGCCGCTGCTGCCGTCACAGCATCCTCAAACGAACCGGCATAGGCAGCCTGGTGGTTTCCTTTTTCGCAAATCCGGAGCGCCAAAGCTTCTCCGCTGATGCCCTCGATTGGTTGTTCGCTGGCGGGATAAATGTCCAGCACCTGTAGCGAGTCGGCGTCGTCGAATGCGGCGGCAAACTCATCCATCAAGTCGCGGGTTCGTGTGTAGCGGTGCGGCTGGAAGATGACATGGATTTTGCGATAGCCGCATTGCCGGGCCGCTGCGAGAGTCGCCCGAATTTCCGTCGGATGATGGCCGTAGTCGTCGACTACAGTCACGCCTGCCACTTGTCCCCACACCTGAAAACGCCGGTCCACACCACGGAAATTTTCCAGTGCCTCTCGAATCTGTAAAAGCGGAATATCGAGTCCAATCCCCACTGCAATCGCCGCTGTAGCGTTCAGTACGTTGTGCACACCAGGTACATGCAGATGGAATTCGCCCAGGTCTTTACCGCGAAATTTCACTCCAAAACTCACTTGTGGAGTCACGGGCGTCCCTGCCCGTGCATTCTTATCCCCAGCCGGGCGGGGACGCTCGGCGCTCCACAATTCCTTGTTTCTTGATGTGATCAGGAAATCCGACCCCTTCCGCATCCCATAGCTGACCATGCGGCGCCGGATCTTCGGCAGCATCCGTCGCAGAAGAGGATCGTCGCTACAAAGCACAACCATCCCATAAAACGGGACGCGATCCATGAAGTCGAGAAATGCGCGCTTAATGTCATGCATGTTGCGGTAGCAGTCCATGTGTTCGCGATCAATGTTGGTCACAACCGCGAGAATCGGCGAGAGTTTCAGGAACGACCGGTCGCTTTCATCAGCCTCCGCCACAAGATACTGCGACCGTCCCAACCGCGCGTTCGATCCCATTGCATCCACTCGTCCGCCCACAACGACGGTCGGATCGAGTCCGCCTGCCGCGAGCACTGCAGCGACCATGGAAGTCGTTGTCGTCTTGCCATGCATTCCAGCAATGGCAATGCCGTACTTAAGCCGCATCAACTCGGCCAGCATTTCCGCACGCTGAATGACCGGAACATGCAATCGGCGCGCTTCTTCGACCTCTGGATTTCCCGCATTGATCGCAGAGCTGGTAACCACCACCTCGGCGCCAGCAAGGTTTTCTGCGCAGTGACCTTCGGAAACAATCGCCCCGAGGGCCCTGAGACGATCAGTTACGGCAGATTGCTTAAGATCGGAACCAGAGATCTTGTAGCCAAGGTTCAGCAACACTTCGGCAATCCCACTCATGCCGATACCGCCGATGCCGACAAAATGAATGCGTTGGATTTTGGCAAACATAAATCAAATTCTTGGCCACGGATTTACACGGATTCACACGGATCAAAACCCAAATCTACAGAGCAAAAAAAATCCGTGAAGATCCGGGCTAATCCATGGCCAGTTCTTCGCTTCCTCCCAGGTTCTCTGCCAGTTCCGCAATGTCTTTAGCCGCATTCGGATGCGCCATGTCTCGCGCCGCCTGACTCATTCGCGCGAGTCTCGCCGGATCTTCCAGCAGCGCGCATATCGTATCCACAAGCCAGACTTCGTCGAGCTTGGTTTCTTCGAGCACCACGGCGGCTTGCGCTCGCTCTAGCGCCTCAGCGTTGCGCCGCTGATGATCATCTGCCGCCAGTGGAAAGGGAACAAATATCGCTGGCTTTCCCGCGGCTGCAATTTCAGCCACTGTGCTCGCTCCCGACCGGCACAAGACCAGGTCGGCGCGAGAAAAAAATCCCGGCATATCGTCGATGAACTTGTGAACTTCCGCTGGAATCCCGGCCTGCGTGTATGCGCCTTGCACCTCATTATATTCACGCTCTCCGGTCTGATGAATGATTCGTAACCCTGGCACTCGCTTGATCAATTCCGGCAAAGCTAGAACCACCGCCTGATTGATCGCGCGCGCTCCCTGGCTTCCCCCGAACACAAGCAAGGTTGGTGACGCCTGAGAATAGGGCTTCCTGGGAATCTGAAAGAAAGCTGGACGCACCGGAACTCCAGTCACGACCGGATTCCGGAAGTGGTCCCCCGTTTGTTCGAAGTGTACGGCCGCTGCCGAGACGAACCTCGCTATCACTCTGTTAGCGAACCCGGGAACAAAGTTTGGCTCGAATGCCAATGTCGGAATGTGCCGGAGAAGGGCCGCGAGCATGGCTGGCCCCGACGCGTATCCGCCGACGCCGATGACCACGTCCGGCTGAAAGTCGATCAGCATTCTGCGGGCAGCAAATACTGCGCGAGGCAGATCGAAAGCCGTTTTCAGCCGCGTCGCCAGGCTCACGCGATTCAGCGCGCCCACTTTCACTAGTTGCAGAGGAAAGCCCGCCGCCGGAACCAGCCGGTTCTCGAGCCCGCGCGCCGTACCAATAAACAGCACCTCCGCCCCATACCGGCTGCGCAGTTCCTGCGCGATGGCAATGGCGGGAATTACGTGTCCGCCCGTGCCTCCACCCGCCAGAATGACTCGCATGAGAGGAACTATATATGAGGGCCCGCGCGTGCGCCTTATTCCGCCTGCTTGGTGATATTCAGCAGTACGCCCACGCACGCGAGAGTAATAAATAATGACGACCCGCCGTAGGAGATCAGTGGCAGCGGGATACCTTTGGTGGGCATTAGTCCAAGCACCACGCTGATGTTGATGAATGCCTGCACCACAACCATGCTGGTGATGCCTACCGCCAGAAATCTTCCAAACATATCTTGCATGCGCAGGGAAGTTCGAATTCCGCGCCATAAGAACGTCGCAAACAGAAAAACCACGATCAGGCAGCCGACCAGGCCCAGCTCCTCACCCAAAACAGAAAATATGAAGTCCGTATGCGGCTCTGGCAGGTAAAACAGCTTCTCCTTGCCTTCCATCAGCCCGACGCCCGTCAAACCGCCGGTCGAAACCGCAATTAGCGATTGAATGATGTGGAAGCCGCGCCCCTGCGGATCGGAATAGGGATTCAGAAAAGCTAGAATCCGATCGCGACGGTAAGCCACATGAAAAATCAAGAGGTAAAGCGGTAACAGCGATGCCAGGAACCCATACGCCAGGTACTTTGTTTCCAGGCCGGCGACAAACAAAATGCAAACTGTGATTGCCGCGCAGGCAATCGCGGTCCCCAAATCCGGCTGAAATACAATCAGCCCTACGAAAACCAGCGTCGGCAGCAACGCCGGAATCAAAGTGTTGCGCCAGTCGTCCATGGATCTGGTACGGTTCTCAAGAAAAAAGGCGAGGAACAGAATGAGCACGGGCTTTGCCAGCTCTGACGGCTGGAAGGAGAATCCGCCGAAATGGATCCAGCGATGCGTATTGTGCGAGCGGTCAAGAAAAAATACCGAGATGAGCATCAGGGTCGTCAATCCCAGCAGCGAAAACACAACAGCCGGATGCTTCAGCCGCTTGTAGTCAATCCTCATCCCGATCATCATGGCAATGAAGCCGGCGATTGCCCATCCCAATTGCCGCAGCAGAAAAAAGTACCCGGAGTGATATCGCTCCTTTGCCATTACTGCCGAGGCGCTGAACACCATCACCAGGCCGACGAAAACCAACAGCAAGGTCACAATGAACAGCAGCCGGTCTACGCTGACGCGCTTTGCCATGGAAGATCCATTTCACCACGGAGACACCTGGGTACGGAGGATTGTTCGCCACAGATTCTGCCTGAGAGATAACTATTTTGGTTCGCTACTTAGGGTTCGCGGGCGGCGTATCGGCTTGCAGGCCCAGTACCAACTCCTTGAACACCCTTCCCCGGTGCTCGTAATTCTGGAACTGGTCGAAGCTCGCACATGCCGGAGCCAATAGAACTATGTCTCCAGGACTGGCGGAAGCTGCCGCTTGCTTTACGGCGGACTCAATAGTGCCAGTGTGCACAATTGCCGTCGGCCCTTTGATCTGCGACTGGATCTTTTCCGCCGCTGCTCCGATCGTATAAACGCACTTCACCCGCTCCCGCAAGAGATCGTTGAGCACCGTGTAGTCGCTGCCTTTGTCTTTCCCGCCGAGAATCAGGTGCACATTGGCCGGAAATGACTCCAGGGCCTTGATGGTGGCGTCCACGTTCGTGGCCTTGGAATCGTTGTAGTACTCGACGCCGCGCAGCGTGGCGACGTGTTCCAGCCGGTGCTCGACAGCTTTGAAGTCGCGGATCGCGTCGCCGATCTTGCCCGCTTCGCATCCCATGAGCGCTCCGGCGCACACGGCAGCCAGGACGTTCTCAAGGTTATGCGAGCCTTTCAGCGGGATTTCCGAGGCCAACATCACTTCCCGCTGCCCTCCTGTGCCTCGGAACAACACGTCACCTTTGCGCACGAACGCCCCCTGTTCGACTTCGCGCTTGCGGCTGAACCAGAACACTTGGGCACGAGTTCGTCCCGCTAGCTCGACACAAGTGGCATCATCTGCGTTCAACACGGCGAAGTCCTCACCTTGCTGGTTCTCGAAAACACGGGCTTTCGCGTCCACGTACGCCGCAAACGTCCGATGCCGGTCGAGGTGGTCAGGGGTCACGTTCAGGACAACTGCAATCTTGGGCCGGAAGTGTCGAATGGTCTCCAGTTGGAAGCTGGAAACCTCAAGCACAGTGACCGTTTCCGGTGTCGCTTGTGGAACCAGGGAAATTGCAGGAGTCCCGATGTTCCCGCCGACCAGAGTCTTCAAACCGCCAGCCGAAAGAATTTCGCCGGTCAGGGTTGTGGCCGTGGTTTTCCCGTTCGATCCGGTAATCGCGACGATCTGGCCCTGAAGGAATTCCGCTGCAAGCTCAATTTCTCCCAGGATGTCCTGACCCAGTGCCCGCGCCTGACTGATCGGCTCGGCATCTACGGGAACGCCGGGACTTACCACAATCAGATCCTGATTCTTAAAGGTCCGCTCACCGTGGCCGCCGGTTTCGACTGCTATCCCGTGATCGAGCAACGCGGGGATCTCTTTGCGAAGCTGGTCTTCCGACTTCGCGTCGGACAACGCCGAAGCCACGCCCGAGCGCCCCAGTCCCACCACCAGCACGCGTTTGCCGTTTAGATCCATGAAAACAGCTCAACCACAGAGGACACAGAGGAGCACAGAGACAAGTCAGGATCACCGACCTTTCTCCGCGTTCCTCTGTGTCCTCTGGGTAAACGAATTTTATCTTAGTTTCAGCGTGGTCAGCGCGAACAGGGCAAATACCAGGGAAGCAATCCAGAAGCGCACGATGATCTTCGACTCCGACCACCCCATAAGCTCAAAGTGATGATGGATCGGGGCCATTTTGAAGATGCGCTTCTTCCTCAGCTTGTAGGAGGCCACTTGTAAAATGACCGAGAGGGCCTCGATCACAAATACGCCACCAATAAACGGCAATAGCAATTCCTGCTTAATGATCACCGCAACCGTTCCGATTGCTCCCCCCAGTGCGAGCGAGCCTACGTCACCCATGAACACTTCGGCGGGATGGGCGTTGTACCAGAGAAACCCGATGGCCGCGCCCACCATCGCCCCGCAAAAAACGGTCACCTCGCCGACCTGAGGCATACGCTGCAATTCGAGGTAGGTAGAAAAAGTGGCGTGTCCGCTGACATACGTAAGCACGGTCAGCGCTCCGGCAGCAATCAGAGTGCAGCCGATCGCCAGACCGTCCAGTCCGTCCGTAAGGTTCACGGCATTGCTGGCACCGACGATGATGAGCACCACAAAAGCGATAAAAGGAAGAAAGGCAATCGGCCACAGACTAGGATTGTTGGTCAGACGGTCGATCACCAAGTCCGGCTGGAAATGCTTGAAGAAGGGTACTACCAGGCGTGTCGAGTAAATGACATGCTTCTGCATGGCAATGAGTGCCACTGCAATCAAAACGCTGACCAGAACCTGCAAACCAAGTTTTGTCCGTGCCGTAAGCCCCAGATTCCTCTTGTGCACAACCTTCGTGTAGTCATCGGCGAACCCGATGGCAGCGAATGCTGCAGTCGAGAGGACTGCTATCCATACAAAAGAGTTGGTGAGATCCGCCCACAGCAGGGTCGGCACCAATAATCAGTCCGGTGAACAATGCTGTCAGGCTGGCAAACGCGGTGCGAAAGGTCAAATAGCGGAAAATTCGAAAAGGCGGAAAATAATGAAACAGTTTTAGATACAGCAGCCAGTAGAGCAATCCGCCTCCGGTTAGTCTTCGTCGGTCGTCGGTCGTCGGTCGTTGGTCGTTCGCCGAGTGCTGCCACTATCTCTCGCCGGTTTTGACTCGGCCGACGACTCACGACCGGCGATCGACGACTGTTCTTTCAATGTCTCCAGCGCTTTTTCCAGCTTTACGCCTCTCGACGCTTTCAGCAGGACCACATCTCCGTCCTTCGTTTCGCTTGCCAGCCATCTTCCAGCTTCTTCAGGAGTGGCAACGAACTCAGCGCCCACGCCCGCTTGCTGCGCCGCATCCACCATCTGTGCCGCCCATCCTCGCACGCCGATGAGAATATCGATCCCCTTCTCAGCAATGTGCCGGCCGGAGTCGCGATGCATGGCCTCGCTTTGCGACCCCAGCTCCAGCATTTCACCCGCGACAACGATCCTGCGCTCCGCGGGCATGGCAGCCAGTGCATCCACCATAGCCGCGAGTGCTTTCGGATTGGAATTGTAACAATCATTGATGACCGTAACGTTGCCGATGCGAACAACCTGCCCTCGCTTATCTGCGGGAGCAAGACTAGCGAGTGATGAAACCGCGTCTCCGAGAGTCAGTCCGCGATCAATCGCCACGGCAACCGCAGCGAGGGCGTTGTAGACATTGTGGCTTCCCACTAGAGGTAGAGCCGCATGCTCGCGGCGGTCTCCGACAACAATGTCGAATGCCGAGCCTTTTTCTCCAACAGATTTGAGATTTTCCGCCCGCACGGTGGAAGCTGGTCCGAATCCGTAAATGATGACCTTGCCTTTGAAGTCGCGGCCAAACTGCGAGACGTATTCGTCGTCGCAATTTAGCACGGCAGTGCCGCCAGCGGGAAGCGATTCGATCAATTCGTACTTAGCGCGCGCAATCTCCGCAATGGAGTTGAAGAATTCCAGATGGACTGGCGCCACGTTTGTGACAACACCGGTTTCCGGCTGCGCGATCTGCGCCAGCGCAGTGATCTCGCCCAGATGCGACATACCCAACTCCACGACTGCCACATCGT
>WNFC01007506.1_pt1 | contig 12358 bp, 9 predicted proteins | sample 5400541 | NCBI WGS metagenome assembly WNFC01 (sample SAMN13153342, study PRJNA577476) | soil metagenome | isolation source: 120 cm saprolite under Douglas fir tree site 2 hole 2 replicate 1 | place: USA:California | collected 2015-04-18 | reverse complement strand
TCCTGCGTTGCCCATCGATGACCGCAAGCCGAGCGGATGGATTTCCCGTTATGCCTGGGGCGACGACTATCACGAGGTATTGCGGGAGAGACTGGACGTGCTCGTTGAATCCCTGCGCGAACGAATTGAAAGCCCATTCGAGGCGCGCGCTTACGTTGATACGGGACCGGTCCAGGAGCGAGTGCTCGCGAAATACGCCGGTTTAGGATGGCTCGGGAAAAACACGCTGCTGCTCAACCAAATGCTTGGCTCCTTCTTTTTTCTCGGTGTCATTCTCACCACTCTCGATCTCGAACCGACGCTCGGGACGAACGAGCTACCTCCGCCGGACTTGTGCGGGAGCTGCCGGCGTTGCCTCGACGCGTGTCCAACGCAAGCCTGGCTGCGACATCTGCCAGGACGTTTGCCCGTGGAACCGGCGCGCACCGATTGCCACGATGCCGCAATTCCAGCCGAGAGTTTTTCCACCGCCAGAGGAAAATCTCACTTCGACGCCTCTTCTTCCGCAAGACGAATCACTCTACCTTCCAAGATTGGAATGGCTGCTCGGACTTACCGAAGCAGACTTTCGCGAACTCTTTCGCGGAAGCCCCATCAAACGTACCAAATGGCGCGGCCTGATACGCAACGCCTGCATTGCGCTCGGGAATTCGGGCCTGCGGCAGGGCACGGCGGATCACGATCGAATCAGCGGCGTATTGGAGCGGCTCGCGTCTTCGGAGGATCAGGTCCTCGCCGAATCTGCCCGTTGGGCGCTTTCGCGCATCCAATAAAAACGCGAGGGGAAAGTTGCTGGAGGCGCAGAGACCGGTAAGCCCAGCTGGCAAAGCGGTGACATCTGCGGAATCGCAGTTTTTTCAGGCCGAGTTACCATCTCGCGGGCACTAGCGGTATAATCCCACCCGCAGGTCGATTCGCCCTCCGCGCTGCTGAGGTTCCCATGAATCGTCGTAACTTTTTGTTCAATACGGGTATCGTCGGCGCAGGATTGCTTGGGGCAGGAAATGCTGCACCTGGTCTTTTGCGCGCCGGCACCGCGACCAATTCGGATTCAAATCTTACTCTGGAGGATAAACCCGTGGCCTTTACCGTGCCCCCGTTGCCGTATTCGTTCGACGCACTCGAGCCTTACATCGATGCCAAGACGATGGAAATCCATCATGACAAACATCATGGCGCCTACGTTACCAACCTCAACAAGGCCTTGGAAGGCCAAGCTGGTCTGCAAGCCAAGTCGATCGATGATCTTCTCAAAGGTCTCGATTCGGTCCCGGAGAATATTCGCAACGCCGTCCGCAACAACGGCGGCGGCCACTGGAACCACTCTCTCTTCTGGACAGTGATGAAGAAGGGCGGTGGGGGAGAGCCCAAGGGAAATCTTGCGGCGGCGATCAATTCGACCTTTGGCTCGTTCGCTGGATTTCAGGAAAAACTTGCGGCCGCCGGACTGGGCCGCTTTGGTTCCGGCTGGGCGTGGCTGGTCGTCCGAGATGGGAAACTGGCGATCGACTCCACACCAAATCAGGACACTCCGTATCTGCTCACGGGCGGTGGCAAGGCCGTCCTTGGGCTGGACGTCTGGGAACACGCGTACTACCTCAAGTATCAAAACTTGCGCGGTGATTACATCAAGGCCTGGTGGAACGTCGTCAATTGGGACAAAGCCGCTGAACTCTACGATGCAGCGAAGTAGCGGTCTTTTCCCGCAAGTCTTCTAAGAATGAAAAGGCCCCCGATCCGCTCGGGGGCCTTTTCATGTGCCTCAAAAACTGGAATGGAATCCGAATTAGGCCATCAATTGCCGCTTGGCCAGCGGAACAACCGATACCGACCGCCGGGCAGCGGGATAATTTCTTGGCGCGGGCGCAAAGGTGCGTGCCTCCCATGCCGGCGCCGGCATGGGCATTGACATGGCGCCAACGCTCTGCCGCGAAGCTTCACGAACCAACTCCATACGGCCGCGCACGCGGAACTTTGCGAGCAGCGAGGAGACATGGAATTTTACGGTGCGCTCGGAGAGATTCAGGTGGGCGGCGATTTCCTTGTTGGCGAGGCTCTTCATCAGGCCGGAGAGAACTTCTTCCTCCCGGCGCGTCATCTTCACCTGGCTGCCGACCGATTTCCCCGCCTCCAATAGCTTGTCCGCTTTCTCTTTGAGGCCTTCCAGGGACTCCTCCTCGGCCTGGACCATCACAATGTAATCGCTCGTGGACTGGCCCCTCACCATGCAGTGCATCGCCAGCAGCCCGGCGGCCTGTTCCACAGGAAACCTGCCGTCTGGTCCGGCTTCGACCTGAAAGTGGGCCACTCCAGTACTTTTTTCATGGAAAAAGAAAACATCGCGGGGAAAAGCCGGGCGGGAATTTGTCAATTGCTGCGGATGTTCACTTCTGCGGATCACCTTCACGTGCACCCCCTCAGAATGCAGCCTCGTGACGGAACCGAAGCCTATTGAATTTTTAGTTCATCGCCCCTCGACGAGGCATATTCCCCCAGATGGGGTAGACAGTCAGGCAAGAAGCCAAAAAGAGGACTGGTGGCTCGGCGACTCTTACCGACTGATCGGCAACGACCAGGCGTGTGCGGGGACTCCCTGAAAGTGCGCCTGAGACGGTTTTACCGAACTCCCTCTCCCTGCAAATATTCTGCCGAATGGAAGAATATGCAACTTACTCAAAAATTGAGGGCTTACGCCCGGGTTCGAACCCCTTCAAACTCATTTGAAGGTAGGAATTGCACGGTACGCGAAATTTTTCCCTCTTACCAAGAATAGGGTCCGGAACAGAGGAAGAATCCAAGAGAACAGGAACACGCTCTCTATGCCTTGTGGAAAACGCCGAGGCCCAGCCTCATGCCATCGAGAGCCTCAGAATGGAATGATTCGCGTTTGCTCCGGGCTAATCAATTCGTATGCCATACCCCGCCAGCGAATCTTGCGTGTGACGAGAGAGTTCACAAAATTTACGATGTAGAGGAACGGGACGCAAACTGTTAACAGAATGTATATCCAGGCTTGCCGCATGATCTGGGATCGCCCAGCGGGGAGGGCTTCCGTCACACCGATGAGCCGGATGGCACTCCGGATGGACGAAAGTAGAACAGGAAGAAAGGTCAGCGTCGCGATGTGAAAAGCGGGTCTCTGTTCGAAAAAGTCGCTCAGGATCAGAATCACGCCGAGCAAGAGCGTCAAGCAGTACAGAAGATGCGTGACGGCCGCGGGCGCCCACACTTTATCCGCGTACACGCGCGTGATCAGGATTTGGCGGTTCGTGAATTCCAGCAATCCCCGGAAATCGGTCTCGACGTAAGAGAGCGTCAAGCACTCCGGTATGAAAACAATCGAGCGATTGTTGCGCTCCATCGTGCGCGTCAAGGAATAATCGTCGCTGACCGAGTTTCTCCACTCATCCATAACACCCGATTGCTCGAAGATGCTACGGCGGATGGCGGTGCCTCCGCCCCAGCAGAAATTTTTCCCCTTCTCGCTGAGCATGGTGACCACCGGGGCATTCCACGCGGCGAGGAGCGCGGTGGGCAGATTGCCGCGATTGGGAATCAGCCAGCGCATGGTGGTTGTCGCGCCGATCCTTACGTCTCCCAGCGGCGCCACGAGGTGATACAGCCAGTTTTTGCCGGGACGCCCGTCGGAATCGGTGAAGACGAGCACTTCAAATTCCGGCGGCAGTTGTTCCACGGCCACCCGCAAGCTGTTTACCTTCTCGCCGGAGTTGCTCGGGCTTCCCGCGATGATCACGTGGGCTTTCACTTTCGAGCTCGCGGCTACCCGCTCGACGATGCTGCGCGCTGGATCTGAGCCTGAGGCGAGAATGAAAAAAATCTCGTAGTTCTGGCGTTCGAATTCCGTAAGCGACAGAAGATTGCGCTCGAGGCCCGGTTCGATGCCCTTGCAGGGGCAAAGCACGGCCACACGCGGCGCGTAGAATCCCGGATCCGCGTGCAGGCGCCTCCGCACGTAGCCGAGCCACTGCAAAGCCTGCCAGATGAGATACATCCCCAGGAGGACCTGCAAAAACGCCAGGAAATAAAATAGTGTCTCCATGTTCCCTGAGAATAGCAGAGGAAGATTGTTCGCAGAGCGCCGTTTGAACGGTTAGAATCGCACCGGTAAACGCCCGTTCTAAGGAGAACAAAAATGCCACGAGTGGATTTCGGGATGGTGACGTCAGGCCTCGAGTTGCCCGGCTATCGCATTGTCAGGAATTTCGGCATCGTGCGCGGAATTATCGTGCGCTCGCGAAGCGTGATCGGAAATCTCGGCGCGGCGCTTCAGACCATTATCGGCGGAAACATCACCATTCTCACGAACCTCTGCGAGAAGACGCGCGAAGATGCCTTCGAACTGCTCTTGCAGCACGCCAGCGAACACGGCGCCAACGCCGTCATCGGCATGCGTTATGACGCCACCGAAGTGATGCAAGGCGTCACCGAAGTGCTCGCCTATGGCACCGCCGTCCAGGTGGAGCGCATTTCCTGATTTTTCCTGCTCTTCATTGGAGACGCGAATTTGACGGTGGCTGTCTTTGCGCCGCGACAATTTGCGCCGCCAATTCCTCGATGCCCGTTAAAGTGCGGCTCGCCGCCAGCCGCGCCTTCTCCATGAACGACGAATCCAGCAGAAAGGCGCAACGGTCGACGAAGGGATGGTCCGCCGCTTCAAAGGGTTTGCGGCGTCGGTGTGTCGCGGCGGCACGTGCCAGCAACTCTTCATACATTTGCAGGTCGCGTTGAAAATCGAGCGCGTCGCCCGCGGTCCAGCCCTGCTGCCGCGTCAGTGAGGCCAGAAATTTCCTGCGAAACACCGTGGCATCCCGCCGCAGCATGGGGCGCGGTTTGGCTTTGCCCGCCGGTTGCGGCTCGTCGCAAACGATCGCCAGGGACCGCACTGTCAAGGCCAGCAGCGCCTCCCGCTGCAACAGAGCCAGAAGATCGCGGTAAAGCGAAGCGTGAACTTGCAGTGCATGGCGGCCGTTCTCGACGACGTAAGAATCCACAAAGCGCGGCACAACGCGTTCTCGTAGCAGCGCCTCCGTAATGCGCTGGGCTAGTTCCCGGGGCGCATCTGTTGGATTTTGTTTTTCGCGCGGCATGTTCCAGGAAACATGTTAGCAGGAGTCAGTTCCTCGCCAGCGCCACGTATCGAAAATGAAAAAGCCCGGCAAACTTCGCCGGGCCTTCCCACTCTTCTCTTCGTAGGGGTGCCCGCCGCGGCGGGCCCCCTTCCCTCATGCTCTATCTGTTTTTCAGTGAATTGCCCTTGGGCTCCCCGGGCCAACGCGCTTCTGTTCTGGCTCAGGCTGCGGCACGATCGGCGGTGTCACCGCCTCCTTCTGGAGCGCGTGCTCCAGAACTTCGTCCAGCGTGCGCACGTAGGTGATCTTAATATCGCCGAGAATCTCCGGAGTGAGATCCGCCACGACATTCGGCTCGTTATCTGCAGGCAGGAGGACTTCGGTGATGCCCGCCCGCTTGGCTCCGAGCACTTTTTCCTTGACGCCGCCGATGGGCAGAACCACGCCCGAGAGCGTCATCTCGCCGGTCATCGCCAGCCGGTCTTTCACTGGACGCCCGCTCAGCAAGCTCACCAGCGCCGTCACCATCGCCGCTCCGGCGGACGGGCCGTCCTTCGGTACCGCGCCCGACGGCACATGGATGTGAATGTCCTGCTTGCGGAAGAAGTCCGGATCGATGCCGTAGCGCTCGCCATTCGCGCGCGTCCACGTTAGTGCCGCGGTCATCGATTCCTGCATGACTTCGCCCAGATGCCCGGTCATGGTGAACTGCTTGCCGCCACGCATGCGGGTCGCTTCGATGAAGATGATGTCGCCGCCCACCGGCGTCCAGACCAGTCCGACGGCAACGCCGGGCCTCTTGACGCGTTCCTCGACTTCCTTCTCCGTGCGGAATTTCGGCACGCCCAGGAATTCGCGGACCACTTCCGGCGTCACGACCATCTTCTCCATCTTGCTTTCGGCGATGCGCCGCGCCTGTTTGCGCGTGATCGTCGCGATCTCGCGTTCCAGGTTGCGCACGCCTGCTTCCCGCGTGAAGCTGTGAATGATTTCCCGCAGCCCCTCTTCGGTGAAGTCGATTTGTTCGCCGACTTTCAGGCCGTGCTCCTTGGCCTGTTTTGGGATGAGGTACTTGTGCGCGATGTGCAGCTTCTCTTCTCCCGTGTAGCCGGGCAATTCGATGATCTCCATGCGGTCCCGCAAGGGCTCAGGGATGGGATCCATCCAGTTCGCCGTGGCGATGAACAGCACCTTCGAGAGATCGAACGGCACGTCCAGATAGTGATCGCGGAACGAATTGTTTTGCTCCGGGTCGAGAACTTCCATCAGCGCCGATGAGGGATCGCCGCGGAAATCGCGGCCGAGCTTGTCGACCTCGTCCAGCATCATGACCGGGTCGTTCGTTTCCCCGCGTTTCAGTCCCTGAATAATTTGTCCGGGCAACGCGCCGATGTACGTGCGCCGGTGGCCGCGGATTTCGGCTTCGTCGTGCATGCCGCCAAGAGCGATGCGCACGAATTTGCGTCCCAGCGAACGCGCAATCGATTTGCCAAGCGAAGTCTTACCCACGCCCGGAGGTCCGACGAAGCAAAGGATGGGCCCCTTCATCCCTGGCTGAAGCTTTTTCACCGCCAGGTAATCGAGGATGCGCTCCTTCACCTTCTGCAGGTCGTAGTGATCTTCATCGAGAATTTCGTGCGCCTTCGCGATGTCGATTTCCGAGCTGCCCGAGGACTTGCTCCACGGCAGGGAAGTCATCCATTCCAGATACGTGCGCGAAACCATGTACTCCGCGGACGCCGGCGTCATTTTTGACAGCCGCTTCAGCTCGCGGTCGCACTCTTTCTTGGCTTCGGCGGACATAGCCGCCTCTTCCACTTTCTTGCGAAGCTCGTCGATCTCCTGCATCGAATCGTCGGATTCGCCGAGTTCCTTCTGGATCGCCTTCATCTGCTCGCGCAGAAGGTACTCGCGCTGGTTCTGGCTGACCTGCTCCTGCACCTGTTCGTGGATTTTCGAACGAAGCTCCAGAACCTCGAGCTCCTTCGATAGTTCGCGGATCAGCGTTTCGAGCCTCTTGCGCACGCTGGCGGTCTCGATTAATTCCTGGCGCAGCAGCGTCGAAAGCGACGGCAAAGTGCCGGCGATGAAATCCGTCAGGCGCCCCGGATGATCGATGTTCATGGCCGCGGATTGCAGATCGTCGGAAAGCTGCGGCGAGTGGCTTACCACGTCGCGGAAGAGATCCTGCGCATTTCGCTGCAGCGCTTCCAGTTCCGTATCCGATTCGCCGATGATGTCCGGCTCTGCCTTTACGCGGGCTTGCAAAAATGGACGCAAGCCGATCAGCTCGAGCACTTGAATGCGCTGCAGGCCTTCCAGAAAGATGACGACGTTGCCGTTCGGCATTTTTACGGTCTTATGCACCTTGGCCAACGTTCCGAGTTTGTGGAGGTCGGCGGCCGCAGGATCCTCGACTCGCGGATCGAGCTGCGCGACCACTCCCAGCAGCTTCTCGTCGCCATGCAAATTATTCACTAACGCCAGAGAACTCTCTCGTCCCACGGTCAAAGGCAGGACAGCGCCCGGAAACAGGACGGTGTCACGAACCGGCAGGATGGGAAGAATCTCTGGCACGACAAATTTTTTCTCAGCCATGATGCCCCCTGGTTACCGACGCAGCCTGAAAAGAGCTGCGCGATACGATTTTAGATGCAAGCGTGCCGGAAAGGGTGCACAAAAGTATAAAAGTTGCTAGCACAAAACCTTAGTATGCATCACTCAGATTCTATCGGAAATCCCGCTGCACTGCAAATAATTAAATAAAACATTTATAATCAATATGTTACATAGGCTTTGCAGAGATGCAATCCGTCTGGATGCTACATTACTCCCAGCGGCTGCTCCCTCAATCGTTGGAAATCCTTCGCTCCTTTGAAGCGAATCTCTCCATGACGTACTCCTTCGCCTCCTCCCGCGTCCTGATCTGCCCCTCCAATTGGGAGTCCTCGAGCGCCCGGAGTATCCGAGAAAAGAGGGGGCCGGGTCGAAACCCCATTGCCTGGAGATCGTCGCCCGTCAACAAGCGCTCTGGGCGGACCTGCTCTGGAGGGGTCACCTCGAGGAACCGCCTGACGAATTCGTAGGAATCGAGGTGGCGGTGGCTGGAAAGACAGTCGAGCCGGTGCAACGCCAGATGCTCCTCAAAATGCGGGAGCCGCACGAACTTCTTCAGGGTAGAGGCGCGCATTTCCTCGACGGCCCCGAACTTCATGTGATTGTCCACGAGCGCAAGGATCTGTTCGGTGTCCTCGTTGGAGAAGCGCAACCGCTTGCAGATGGCCTCGGCCATACGCACGCCGACTTCCACGTGATTGTTGAAACGAATGCGGTCTCCGGTCTCAGAGACAGATTGAAAGGTAGGGGGCTTGCCAACATCGTGGAGAAGAACGCCCCAGGCCAGTGTTGGGGACGCGTCTGCAGGAAGCCCCTCGAGCATCAGGCGCGTGTGAATCCACACGTCTCCTTCGGGATGAAATTGCGGAGGCTGCTCGACACCTTTCATCGCCCCGATTTCGGGAAGGACTTGCTGGAGGAGCCAGGTTTCATCGAGCAGTTCGAACGCCTGACGGGCCGCACCTTCGGTAAGCAGTTTGGTGAGTTCTTCGCGGAGACGCTCTGGAGAAACTTGGTGGATCTCAGCGACGTGGCGGCGAATCGCCCGAAACGTTTCGGCTTCGATTTCGAATCCGAAACGCGCGGCGAATCGCACCGCGCGCATCATGCGGAGTTTGTCTTCCGTGAAACGGCGGCTGGGCTCGCCGATGGCTCGAATGACTTTCGCATTGAGGTCGGCCTGCCCGCCCACGAAATCGAGCACTTCGCCGCTGTCGTGGCGCATCAACAGGCCATTGATCGTAATGTCGCGGCGTTGCACGTCCTCCTGCGGCGTCTTCGAATAAACCACACTGTCCGGGTGCCGGCCGTCGCTGTAGCCCACGTCCGAGCGGAACGTCGCCACTTCCACTTTCAAGCCATCGAGTGGAATTAGAATCACACCAAACTGCGCACCGACCGCGACGCTTTCGGGGAACAGCCTCACCACCTGTTCTGGCGTGGCATCGGTCGTTACATCGTAGTCAGCAGGCTCGCGCCCGAGCAGCAGGTCGCGCACACATCCGCCCACGAGCAGCGCCTGGTAGCCGTTGAGGCGGAGCGTGTCGCAGATCGAGTTGGCCATTTCGCGTGGCGTCACGCTGTGATTATGCGACAGTCGGGGCTGCGAAGGGAGGTCCGTGTGTTCGAGAGTTTCGGCTGAGGACTACCGGCTGCGAAAGACGAGGCAGGTAATGTCATCCGACTGGCGCGTGGCGCCGACAAATTCATCCACGCGCTTCATCAGGAACTGAAGAGTCTGCGGAGCATCCCAATCCGGCAGATTACGAATGGTGCTGAGCCAGCGCTCGTTTCCGAATTCTTCTCCCGATTCATTGAAAGCCTCGACAACGCCATCGGTGAAAAAAATCAGAGCGTCGCCCGGTTTAAGCTCCAATGACGCCGTTTCGTAATTGCGGTCCAAGCGAATGCCGAGCGGCAGGCCGCCGGCTTCGAGGGTTTCAATCGTGCCATTCGCGCGGCGGAGAATCGGAGCGTTGTGCCCCGCATTGACGTAGGTCAGCCGTCGCGACATTGGATTGTATTCCGAGAGAACCGCGGTCGTGAAGCGCAGGCCGTTCAGGCTGTGCGCGCAGGCATAGCGATTCAGCCGCGCCACGAGATCCGCGAGCGGGGCATTTTCTCCCGCGATGGTCCGCAGGCTTGCTTGCAGAGTTGCCATGAGCAGCGCCGCAGGAACGCTCTTTCCGGCGACATCGGCGATCACCACCATCAGCTTCTCGCGATCCTCGGGGTTGGGATAAAACGCATCGTAATAATCGCCGGCCACGGAATTCTGCGGACGCGTCGCAAAAGCGATGTTTGCGCCCACAACTTCGGGGGGTTGCGAAGGCACCAGCCAGGTTTGAATCTCTCTTGCGATTTCCAGGTCGCGCTTCATTGTGACTTTGTCGGCCAATTCCAGCGAGAGCAGGAACAGGAAGGCCAGGGCGGCGATAGATTCGAAATTTACGTCAAAGGCAAAATTGTTTGTGAAGCGAAACTTGGGTCCGGACATCACGAGCAACACCAGCGAAGCAAGCAGCAGGACTCGGCGAGCCGGAGTCAACTTCATCAACAACGACCAGAAAAGAATCCTGGCAATTCGGAACCAGCGCCGGATGCCGTGTTGGCCTTGCAGCTCTTCCGCGTCCGACTCCTTCATGTAGAAGCCGTAGCCGGCGCGCGCATCGGCGGTGAAGTGCGACCACAATTCATCAATCTGGCGGCCTTCGCTGATGCGCTGCCAGAAAGTCTGCACGCGTTCGATCACGTTTGGAGATCGAGTTGGAGTGGAAATACCGGGAGTTGTCGGCGCGCTCATGAAGGCAATCTCTTTGAACGTAGAGTATAGGACATTCGGCGGAGGTTTCGCTGGAAGTTACGAATCGTCGCGATCGTGCCCGGGTTCATCGCGGCGAAGCGAGCCGCCGAATTGCACTTTGCCGAAACCGAAACGGTCGCGGAGCCGGTCCGTGTCGCTGGTGAGTTTTTCCAGTTTGGCGCGGCGCTCGGCGTCCAGCAAATCGAGCTGTTCGCCACCGTGAGTCAGGCCGCTCAGGCTGACTCCGAGCAGGCGGACTTTTCTTTTCACATCGCGATGGATGCGAAAGAGTTCCTGGAACACGGCGTAAATGTCGGAATCGAGCCGCGTGGGTTCCCCAAGCGTTTTGGAGCGCGTGTGCGTTTCGAATCCGGCGTAGCGAATCGTCAGCGTGAGCGTTCGCGTGGCCAGACCGGCTTCGCGCAGGCGCTTGCAAGCTTTCTGCGAAAGGTGGCTGAGCATCGCCGACAAGGCGTCCACGTCGCCGGTATCTTCGCCGAAAGTGTGATTGTGCGAGATCGATTTCGGCTCCGAGTCGATGACAAACTCGTAGGAATCGCCGCCGCGCGACTTGCGATAGAGCGCCGTTCCCCACTGACCAAAAATCTTTTCCAGTTTTTCCTGCGGTACGGCCGCGATCTGTTCGACGGTTTCAATGCCGAGGGCGCGAAGCGCGCGTTCCGTGACTTCGCCGATGCCAGGAATTTTTCTCACCGGGAGCGTGGCGAGAAATCGCTGTTCGCTTCCCGCAGGGACCCACACGAGGCCGCGCGGCTTGGCTTGGTCAGAAGCGACTTTGGCGACCAGTCGCGTCGCGGCGAGGCCGCCGGAGCAAGGAAGCGCCGTAGAGCGCGTGATCATTCGAAGCAATTTGTCGGCTGCAGCGAGCGGTGGGCCATGCAAGCGCTCGGTGCCCGCGAGATCGAGATAGGCTTCATCAATCGAAACCATTTCGACGATGGGAGAAAAGTTTGCGAGGATTGTCGCGACGCGGTCGCTCCACTCGGAATATTTCGAATGATGACCGTCGAGAAATATCGCGTGCGGACACAGACGGCCTGCCGTGCGCAGCGGCATCGCGGAGTGAATCCCGTACTTCCGCGCTTCGTAACTCGCGGCGGAGACGACTCCGCGCTGGTCAGGGCGTCCACCGACCACTACAGGCTTGCCGCGAAGCTCCGGCCGCTCGAGCAATTCCACCGAGACAAAAAAAGCATCCATATCCACGTGCAGAATGGACGCCGTCGCCTCCGCGGACCGCTCGTCGAGCGGTCCATGCTTGGCTCGGAATCGCGCGAGGTCCGGCATGCCCCATAGCCTACGCTGCGGTTTTGTCCTCTACAACCGTTCGGCGGCTATGACGCGGGGGATTCCGGCGAGGTCGTTGGTTACGCCTACATTGGTCCAGGCGGGGGCGTCGAGGAGCGGTTGGACGGCGGGGAGGCTGTCGTGGCCGAGTTCGAGGACGAGTAGGCCGCCGGGCTTGAGATGCGCGGCGGCTTGCCTGATGAGATCGGCATAGAGTTCGTAGCCTTCTTCGCCGCCGTAGAGAGCGATTTCTGGTTCGTGGTCGCGGACTTCGTGCATTAGCGTTGCGGCTTCGCGGCGGCCGATGTAGGGAGGGTTGCTGGCGATGAGATCGAAGAGAGGTGACTGGTTGCTGGTGACTGGAGACTGGTCGGTGGCAGCGGATAGTTGGGTGCCAAGCTGGGGCGCAGCATGCTGCGCCCCTACAACGGAGAGGCCCGCGTTTGCCGCGCCGCGAGCGGTGAAGCCATCGAGCAGGTTCGACTTGATGAAATGGATGCGCTCGGAGACGGAATGGCGCTTGGCGTTGCGTTGCGCAACG
>WNFC01011669.1_pt1 | contig 12359 bp, 9 predicted proteins | sample 5400541 | NCBI WGS metagenome assembly WNFC01 (sample SAMN13153342, study PRJNA577476) | soil metagenome | isolation source: 120 cm saprolite under Douglas fir tree site 2 hole 2 replicate 1 | place: USA:California | collected 2015-04-18 | reverse complement strand
CGCCTCCGCCCACGCCCAGGAGGCCAAATCGGCCGAGGTCGTGGTCGCGCCGCTCGAGCTCAAGTGGGGCCCGGCGCCGCCCGTCTTCGAGAAGGGCGCGTCGATGGCGGTCGTCGCCGGCGATCCGGGCAAGGCCGCGCCGTTCGTCGTGCGCCTCAAGCTGCCCGCCGGCTACAAGATCAACCCGCACTTTCATCCGACGGACGAGAACGTGACCGTCATCTCCGGCACCTTCGCCCTCGCCATGGGCGACAAGTTCTCCGCCACGGGGATGAAGTCCCTTCCCGCCGGCGGCTTCGCGGTTCTGCCCGCGCAGATGCACCACTACGCGCTGGCGAAGACGGCCGCGGTCGTGCAGGTGCACGCGGTGGGGCCGTTCGCGCTGACCTACGTCAACCCCGCGGACGACCCGAGCAAGCGGGTCGCGCCGGCGGCGGCGAAGTAGCGAGGGCGAATCGGTCGACGCGATCAACAGCGAGCGCGGCACGCGGCGGCGGCGACCGATCGGGCGTAAGACTCAGGAGTCACCCTCGATGCCCCTGGTGCGAGGACCGAAGACCAGCTCGGCCTCGTACTGATTGTGGCGCCGGCAGCGCAGCGAGATGTTGTCGGTGGACGCTGGACCTCCCAGCGCGTAGGGCCGGAGGTGATGGAACTCCAGGAAGACGCGCTCCGTGCATCGGCACCCATCCTTGCTGATGAAGGCGCATTGGCCTCCATCGTGCCGCCGCGTCGATCGCTTGACATCGTTCGGCGTATGACGCGACGGCAGCCGGTCGCTCGAGATGCGGCTATCCGCCCCGGGACGGATAGCGCGAGACGCTCGCGGTTTCGTCGCCCTGCCCAGCTTCTGCTTTTCGACCCTCTCGAGAAGGAGGGCGATCGCGCGGTCGAAGATCGCGCCCGGATCACCGTCCGGGATCTCGCGCCGAAGAAGGGCCTGAACGCGACGCAGCTTGTCGTGGCTCTCCTTGCCGATCGTGAACTGGACACGGTAACGCTCGGGCGACGTCGTCTCGACGATCGGACGGCGCGCGGCCGGTAGTGCAGTTACCGGTAGCGCTGTTGCCGGTAGCGCGGTTGCCGGTGCTGTTGCCCGTAACACCGCCGGAACGTTCGTCGGGGGTGCCGATCCTGGATCCGTGACAGTCGTCGCCTTCACTTCAATTGCGAGAGGCGCGGTCGCGGAGACGGGCGTCGCTGCCGGTGGCATGGCGCCGGGAAGCTTCCGGACCGAGGACGGCACATCCGGCCACGGCGCCAATTCCGCCACCAGAGCCTCGACCTCGCGCCGGCTCCGGCCGCGGGCCCGGGCGAGGACGGCCTCATGGTTCTCCGGCGTGAGGTGCGGGCTGAGCATCCGTACCGAGGTCAGAGACAAGGCGCCCGAGGCGAGGGCGTCCAGGATGACGGAAAAACGTCGACAGCCCCGCGCCGCGGAGATCCGGTTGCAGGCAGCGTCCTCCGAGAGCCTGAGGACCTCGGTGCAGTAGGTGAAGAGTGAACCATAGCTGTGGGCGGCGTAAAGGGAGGCTCGCGTGTCGAGCTCCGCCAGGTGGGCCACGAAGCTCGACGGATGCTTCTCTCTCTTTGCCGGCCAGGGCCGCGAGGCGAGCGAGGAGATCTGGATCCGAGAGACTAGACGCGAGAGCGAGCAGGTTCGTATTCATCATGGAGCATATGTATCGCGGTGATTTTTGGGGGCACCGCGAAGGCCGCGCGCGCGCCAGGAGCGTCGAACGATCAGGCGTGGCCGAGCGCGGGCCGGTCGGGGCACGCCTCGCGTGAGAGGCGGTACACGCCGCTAGGATCGATCTGGGGAAGTGAGCATCAACGAGCCGACGCCGCGCGCTCGAGAATACGGGTCCGAAAGTCCGGGCGGCGAAAAATAAGTTGCGGGCCCCGATCGAGTTCCTTGCGAGAGGCTGCCACTTCTGTCGGCGGTCAGCTTTGCCGGCTACGGACGAACGCGGGTCGGAGCCGGCAGTAGGACGTCCCGTCGCGCGAGAACCTTGCGCAACCGATCGGGATAGTCGGTGATGATCCCGTCGACGCCCGACTCCGCCAGCGCGTTCATCTCGGACTCCTCGTTCACGGTCCAGACGATGACCTTCAGGCCCTCCCGGTGGGCCTCCGCCAGCGTCTGCGCCGTGAGGTCGCGGGCGTTGGGCGACCACACTGCGCATCCGGCGGCGCGGACCACGCGAGGCACCGATCCCGCGAAGTCGTCGACGTCGAGGCCGGCCAGAAAGGGAGAGGGGCCGGGCTGTCCGACCTGGACGTTGTCGTCGCCGGGCTGCTGAGTCGTGAGGCAGACGGTCGGGATCTCGGGGGCCACGCGCTGCGCGTAGCGGAGCGTGCGCCAGTCGAACGACTGCAGGGTCGTCCGCTGCGTCATGCCGGCCCCGCGCACCACCGCGATGACTGCGTCCGCGAAGGGCTCCGGCGCGGCCGTGAGCTCGGGATGGCGCGGGTCGAGCTTGGTCTCGACGTTGAAGCGGACGCTCGCGTTCCGTGCCTTGCCGGCCAGGGCGAACACCTCGTCGAGGGTCGGCACGCGTTGTCCGTCCGCGGGCTCCTGCTCGGGCCGTCCCACGTCGTACCGGCGGACCTCGGCCAGCGTGAGCGCGAAGAGCGCGGGTCCCGGCGCATCGATCCACTTTCCCGCTGCGTCGCGGGTGAAATCGGGATTGAGCCGCTCATCGTGGCTGACCACGACCGCCCCATCGCGGGTGAGGCCCGTATCCAGCTCGAGCGTGGTGACGCCGAGGCCGAGGGCGCGCGAGAACGCGGCCAGCGTGTTCTCGGGCGCGAGCCCCCGCGCCCCGCGATGGCCCTGGAGGTCGAAAGGCGCGGGCACGGGAGGAGTGGGCGCGGCCGCGCGGAGGCCGGGAAGAACGAGAAGGGCGAGAGACAGGACGACGGCCATCACCACGCGTCCGCGCATCGCTCGCCCGATGACGGTATCACGTGGGTACGTAGAGCTGGGCGGCGCGCGAAGCGCGGCGACCAGCGAGGGGGGTTTCAGGGGGGGCCGCGAATGCCCATCGGGATGACGCATGAGTGCCCCCCCTGAGATTTAAGATGATCGTATGGACGGCGAACGCATCGCCCTCGAAGAAGTCCTCCGCCACCTGAGGCCGGCCCGCGCGCGGATCGACCTCGACCGCCTCGCGGCCAACTACGGCGCCCTGCAGCGCCTCGTCCCCCTCCCGGTCATGCCGGTGGTGAAGGCGGACGCGTACGGCCATGGCGCGCTCCCGGTGGCGCGCCGGCTGCTGGCCGCGGGAGCGCCGCTCCTCGCCGTCGCCTACGTCGAGGAGGCGGTGGCCCTCCGCGAAGAGGGCCTGTCCGTGCCCATCGTGGTGCTCGCCACCTTCGGCCCCGGACAGGAACGGATGATCCGGAAGCACGACCTCACGCCCGTCGTCTCCACTCCTCGCACTCTCGAAGGGGTCCTCGGCCCGGCCCGGGAAGGCCGCCGCCCGCTGTCCGTCCATCTCAAGGTGGACACGGGCATGAGCCGCCTCGGCTTCACCACGGCCGCGTTCGTCGAGGCCGCCCAGCGGCTCACCGAGGCGAAGGGCCTCGAGCTCGAAGGGGTGATGACCCACCTGGCCAACGCGGACGAGGACCGCGAGGCCACCGCACGCCAGCTCGATCGCTTCGACGAGGCGGTGGCCGCTCTCCACCAGCGCGGGATCCGCCCGAAGTACGTCCACGCCTGCAACAGCGCGGGTCTGGCGCTGTACCGGCCGACGCATACGCTGGTCCGCCCGGGCCTCCTTCTCTACGGCCTTCGGCCGCGGCCGCTCTCGCCGGAGGTGGACGTGCGGCCGGTCATGACGGTGAGCGCGGACGTCTCGCTCATCAAGGACATCTCGGAAGGCACGCGCGTCTCCTACGGCGGCCGCTGGGTGGCGCCACGGCCCTCGCGCATCGGCACCGTTCCCATCGGATATGCGGACGGCGTGCCCCGCACGAACGCCATGCGCGACGGCGGCCAGCTCGTCGTGCGCGGCCGCCGCGTGCCCGTGCGCGGGACGGTGTGCATGGACTTGGCGATGGTGGACCTCACGGACCGGCCGGAGGTCGCGGAGGGGGACGAGGCCATCCTGGTCGGCGACCAGCCCGGGGCCTGGGAAGTCGCGGACTGGGCGGGCACCAACGCCTGGGAGGTCGTGACGCGGATCGGGCCGCGTGTGCCCCGCGTCTACGTCGAGAAAGGGCAGGTCGTCGCCGTCCAGTCCCCGTTTGTCCGGGCCTGACCGCATACTCGCGCCCATGGCCTCATCCCCGAAGTTCAAGACCGTTTTCGGCTGCCAGGCGTGCGGGTTCGAGAGCAGCAAGTGGCTGGGCCGGTGCCCCGACTGCGGCGAGTGGAACAGCTTCGTCGAGGAGCGGCAGGAGGTGCCCACCGCGGCCAGCAAGGGCCGCGCGCCGTCGCTTCTGAGCGAGGCCGGCGGCCGGCCCAAGCCGTACGACGTCGTCGATGCTTCGGACACGCCGCGCATCCCGTCCGGCATCGGCGAGTTCGACCGCGTGCTCGGGGGCGGCATCGTGCCCGGCTCCATGGTCCTCATCGGCGGGGAGCCGGGCATCGGCAAGAGCACGTTGCTGCTGCAGGTCGCGCACCTGCTCGGCCGGCAGGGCGGGGCCGTGCTCTACGTCTCCGGCGAGGAATCGGAGCGGCAGATCAAGATGCGCGGGGAGCGGCTCGGCATCACCGGCGCCGGGCTCTTCCTGATGGCGGAGACGAGCCTCGAGCGCATCCTCGAGCAGGTGGATCAGCTCAAGCCCGCGGCCCTGGTCGTGGACTCCGTGCAGACGGTGTACTCGGCGCGCTTCCCCTCCGCCCCCGGCAGCATCAGCCAGGTGCGGGAGGTGGCGACGCAGCTCCTGATGCTGGCCAAGGGGCGGGGGATCACGACCTTCCTCATCGGACACGTCACGAAGGACGGCGCGCTGGCCGGCCCGAAGTCCCTCGAGCACATCGTGGACACCGTGCTCTACTTCGAGGGCGAGAAGCACCAGCACCATCGCATCGTGCGCGCGGTCAAGAACCGCTTCGGCGCGATCTCCGAGCTGGGCGTCTTCGAGATGACGGGGGCGGGTCTGCAGGCCGTCCCGAATCCCTCCGCCCTGTTCCTGTCCGAGCGGCTGGCCGGGTCGCCGGGCTCGGCGGTGGTGGCGACGATCGAGGGCTCGCGTCCCATGCTCGTCGAGATCCAGGCCCTCGTCTCGCCGACCTCGTTCGGAAATCCGCGTCGCATGGCCATCGGCCTCGACGCCAATCGCACGACGCTGCTCATGGCCGTGCTCGAGAAGCGCGTGGGCCTGCAGCTCCTCGGCGACGACGTCTTCGTGAGCGTGGCCGGAGGACTGGAGGTCTCCGAGCCCGCGGCCGACCTGGGGGTCGCGGCCGCCGTCGCTTCGTCGTTCCGCAACCGCCCGCTCCCCGCGCGTACCGTCGTGTTCGGCGAGGTCGGCCTGGGGGGAGAGGTGCGGGGCACCGGACAGGCCGCCCTGCGCGTGCGCGAGGCCGCGCAGATGGGCTTCACGCGCTGCATCCTGCCCGCGCGCAACGTGCCGGAGGACGTCGACGGCATCCAGCTCGTCGGGGTGAGCACGCTCGAGGAGGCGCTGGAGCGATTGGAAGCGGAGTGACTGGCCCCGAGCGCCCGGTATCTGTATATTTGGCCCCGACCATGCGGATCATTCATTCTCCGTTACGGGCCGCCGTCCTTTACGGCGCTCCAGAGGTCCCCCTATGTGGCTCGTCCTCGTCCGAGTCCTCGTGCTCGTCCTCCTCGCCCACTCCGGGTACGTCTATGCGCCCTTCCCCAACCAGCGTTGGATCGGCCTCACCCTCGGGATCCTCGCTGCCGTAGGGCTGATGGGCCTGGAGCGAAAGCTCCGGTCCGTGCCGGGCCACCACATGATCGGCGCCCTCATCGGGGGCGTGATCGGCCTCTTCGGGGCGCGGATGGTCTGGGGAGCGCTGGACGGCCTCGACATCATCGGTGAGCACTTCGTGCACGCCCTGGTCGTCGTGTTCCTCGGATACATGGGCGTGGTCATCGGCGGACAGAAGGGCGAGTGGTTCGAGCCCGCCCGCATCATCGCCGCCTTCCGGGATTCCAGCCGGCTCCATCAGTACAAGGTGCTCGACACCTCCGTCATCATCGACGGGAGAATCGCCGACATCTGCGAGACGGGCTTCCTGGAGGGCACGCTGGTGGTGCCGCAGTTCGTGCTGCGGGAGCTCCAGCAGGTGGCGGACTCCTCGGACAGCCTCAAGCGCAACCGCGGCCGCCGCGGCCTCGACATCCTGCAGAAGATGCAGAAGATGGCCGGGGTCGCCGTGCAGATCGTGGAGACGGACTTCCCGGAGATCCGCGAAGTGGACCTGAAGCTCATCGAGCTCGCGCGCAAGCTCGGCGGCAAGATCGTCACCAACGACTTCAACCTCAACAAGGTCGCCCAGCTCCGCGGCGTGCCCGTGCTCAACATCAACGAGCTCGCGAACTCGCTCAAGCCCGTGGTCCTGCCCGGCGAGCTGATGAAGGTCTTCGTCATCAAGGAAGGCAAGGAGCAGGGCCAGGGCGTGGGCTATCTCGACGACGGCACCATGGTGGTCGTGGACCAGGCCAAGAAGGCGCTGGGCCGGACCATCGAGGTCAGCGTGACGAGCGTGCTGCAGACGACGGCGGGCAAGATGATCTTCTGCCGATGGCCGGAGGCGGCGGCGTTCGTCGAGGAGCCGCGCCGAGACAGCCGTCTGGGCGACCGCCGCGACCTCGTGCGCAACGGCCGCGACCCGCGCGTCCCGGACCGCCGAGAGGCGGAGCGCCGCGACGGCGAGCGGCCCGGAGGCCTCGCCCCGATCCCTCCCTCCGCGACACCGGGCGCGATGGCGAGCGGGTCCGCGGACGAGCGCGCTCCGGAGCCGCCGCACGAAGCCGGCGGTGGAGGCGGGGCGGCCCTACCGCACGGCCTGATCGACCGGCCGGCGGCCAAGGCCGAGTAGCGGCCGCTTGCTTCGGCCCGTACTGGCTCTGCCCCTGATCGGAGCGTACACGGTCGCGCTGGGATTGCCCGCCATCGTCTTCTCTCTCCTCGGCCGGGCGCCCGCGGCACGCCGGATGACCGCCATCTGGGCCCGGCTCGTGCTGCGGTCGCTGGGCGTGGACGTGAGCGTCTCCGGTGCCGAGCGCTGCCCATCCGGCCCGGCCGTCTACGCGGCCAACCACACGAGCGTGATCGACATCCCCATCCTCTTCGGCTTCCTGCCCGTGGACTTTCGCATCATCCACAAGAGGTCGCTCTACCTCGTGCCTGTGCTCGGACAGTACCTCTACGTCTCCGGGCACATCGGCATCCACCGGGGCAGCGCGTTCCGGGCCCGGAGGGGATTGGAGCTCGCCGCCCTGCGCATCCGAAGCGGCTCGAGCGTGGTCGTGTTCCCGGAGGGCACGCGCAGCCCCGAGGGCGCCGTCGGCGCTTTCAAGCGCTCCATCTTCCTGCCCGCATTGGAAGCGGGTGTCCCCGTGGTCCCGCTCTCCCTGGTGGGGGTGAAGGACGTGGCTCGCGGCGGCCTGAATGTCCGCGCCGGCCGCGTGCGGCTCCTCGTGCATGCGCCCATACCGACGGCCGGCCGCGACCTGGAAGAGGCGGGCGCCCTGGCGGAAGAGGTGCGAGCCGTCGTGACCACCGGGTGCGAGGCGGCATGAGAAGGGCGCCGGCGCTGGCCGCGGCCCTTCTCACGTGGGTCGTCGCGGCCGCGCCGCCCGCGCTGCGAGAGGCGGCGGCCGCGGATCGCCGGGGCGGCCTCCAGCGCGGCATCGACGCCATCGTGGACGCGCCGCGCTTCGCGCACGCGTGGTGGGGCGTCGAGGTGCGCAACCTGCGCTCGGGCAACGTCGTGTACGCGCGCAACCCCGAGCGCAACCTCAAGCCCGCGTCCACGCTGAAGCTCGTGACCACCGCCGCCGCCCTCGACGCGCTCGGCCCGGATGCGCGCATCCGCACCACCGTCGAGACCTCTGGGCGGCTCGATGGCCTCGGCCGCATCCTCGGCGACGTCTACCTCGTCGGGCGCGGCGATCCGAACCTCTCCGGGCGCTTCGCCGACGGCCGGCCCACCGCGATCTTCGAGGACATGGCGGAAGCGCTGCGCCAGCAGGGCGTCCGGCGCATCGAGGGGCGCCTGATCGGGCACGAGGGACTCTTCTCGGGCGACCGGCGCGGCGACGACTGGTCGTGGGGCGACCTCGTGTGGGGCTATGGGGCCGAGGTCTCGGCGCTCTCGTTCAACGACAACGTGGCCGTCCTCACCGTGGGGCCCGGCGAGCGCGAAGGCGATCCCATCGTGATCGATCGCGTTCCGGCCAGCGCGTACTACCGCGTCACATCGAGCGCGGTCACCGGTCCCCGCGGCGGCGCGTACGAGCTGACCCTGCAGCGCGACCTGGGCTCGACCCTCATCCGGCTCTCCGGCGCCGTCGCCGCCGGGTCGGCGCCGCAGACCCTCTCCGTCGCCATCGAAGATCCCGCTCGGTACGCCGCCACCGTGTTCGCGGAGGTGCTCGCCGCGAAGGGGATCCTGGTGAGCGGCGGCGTGGACACGACCTCGCAGCCGCTGCCCGCGGGCACGCGCGTCCTGGCCGGGCACGAGAGCCCGCCCCTGGCGGAAATGGTCAAGGTCGTGAACAAGGTCAGCCAGAACCTGCACACGGAGATGCTGCTGCGGCTCCTCGGTGCCCAGGCCAAGGGCGAAGGGTCGGTCGAGATGGGACACGCGGCCGTGGACGAGTTCCTGCGCCGGCTCGGCATCGTCCCCGAGAGCTGGGCGATGCAGGACGGCTCCGGCCTCTCGCGCTCCGACCTCGTTACGCCGCACGGCATGGCCGGCCTGCTCGCGGGCATGGACAAGCATCGTTACGCGTCCGCCTTCCGCGACAGCCTGCCCGTGGCCGGCGTGGACGGGACCCTGGCCACGCGCATGGAGCAGCCGGCCGCGCGTGGGAAGGTGGTGGCCAAGACGGGCACGATCCGCCATGTCAACGCGCTGGGCGGATATGTGACCGCCCGTTCCGGCGAGCGGTTCGCGTTCTACGCCGCCGTCAACCATCACCCCGGGCCCTCCTCGGATTCGGTGGCGGCGCTGGATGCGATCGCGTCGCTCCTGGCCGTGCAATGACGGAGGAGGCGAGCGTCGCCGTCTCCATCGCGCCCGAGCTGGAAGGCCGTGTCCGCCTGGGCCTGGCCCGGCTCGACGGCGTCACCGTGCGCGAGTCCGATCCGGTGCTGGCCGCGGAGATCGCGGCCTACGGCGACGAGCTGCGACGCCTCTACCCGGACTCCCGCAGCGCGGAGGTGCCGGGAGCGGCGGAGGCGCGCGCCCTCTACAAGGACCTGGGCCTCGACCCCACCAAGGTGCGGCCGTCGAACGAAGCCCTGCTCCGGCGCGTGCTCAAGGGAGAATCGCTTTACTGCGTGAATACGCTGGTGGACGGGCTGAACCTGTGCTCGCTGCGCGCCCAGCTCCCCTTCGGGCTCTACGATCTCGATCGCGTCGAGCCCCCCGTGACCCTGCGCCGCGGCCAGCCGAGCGAGACCTACGAAGGCATCCGCAAGGGTGTCGTGAACGTCGAGGGCCGGCCCGTCCTCGTGGACGGGCGCGGGCCGTTCGGCAACCCGACGTCGGATTCCGCGCGCACCGCGATCTCGCTGGGCACCCGGCGCGCTTTGGTGGTCGTGTACGCGCCGCGCGCCTTCGCCGAGAGTCGGCTCGCGCGCGTCGTCGCGGAAACGGCGGACACACTGGTCCGCCATTGCGGCGGGCAGGTGGTCGGCCGCCGGCCGTAAGGATGAGAGCGGCCATCGCTACCGAAGACGCGCTCCGGATCGCGCCACCGGAAAGCTCCGCCGCCGCGCCCGCCCTGGGCGAGCGACGGGTGGCCGAGCTGGACGGCCTGCGCGGGGTGGCCGTCCTCCTCGTGATCCTCTGCCACTACGTCTCGAACGTCCTGCCGCGAGGGGAGCACCCGGCCCTGCGGTCGACGATGAGCTGGACGTGGAGCGGTGTGGACCTGTTCTTCGTGCTCTCCGGGTTCCTGATCGGCGGGATCCTGCTCGCCCAGCGCGAGTCGCCGCGGTACTACCGGACCTTCTACCTGCGCCGCGCCTGCCGCATCATCCCCATCTACGTCGTGGTCGTCGGGGTCGCGTTCGCGTTCACGGAACTGGCCCAGCGGGGCCTCGTCCCCGCCGCGCCCTTCCGCAAGCTGCTGCCGGCCTGGACCTACCTCACGTTCACCCAGAACCTCTTCATGGCGTACTACGACGCGTTCGGCTCGCAATTCCTCTCCCCGACCTGGTCGTTGGCGGTGGAGGAGCAGTTCTATCTCCTCGTGCCGCTGCTCGTCCGCCTGGTCCCGCCGCGGCGGTTGCCCCTGCTCCTCGTGGCCGGCATCCTGGCCGCGCCGGTCATGCGGCTCTGGTTCGGCATCCGCGCGGACGGCACGCCGCCCCTCGCCGTCTACGTGCTCATGCCCGCGCGGGCGGACGCGCTCCTGCTCGGCGTGCTCGCAGCGTGGGCCTGGCGCGACGAGGGGTTCCGGAACTTCTTCCGGGACGCGGGCGCGTGGGTGCTCGTCCCGGTGGCGTCATGCGCGGCGGCGGTGGCGGTGCTGGCCCGTGGGGGGGGCGACCAGCTCACGCCGGAGATGGCCCATGGCGGGTACTCCTGGCTCGCCCTGGGATATGCGTTCGTGGTCCTGGCCGCGGCCGGCCCCGCGCCGTCGCTGGGCCTCCTGCGCTGGGGCCCACTGCAGGGGCTGGGCCGCGTGTCGTACACGACGTACCTGCTGCACCTGCCCGTCCTGCGCATCGTGCACTTCGCGCTCCGCGGAGACTTCCCATCGGTGACGGGCGCGACCGCCCAGGCGGTGACGGTGCTCGCCTTCGTGATCACGGTGGCTCTGGCGGCCCTCTCCTGGCGCTTCTTCGAAGGGCCGATCGTGCGCCGCGGCCATCGGGTCCGCTACCGACCCGACGGCGAAACGATCCCGGTCCCCGCCTGACCCGCCTGCCTGAGAGAGTGGACGTCATGGCCACTGCCGTCGCCGCCGCGCAGGATCGCATCCTCGAAGGACTCTCCGACTCCCAGCGCGAGGCCGTCCTCCACGGCGACGGGCCGCTGCTGATCGTCGCCGGCGCGGGCACCGGCAAGACCACGGTCCTGACGCGGCGCATCGCGCACCTCATCGCGTCCAAGCGCGCCCGGCCCGAGCAGATCCTGGCCCTGACCTTCACGGACAAGGCCGCCGTCGAGATGGCGGAGCGCGTGGACCAGCTCATCCCCTACGGCTACGCCGAGACCTGGATCGGCACCTTCCATGCCTTCGGCGACCACGTCCTGCGCGAATCGGCGCTCGAGATCGGCCTCAGCCCCGAGTTCCGGGTCCTCACGCGTCCGGAGCAGATCATCTTCCTGCGCGAGCGGCTCTGGCGGCTCCCGCTGCTGCGCTACCGTCCGCTGGGCGATCCCACCCAGCACCTCTCCGCGCTGCTGGGCCTGGTCAGCCGGGCCAAGGACGAGGATGTCTCGCCCGCGCGCTATCGGGCCTGGGCCGAGGAGCAAATAGCACGCTTGGACGGACCGCGCGGCGGAGCGGGATTCACTCCCGCGCAGCCGCGGGGGGGTCTGGGGGGCGCGCCGGAAGCGCCCCCCAGCTCAATGAAGGACGAGGCCGAGCGCCATCTCGAGGTGGCGGCGTTCTACGCGGCCTACCAGTCGCTGCTCGCGGAGGCGGGCGCCGCCGATTTCGGGGATCAGATCTCGCGCGCCCTTTCCCTGCTGCGGGAGCGCCCGTCCGTCCTGGCCAAGCTGCGCGAGCGCTACCGTTACGTGCTCGTGGACGAGTTCCAGGACACGAACCACGCGCAGCTGGAGCTGGTGCGCCTGCTCGCCGGCCCCGACCGGCCCAACATGACCGTCGTGGGAGACGACGACCAGGCCATTTACCGCTGGCGCGGCGCGGCCGCGGCCAACCTGCTGGCCTTCCGCCGGCTCTACCCGCAGGCGCGCGAGGTGGTGCTGACGGAGAACCACCGGTCCACGCAGGTGATCCTCGACGCGGCCAGCCGCCTCATCGCCTACAACAACCCCTACCGGCTGGAGGTCATCGCGGGCCTGGACAAGCGCCTGCGCTCGGCGCGGCGCGCGGGCCCGCCGGTGCGCCACATCCATCTCGACAGCGTCTCCGCGGAGGCGGACGCGGTGGCCGCGCTCATCGAGGAACGGATCGCCCGCGGCCATCACCCGCGCGACCTCGCCATCCTCGTGCGGAGCA
>WNFC01007067.1_pt1 | contig 12359 bp, 7 predicted proteins | sample 5400541 | NCBI WGS metagenome assembly WNFC01 (sample SAMN13153342, study PRJNA577476) | soil metagenome | isolation source: 120 cm saprolite under Douglas fir tree site 2 hole 2 replicate 1 | place: USA:California | collected 2015-04-18 | reverse complement strand
GAAATCCGCCATTGCGCATGTCATACCAGTCAATATTGGCGACTCCATCCTCAATCAATGTCGAGTAGGCATCGGCTGCAAATAGAGCGGGAACAATTGGGTCTGGGACCTTGATGTAGGACTTAATGCCCATCTCGGTGATTAACACTTGCATGTTGCCGGCATTTTGGCCGCAGTTCTTCTGAATCATTTCGACCAGAGCCGCCAGGATTTTCGGCAACCCCTGCTCCGGCTCCATGAGGGTCTTTGTGTTGTCCAAGGTCTGCCACTTGGAAGCCTCGGTAGTATCGCCGATGGCCCAATGCAGGGCGACAAAATCTACATCTTTGCCTGCAACTTTCAGAACGTTCTTGTCCCAGTCAATTCCGGCGTCGAAGTTTTTTTGAACACCACCCAGGCCTGCGGCTTCGGCAGTACCCTTTTGCACGTACTTTCCAGGTCTGAGCGGATCCTCAACCCAATCTCCAGAGCTATTCCAATCGCCGGCTAGCGGCACATCCAGCGAAGCTCCGACCTTGATTCTCCCGTCCACTGCTTTCATCGCTTTTTGGAATTCCAGCAGAGCTTTGCCGTAAGCATCCGGGGATAAGTTCGGGTTCCTGGTTCGTTGTTTCTCGTTGTCTTTCGCTTCTTTCTGATACGGCGCGTGCAGGTCTTCTTCGTTGCTTTGGCCGGCGTAGTAACCGTTCTGATAAACCTCATTCCCAACTTCCCAATATTTGATGAGAACCGGGTTGGGATGTCCGATACGCAGGAAGTTCATGCCGTCATCCGACGGCAACTTTTGCGACGAACGAAGGGTCGCCCAGTAGCCGACGGTTTGCCAGTCGTAGCCCGAGGCGTCTTTGCCAATGGCCACGGTGCTGGTGGCATCTCCCATGGCATAAGCCACCCAGGCGGCCGCCTCTTGCGGAGTTCCACCGCCGGATCCGTCAAGATTTGAGCCGTAGTTCACTGTCAAGACTCCGGTTCCGAACTGATCCATCAAGGCGGCAAAATGTCCGAAGTCGTTATTCGCAGCGTAATAGGCATACTGTGGGGGATCTGATCCCTGCAATTTTGTGGGTTTGTAGGTGGACCAGTGATTGTGATCGGAATAATTGCCGCCGGGATAACGCAAGGTGGTGATCCCCGCCGATTGCAAGATTTGTGGCATCAGTGGATCCATCAGATGGTTGTCGCCGGCGGACGAAGCCATTCCGAGAGCTCGCGGCGCCAGGAACCCCTTTAGCTTGTCCACCTGGATCGTGACCTTAACGGGCCCCTTGATCTCCTGAGTCACGTCGACATCCTGGATATCTTGTTTGGCATGCTCACCGGCGCCATTTTGGTTAAGACCCTGACCGTTGGTGATTCCAGGTGAAGCTAGAAGGCTTGCCAAGGCGAGACCAACGGCGAAGAATGCCGGGGTCCGACGTCCAAACCCATAGATGAGGTTCGCCTGTGCCAATTTATTCATGATTCACGAGCTCCTTTTTTCTGACCCCTGCACAGTCAGAGAATCGTTTCTTCCGCGCACCAACAGCTTGGCTCATCCTGCGCGGAATGCAAAACAGGAATTGTACTCTCCGCAATCTTGGTTTTGGAGCTTGGCGCGACGGCAAACAGCTGATGGACAGCACCTATTACGCGAACGCACGGCGAGTATCAAGATTGGCGGGAGTGGACTCGGCATCCGAAAACCTTTACTAGACGTCATTCCGGCGGCACTCAGCTGCAAGTCCCCACGGTGCCGGAGCCGATTTCTCCGGCACCTACTTGCCCAAGTGCCAGGATTTGCTATACTCTCCGCGCGTTTGCGAACCCTGGTAAAACAGCGTTCTGTTTGCTGCAGTGTTGGCCCCGGTTCGCGGAGAGAGGGGCAACGTGAAAAACATTTTCGTTGGAAATCTCAGTTTCAATACCGCCGAGGATGAATTACGCCAGCTTTTCGAAAGTTACGGACAGGTGGATCGAGTGAGTATTCTCACCGATCGCGAGACCGGGAGGTCGCGCGGTTTCGCTTTTGTGGAGATGGCAAATGCCGAAGAAGGTGAGAAAGCCATCGCTGGATTGAACGGAACACAAGTCGGAGGCCGCACCATCAACGTGAACGAGGCTCGTCCCAAGGCCGAACGCGCCGGTGGTGGGGGCGGTGGCCGTGGCGATCGCGGGGACCGCGGCGACCGCGGCCGGAGATAGATTGGCTCTTGGCTGTTGGCTCTTGAGTTGGTCCACTGGAAAGCAATCGCCGTTTCCGATGTAAACTAGAGTTACGCGCCCGTAGCTCAGCTGGATAGAGCGGCAGCCTCCGGAGCTGTAGGTCGGGAGTTCGAATCTCTCCGGGCGCACCATTTCTTCCACCGAGCTCCGTGTCGCGCGTCACAGGCTGCGCCGAACGAAATCCACAAACTGCTTCACGTCAGCCTCGGTCGTATCCCAGGAGCACATCCAGCGGACCATGGACTGCGCGTCATCCCACTTATAGAAAAAGTAGCGCTTTTGGAGTTTCGCGATGGCGCGGCGGGGGAGCTTAGCAAAAATTCCATTGGCCTCGACCTTATAGGCAATTTTGACTTGGGGGATTTTGCTCAACTCCCGCTTTAGCATTTGCGCCATGCGATTGGAGTGCTGGGCATTACGAAGCCAAAGTCCGTCTTTGAGCAGGGCCTCGAACTGGGCGGACAGAAATCGCATCTTGGAGGCCAGCTGCATTCCTTGCTTGCGGTAGAACTTGAAGTCGGCTGCGAGCTTCGGGTCAAAGAAAACGACGGCCTCGGCCCCCATGCCTCCATTCTTGGTTGCTCCAAAAGAAAGCACGTCTACGCCAAGATCGCGGGTGGCCTGGCGTAGGTCGAGACCGAGGGACGCTGCCGCGTTGGCGATGCGGGCTCCGTCCATATGGAGAAACATGCCGCGCTCGTGGGCGAAACTCGCTAACCGGCGAACCTCATCTTCTTTATAGACGGTGCCTACTTCCGTGCATTGAGTGATCGCTACAACACGCGGTTGAACGTGATGCTCGACCCCAATTCCGTGATACGCCGTGCGGACCGCTTCTACGGTTAGTTTTCCGTCTTTAGTGGGAATCGGGATCAGCTTGCAACCGGTAAATTTCTCGGGAGCGCCGCATTCATCTACACAAATGTGAGCAGCCTCGGCGCAGATGACTGCGTGGTAGGAATTGGTGAGAGCTTTCAGGCCCAGGCAATTGGCAGCGGTCCCGTTGAACACGAAAAACACTTCGATATTGTTTCCGAAACGGCGCTTGAACTGGCTGACGGCGGAATGGGTGTAAGGATCGTCGCCGTATCCGACAACATGTCCTTGATTGGCGGCGGCAATTGCCTTCAACACCTCGGGATGGACTCCGGCGTTGTTGTCACTGGCGAAGCTGCGGGAAGGCTTCATAGGTCAACAATTTAGCAGACTTGCGACTTCCCGCCGGTCTCCACTTTTCCTTTTTGCTTGACAACAATAATTGCGTAACCTTATGGTTACCTCTTATGGTCGGTTTGATTCCGATCAAGATCCAGTAAGACTGGCGAACCCGGTTTTGGATTCGATAGCGGCTCGAGTTCCGCTGTGGTTAACCAACCTGATGTTGTCGCCCGCCAACTTTTTGAACCCGTGCCGGAGGGCTGACATCAAATTTATTTCAACCGGCAGAGAGGTACGCGAATCCACTAGTGAAGCTTTGTAGGCAAGCACTTAGCGATCTGGCCAAACGAAATTAAGAGGGAACCATGTTAAAGCGGATGATCCTGATGCTGGCGGTGGTAATAGTGCTCGTCGCCGGTCTGGGTTTTGTGAAGTACCGGCAGATTTCGGCCGCGATCGCGCAGGGGGCAAGTTTCGCGCCGCCTCCGGACGCAGTGACGACGATCGTTGCAGCGCGTGAGACCTGGCCATCGACCCTGGATGTAATCGGCACTGCGGCTGCTATTCAGGGAGTGACCGTCAGCGCAGATCTCCCCGGCACCGTGGCCAAGATCAATTTCGAGTCTGGGAAGCCAGTCCAGGCAGGGGATGTGCTAGTCGAGCTCGATACACGGCAAGAACGGGCGCAGTTGGCGGCCGCCGAAGCTCAGCGTGATCTGGCCCGCATCAATTTCAACCGCACCCAGGAGCTGGTAAAGCAAGGGGTCACGGCGCGATCGGAGTTCGACAATACCAGCGCTCAGCAGAAGTCGACGGAAGCGCAAGTGGGAGAGATTCAAGCAACAATTCAGCGAAAGACCATTCGTGCGCCGTTTACGGGGGTCCTGGGTCTGCGGCAAATTAATCTTGGACAGTACCTGGCAGCGGGCCAGGCCATCGTTCCTCTACAGAAGCTGAACCCTATTTACGTGAACTTTGGAGTGCCGCAGCAGAACTCGGCCCAATCATTGGGAGGCCGGACGCTGCGGGTTACCAGCGACGACCTCCCCGGCGCAACATTCTCAGGCCGGGTAACGGCAATTGACTCTGTCATCAACGAAACCACGCGGAACATTCAGGTGCAGGCAACTCTTCCGAATCCGCAGGGCAAGCTGCGACCGGGAATGTTTGTTCAGGTTCAGGTAGTGCTGGGCGCAAGCCGTCAGGTGGTCACGCTGCCGGCGTCTGCGATCAACTACGCGCCATACGGGGATTCGGTTTTTGTAGTCACCAACCTTACGGATCCTAAGGGCAAGATGTACCGCGGAGTGCGCCAGCAGTTCGTGAAGGTGGAGGGTTCGCGGGGCGACCAAGTCGCAGTGGTATCCGGCGTCAACCCTGGGGATGAAGTTGTGACTTCTGGAGTTTTCAAGCTGCGGAATGGCGCTGCGGTCCAAGTCAATAACAAGGTACAACCGCCCAACAACCCGAAGCCTAAGCCTGAGGACACTTAAGAATGAAGTTAACGGACCTGTTCATCAAGCGGCCGGTTCTCGCGATTGTGGTCAACCTGGTGATCCTGATCGCGGGCCTGCAGGCCATTCGTTCCTTAAGTGTGCGCCAGTATCCGCGCAGCGACATCGCGGTGGTCACGGTCTCGACGGTGTATGTAGGCGCGAACGCCGACCTGGTTCGCGGATTCATAACTACGCCGCTGGAGCGAGTGATCGCAAGCGCCGACGGAATCGACTACATGGAGTCGACGAGTGCACAGGGGCTGAGCACCATTAGTGTGCACCTGAAGCTCAACTATGACACCAACGCGGCGCTCACTCAGGTCCAGGCAAAAGTGGCTCAAGTTCGCAATGATTTGCCTCCGGAGGCGGAAGCTCCCATCATCGAACTGGAAACCGCCGACACCCAGTTTGCCGCGATGTACATCGGCTTCTCGTCCGCCGATCTTGATCAAAACCAGATTACTGACTATCTGACGCGCGTGGTGCAGCCCAAGCTGAGCGCGGTCAGCGGTGTGCAGCGGGCTGACATTCTTGGCAACCGCACTTTCGCCATGCGGATATGGCTGAAGCCAGACCAAATGGCAGCGCGCAATGTGTCTCCTTCCGACGTGCACGATGCGCTCGCGAAGAACAATTATTTGTCCGCCCTGGGGAGCACAAAAGGCTCCATGGTTTCAGTGAACCTGGTGGCGAATACGGATTTGAAAACTGCGGAAGACTTCCGCCAGATGGTGGTCAAACAACAGAATGGTGTGGTAGTGCGGCTGGGTGAGATTGCCGACGTGGTTCTGGGCGCCGAAAACTACGATCAGGATGTCCGATTCAACGGTGAGACGGCCACGTTCATGGGCATATGGGTTCTGCCCACGGCCAATTCGCTGGAAGTGATCAAGAACGTGCGCGCGACCCTTCCCGGGATCAACGCCCAACTGCCTGCAGGAATGAAGCTGGGTGTCCCGTACGATTCAACTGCGTACATCCAGGACGCGATTAATGAAGTACTCCATACCCTGACCGAGACGCTGCTGATCGTCATTGTCGTTATCTTCCTGTTTCTCGGTTCGTTCCGTTCGGTACTCATACCAGTTGTTGCCATCCCGATCTCACTGATTGGGGCCGTGTTCCTGATGCTCACAGCGGGGTTCACCATTAACCTCTTGACCCTGCTTGCGATCGTGCTCTCGGTAGGTCTGGTGGTGGACGATGCCATCGTAATGGTAGAGAACGTGGAGCGTCACCTGCACCTTGGCAAGTCCCCGTTCCATGCCGCCATAGACGCTGCCCGTGAGCTGGTAGGTCCGATCATCGCCATGACCATCACGCTGGCGGCGGTGTACACACCGGTCGCCATCCAGGGTGGATTGACCGGCGCCTTGTTCCGCGAGTTTGCTTTCACTCTGGCCGGCGCCGTGCTTGTCTCCGGAATCGTGGCTCTGACCCTGTCGCCGATGATGGGCTCTCGGCTCTTGCGCGAGGGAGCCAGTGAGCGCGGATTCGCGGGCTGGATTAACCGACGCTTCGACAGCGTTCGTAACAATTACATGCGGGCGCTTTCCGGAACGCTTCGCTACCGTCCGGTTGTGCTCACGCTATGGGCGATTGTGCTACTGCTAATCGTTCCCTTCTACATGTTTTCGCAACGGGAACTGGCGCCGGCCGAAGATCAGGGAGTGGTTTTCGGAGTCATCCAGTCCTCGGCGAACGCGACGATTGATCAGACCAACCTATTTACGCAGGAAGTTTACGACGTGTATCGCGGATTCCCGGAGAGCGAAAGCATCTTCCAGATCACGACTCCGAGTGGCGGCTTCGGCGGCATGGTTACTAAGCCATGGAGCCAGCGGAAGAAAACAGCGCAACAGCTCCTGGTCGAGTCAACCGGACCACTGTCAAAGATTGCGGGCGTCCGGGTGATTCCGTTGACGCCACCACCACTGCCGGGCGCGGGAAATTTCCCGGTTGATTTTGTGATCGCGTCGTCGGCAGAGCCACAGCAACTGGCCGAGCTGGCAGGCCAAATCGTACAGAAGGCAATGGCCAGCGGGATCTTCATTTTCGCCGATGTGGATTTGAAGTTCGATCAGCCGCAGACGGAAGTGGTTTTTGACCGGGACAAGCTGCGCTCCCAGGGAGTTGACCTGAGCCAGGCTGGGCAGGATCTCTCAACTCTACTCGGCGGAAATTACGTGAACCGCTTCAGCATTCAGGGCCGGAGCTATAAAGTTATCCCGCAAGTAAAGCGAGTGGAGCGCTTGACTGCGGATCAGTTGGCGCAGATCTACGTCAAGGGATCGAACGACAAACTGGTCCCGCTCTCAACCTTCGCAACTTTGAAGACCACGACCGAGCCGCGTTCGCTGAACAAATTTCAGCAGCTCAATGCGGTACGCATCCAGGGTGTAATTCCGCCTTCGGTGCCGCTCGACAAGGCGCTGACGTTCCTGGAAGACGAGGCCAAGAAAACGCTGCCGCAAGGCTTTACCGTGGACTACGCCGGCGAATCGCGCCAGCTTCGGGTTGAGGGCAGCAAGTTTCTCGGCACTTTCCTGCTCTCGGGGATCTTGATCTATCTGGTGCTGGCGGCGCAGTTTGAAAGCTTCCGTGATCCGTTCATCATTCTGGCGGGATCGGTGCCGCTGGCCCTTGCCGGGGCGCTGATGTTCTCATTTCTCGGATTGACCACCCTCAACATCTACAGCCAGGTGGGACTCATTACGCTGGTCGGTCTGATCTCGAAGAACGGAATCCTGATTGTTCAGTTCGCTAACCACCTGCAAGAAGAAGGAAGAGACAAGCTCCACGCAGTGACTGAGGCGGCCAGTACGCGATTGCGCCCAATCCTGATGACGACCGCAGCCACAGTGTTTGGACATTTGCCGCTGGTCTTCGCGACCGGACCGGGTGCGGGCGCGAGGAACAGTATCGGTATCATGCTGGTCAGCGGGATGATCATCGGGACTGCCTTTACGCTGTTTGTGGTGCCCTCGATTTACATGCTGGTAGCGAAACGGCATGTGCGGATCGCTGAAGATGAACCTGAAGCCCTGCTTGGTGAACCAGCAGAAGCTGCGGTCTAACGAACTCAAAGAACTTTTGCCCGCAAAGAACGCCAAGACGCGCAAAGCTAGGGAGAAAGCTACTTCTGAAATCGTTCGACGACCGCACCCAGGATAGTTCCTTGATTCGGTTCCTGCACAAACGCGACAATCCGATATGGGCCGCCGGACAAGTCTGCGGCGAGGCTCACATCCTGGGAGAAAGCTTCTCCCTTTCTTATCTTCCCAACGCTGGTGAGACTTCGCGCTACCGCGACATGTTCCAGGCGATGGCCTCCATTTTCGCCGTGGAGAACCTGCGACTGAGCGTGGTCGAGTGCAAGTGCGACGAAGACTTCGGCTTGTGCCGGCGAAGGATCGGTGTCAACGTGCGCGCGCAGACTTCCATTTTCGATTTTCAGGGATGAGATTCGCACCGTTACCTTCGGAAGAGCGCGCGCTTTCTCAAAGGCCCGGTTCGCGCGCTCACGATCGCTTCCCACGAATTCAAGGGTTCCATCCACAACCATCTGCGGCGTGTAGGGGCTGGCAAGGCGCAGACGATCGGCGTAGGTCTGCTGCCGTACGGTGAATGCGTGCGCAGAGTAGGCGTCTTTCCATCCCAGATCGTCCCAGTAGTCCACGTGCTCGCCTAGCACGATCAACTGAATTCCAGGCACCGGTTGGGTGCTGTCCAAAGTGCGAAGCAAGGCGTCGGCGGGAGGGCAACTGGAGCAGCCCTCGGAAGTAAACAGTTCTACCAGAACAGGTTTTGTGGCCACAGATTCGCCGGCACTCGAGTCGCGCCCAAGGGTGAATAGCAGTCCCACCATGGCGGTAAAGAAGATCCGCCTAGAAATTCTCCACGGAGAAGACATCGACATGCTGTTGAAGATTCCCACCAAGTGGAAAGGTTACACTAGCCATCTGCAAATTTCTTTACCAGGACTTGGAAACCACATGTACAGCAAGAGATTGTCACTTGCCGCCCCTCTGGCTCTAATTCTTTTTCCTTCTCCTTCGATTTACGCGGCGGACTCCAAAGACTCTGCTGAGACCTGGACGTTCGCGGCTTCCGGCGATTCCCGCAACTGCGGTGACGTAGTGATGCCCGCCATTGCCGCGGATGCTATCAAACACAATGTCGCTTTCTACTGGCACCTGGGAGATCTGCGGAGGATTTCCGCCCCTGACCAGGACTTCCTGCAGGAGAGCGCGGTGGCGGGTAAACCCACGGATCTCGCCGACTACGAGAACCGCGCCTGGGATGACTTCATCGAAAACCAGATGAAACCGTGGGGAGATATACCTTTCTTTCTGGGTATCGGTAACCATGAAACGACAATGCCAAAATCCAGGGAAGCGTTTTCGCGTCACTTTCACAATTATCTGGACCGGCCGGAACTGAAGGCCCAGAGACTGAAAGACGATCCGAAAGCAATGCAACCCCAGACTTACTTTCACTGGATGCGCGACGGTATCGATTTCATCTACCTAGATAACGCGACCAATGACCAGTTCGATGCCATGCAGATGAAATGGCTTGAGGGCGTTCTGGATCGTGAGCGCAAAGACGAAGCGATTCGGACCCTCGTAGTGGGAATGCATGAGGCGCTGCCGGAGAGTATTTCCTCCAACCACAGCATGAATGAGTATCCCAGCGGCATCGAGACCGGCAGACATGTATACGCATTGCTGCTGAAGATGCAGAATGACGCACACAAAATTGTCTATGTGCTATCCAGCCACTCGCATTATTTTATGGAAGGAATCTTCAACACTCCGTACTGGAAGGCAAACGGCGGCGTGCTGCCGGGATGGATTGTGGGAACCGCCGGAGCGGAGCGCTATCGTCTGCCTCCAGCCGCAAGCGACGCAAAAGCCGCCAAAACCGATGTCTACGGCTACTTAATCGGAATGGTTAATCCACCGGGAAAGCCTCGGGGAACGATCAATTTCAAGTTTGCGGAATTCAACGAGGACAGCATCCCGTCGGATGTAGTGCAGCGCTTTACCAAGCCCTTTGTCCACGAATGCTTTGTGGGAAACCGGAAGCTTACTCCAATCGAATTGAGTCATTGAATCACCGGGTATTGAATCATTGAAACACCCTAAGGCAGGCCACAGATTTACGCGGATTTTCACCGATAAATCCTTTTTTGGAGATTGAATCGCTGCCGGCGCCAGAAGTTTTCAATGATTCAATGATCCGATGATTCACTGATTCAATCCCCAACGATTCAATTCTTCGTATAAACCCGCACGTAGTCGACCAGCATGATCTGCGGAAAGATCGTCGTCTGATCCGGATTGCCGGGCCATCCTCCGCCGATAGCTAAATCGAGAATCACAAAAAACGGGTGGTCGTACACCCACTTGGTTCCGGCAGGGAGGTCGGTGGGCGTGCTGGTGGCGTAAAGGTGATCGTCCACGTAAAAACGAATCTGGTTGGGTTCCCACTCGGTGGCGAATACGTGATAGTCGTCGGCGAAACGTCCGGTGGCAAGTGGGTAAGGCGTACCAATTCCCTTCCCACTTGAATATCCGGGGCCGTGAATTGTTCCGTGCGCGATTGCAGGCTCACGGCCGATATTTTCCATGATGTCGATCTCTCCGCAAGTTGGCCAGCTGACTTTTTCAATGTCATTGCCCAACATCCAGAACGCCGGCCAGATTCCCTGCCCGTAAGGAATCTTGATCCTGGCTTCAAAGCGACCGTAAGCCTGATCGAATTTGCCGGCAGTGTCGAGGCGCGCCGAGGTGTAGTTACGGGTAACGCCGTCGGGGCCGGTATAAGTTTCCTTAAGCGCGATCATTTCCAGATTGCCGTTCTTGACGTGCAGGTTCTGTGGGCGAGCGGTGTAGTATTCCAATTCTTTATTGCCCCAGCCATCGCCGCCGGTTTCAATTTTCCATTTACTTGGATCAGGAGGCGAGCCATCAGGCTGCCTGAATTCGTCGCTCCAAGTGAGCGTCCAGCCGGGACGAAACGCGGGAACTGGCGGGGAAACTAGCGCTGACCGGTGACATCCGGTCAGTAGAGCCAACGCAAAGCAGCTAGTTTGCAGGATTCTGATGCGAGAATGCATTGTGAGAACTCCCTTCCGCGCCTGCATTTGCGTTCGCTCTAGGGGTCCTTCGACTACGCGGCACGAATCGCTTCGCGACTCATGACGCTCCGCTCAGGATGACATTTCTGTGACCACTTCTCAAAGCGCCGACCGCAGCTCCACTTTTCTGGTTGTTATCGTGAGCGTTGTTGAAGGCAGTTTCGGGCCCGGCCACGGTTCTGTGTACGCTTCGAGCACGATGGTGCCAGGAGTCTTGCTCGCCTGCACAATGACTTGCGCCAGACCGTTGAACAGGCTGCGCTTGGGCTCCTTGTCAGACTCCTGACAGTTGGGATCACCGTTGCCCACGCCGATCAGCATGCCGTCGCCGGTCACTTTGAAGCTGATTCCGTTATCGGCGATGGGAACGGGGCGGCCCTCTTTGTCGCGGACCTCCACGCGGACGATTGCAATGTCCTCGCCGTTGGCGTCAATCTCAGTGCGGTCAGCAGTGAGCGCAATAGTTTCCGGTTTGCCTGTGGTCTCGCGCTTCTCCGTCAGCACGACTTTGCCGTCTTTACTCCCGCGCGCTTCAATCACACCAGGTTCGTACTTCACTTTCCATTCCAGATGGGTCAGCGGCTGAACCTTCTGGCTGCCCTGACTCTTTCCGTTCAGAAACAGTTCGACTTCATCAAGATTGGAATGCACCCAGACCGGGATGATCTCGCCCTCGCGTTCCTCCCAGTTCCAGTGCGGAAAAAGATGCAAGACGGGATCTTGCCCCCACCAAGCCTTGTAGTAATAGAAGTTGTCTTTAGGGAAGCCGCACATGTCAATGATGCCGAACTGCGAGTTGATGGATGGCCAACCATATGGAGTGGGCTCCCCGCGATAGTCGAAGCCGGTCCAGGCAAAGCCACCGGCGAGCCATTCGCGAGTTGCGTAGAACTTCCACCACTCTTCGGCAAGTTCAGACCACGACGTGTGGTTCAGATCGTAGGCGCTGACCCAGTTGCGAAGCTTGTCGGTCTGATAGATACCGCGCGTGGAAACTGTGCTTGCGGTTTCCGAGCCGACGCACGGCGTCTTCGGATGCCCCTTGTGCCACCCATCGCACACCTTGAGGTTGTAATTGAATCCCATGACATCCAACTGCTCTGGGAAGTGAGTTTCGAAGGACTGGTTCACGGCGGCCGTGCACAAGCGCGTCGGATCAAGTTCGTGCGATCTTTCTATCATCTTGTCAATGACGCGGACGCCTTGCGCCTGTGGCATCATGACCCACTCTTCGTTGCCCATGGACCAGATAATGATCGCCGGCGAATTGCGATATCGCTTGATCATCAACTCGAGCTGCGCCAGACCTTCAGGGTTGGAACTCATTGGTCGGGTCTCGCACATCATCATCATGCCGA
>WNFC01027954.1_pt1 | contig 12360 bp, 9 predicted proteins | sample 5400541 | NCBI WGS metagenome assembly WNFC01 (sample SAMN13153342, study PRJNA577476) | soil metagenome | isolation source: 120 cm saprolite under Douglas fir tree site 2 hole 2 replicate 1 | place: USA:California | collected 2015-04-18 | reverse complement strand
TCGCACTTACCAATTAATTATGCGTATAACATCTGCCAGCAGACGCCGGCGAGCACTGCCCTGGAGCCCAATCCTTTTAATTTTGTCGGTCCCGCAAGCAGCCCGTACTGCCCGGTGGCAGCAGCAGCCGTAAATGCGGGAGCCGGGTTCGATGCAGTTTATTGCTGCCTGACGATTAACCCCGGTTGGTGGGGGCTGTCCAGTTCCATCTACCATTCGTTGCAGGCACAATTTGATCATCGTTTCTCGCATGGCTTCTCTATGCTGGCGAACTTTACCTGGAGCAAGCTGATTGATGATTCCTCGTCCGATTGGGGTGGCTTCTGGTCACTCGACGTGTTAGGGCAGGACTTCTACAACCGAAAAGCAGAGCGGTCCGTCAGCGCGGGCGATGTACCCGAGCGTTTTACCATAGCACCGATCGTGGAGCTGCCATTTGGCCCGGGCAAGAAATGGCTCAACAGCGGCGTTGGAAGCGAAGTGCTGGGTGGATGGCGAGTCGCTACGATTTATACCATCAGTGCCGGTACGCCATTTGGGATAACCGACAACGCGTATGGCTTCTGCAATGGTGCCGGCGTGCTGGAGGATCGCCCGATGATGATCGGGAATCCGGCGTCCATATCGGGCTCAAGGCGCAGCCCGAGTCTTTGGTTTAACAACCAAGCCTTCGATTTCTCGGGCACGTGCGCGGGACCGGGGTTGGTTTCTCTGACTCCGTCCCCGGATACGAGCAAAGCCTTTGGCAACGCTCCGCGTTTCTTCTCTAAGGTGCGGAACCCTGGTGTTGACAACCTCGACTTCTCCTTGCAAAAAGATTTCAAGATTCCGGTCGGGGAGCAGACGCGGTTCACCTTCTCGGCGGATTTCTTTAACTTACCGAATCACGCTCAGTTTGCCGAACCAGATGCCGATCCCACGACCGGATACCACCCCGCGGATCCCAGCATGGGCAAGCGTGGTACTGGCTTCGGAACCATCGGCAGCACGTCATCTCTTCCTAACCGCATTATCCAGCTCGGATTGCACCTCTATTTCTGAGCTATTGGCGGGGCGCTCAAGCCAGAACCGCTCCCGCGCGCGCTTCTGACAGGCGAGGCAATGGCGGTGGCTACCGGCGGCCACAGCTACAACGAAGTCCTGCCGCTGATGCTGGCCCGTTACTGTGGGCCGGGGCTTCTGGGCTTGGGCATTACGGCGTTGATTGCGGGCTTCATGTCAGGCATGGCGGGGAACGTGAGCGCGTTTACGACGGTGTGGACCTATGATATTTATCGCGCGCTGATCAATCCGCGGGGCAGTGATCATCATTACGTGAATATGGGACGCTGGTGCACGATCTTCGGGGTGCTGATCAGCGTGGGCACGGCATACCTGGTGATGCAATTCGCCAGCATCATGGATTACGTGCAGGCACTGTTCAGTTTCTTCATTGCGCCGCTGTTCGGCACAGTGATCCTGGGCATGTTATGGAAAAGGGCCACTGGGCCGGGGGGATTTTGGGGCTTGCTTGTAGGCACATTATCTTCCATTGGCATGTGGGCGTGGGTGAAGGCGGACCATAGCGCGTTACGTTATGTCGCCCTTTCGGCCAGTGCACGCGACATGGCCGAGAACATGTACCGCGCGTTGTGGTCGTGGATCATATGCGTGCTGGTAACGGTGGTTGTCAGCTACATGACGCAGCCGAAGCCAATCAGTGAGCTCGAGGGCTTGGTTTACGGGGTGACCGCGATCCCGCACGAGGCGGAAGTCCCGATTTATCAGCGGCCTTCTTTCTGGGCTGCAATCGTGGGGGTTGCATTTGTAGTACTCAATATTCTGTTCTGGTAAGTGGCGGAAAGGCGAATGCGCGAGCGCGGCATTTCGATCTGGTTCTTTATCGGGCTTTCATTGCTGGTGAATGGAATCCTGATTGTGAGCGCTGGCGTGTGGCAAATTTTCAATCCGCCCGCCAATCCGGTTGTGCTGTTTCGTTTGCATGCGAACGTGTGGTGGGGAGCGACGCTGCTGGTGTTTGGCCTCATTTACTGCATTAAGTTCGCTCCGACGCGGCAGGGATAAGTGCAGGGGAGTTTCTAAAAGGGATTTGTATGCCGGCAAAGCGAATGACAATGGGATTGATTGTATGCAACCGTGGTTTCTTTCCCGATCATTTGGCCAAGAGCGGGCGGGAGGAGATGCTTCGCGCGCTCGAGTCAGCCGGCATGGATGTTGTGGCACTTACTCCGGAGCAGAGCAAGCACGGCGCTGTGGAGACGCGCGATGAAAGTAAACGTTGCGCGGAGCTGTTCAGAGTCAACCGCGATCGCATTGATGGAGTGATCGTTACCCTGCCGAATTTTGGTGAGGAACGCGCGATTGCAGATACATTACGACTGTCTGACTTGCGGGTTCCGGTGCTGATTCACGCTACGCCTGATGATCCAAAGAAAATGACTCTCGCGTTCCGCCGCGACAGCTTCTGCGGCAAAATGTCAGCCTGCAATAACCTCAGGCAGTACGGAATTGCTTACTCCATCACTGCCCTTCACACCGAAAGTCCTGATTCGCCGGAGTTTGCCAAAGATCTGGACTGGTTCGGGGCTGTCTGCCGAGTGGCAAACGGTTTTCGTAACCTGCGCGTAGGAGCGATCGGCGCCCGTCCCGCGGCGTTCAACACAGTGCGCTACAGCGAAAAGATTCTGGAGGCCAACGGCATTTCCATTGAGACTCTGGATCTTTCTGAAGTGCTCGGCCGCATTCAGCGAATGAAAGACAACGATGATGCTCCACAGGCCAAGCTTGCGGCCATCGAGAAGTATGTTGATTCCACAAATGTACCCAAGCCCGCTCTGCTCAAGATGGCGAAGCTCGGAGCAGTGATCGATCAATGGATGGCGGCGACAGACGTAACCATCAGTGCTGTACAGTGCTGGACGTCCATCGAGGAAAACCTCGGGGTGGTGCCATGCACCGTGATGAGCATGATGAGCAATGAATTGCTGTCGAGCGCCTGTGAAGTTGATATCTGCGGCGTCCTCGGCATGCACGCGCTGCAGCTCGCATCCGGCACGCCTTCGGCGCTGCTGGACTGGAACAATAATTACGGATCTGATCCCAACAAGGCGGTTTGCTTCCACTGCTCGAATCTGCCCCGACACTTTTTCCGTTCGGTGAAGATGGACTTCCAAGAAATTATTGCAGGCACCGTCGGCAAAGAGAACACGTTTGGCACGTGCGTGGGGCTGATCAAACCCGAACAGATGAGTTTCGCTCGCTTCTCTACTGACGACACGGCGGGTAACATGCGCGGTTACGTTGGCGAGGGCCGATTCACTGACGACCCGTTGAATACCTTCGGAGGTGCGGGGGTCGTTGAGATCCCCAGCATGCAAAAGTTGCTGCACTTTATCTGCGAGCGCGGCTTCGAACATCACGTTGCCGCCAATCTCTCCAGGGTCGCCTCTGCCGTTTACGAAGCAACCACTCGTTATCTCGGCTGGGAAATGTACTGGCACGAGAGGCCAAACGGAGCCTGCTAATGGCTATCGTAGCGGGAGTTGATTTCGGAACCCTGAATGTGCGCGTTTCTATCGTGGACAGCGATCGCGGGTTGCTTGACTCCGAGGTAATCGAATACCCTCTGGACCGCAAACGTGAGGACCCAGAGTACGCTACTCAGTCTCATGAAGATCACATGCGCGCTCTGGCCAGCGCGATGCGCGAGGCCGTGAAGCAGGCTGGAATCTCAGGCGACCAAGTGGAAGCCCTTGCACTGGACACAACCGGTTCGTCCGTCATTCCGGTTGCCAGGAATCTGCAGCCACTTGGCGAATATTATTTGTGGTGTGATCATCGTGCGAAAGGCGAAGCCGCGGAGATTACCCAGGTGGAGCACCGCGAGGGCCTCGAAGCCATCCAGTGGTGCGGCGGAGTCTACTCCTCCGAGTGGGGATTTTCCAAGCTGCTGCACTGGCTTCGCCACAATCCCGCCAAGCGCTCCGAGTTCGTTTCCGCGTTCGAACACTGTGACATGGTGGCGGCCACACTGTGCGGCATTACCGATGCGAAACAAGTAAAGCGCAGCATCTGCGCCATGGGACACAAATGGCTCTGGAACGCAAAGCTCGGAGGCTTGCCACCTGAGGAGTTTTTAACCAAAGTTGATCCGCTACTCGCAGGAGTTCGCGAGAAATTGGATGGCGAGTATGCAACCTCGGACCAAATTGCAGGAAGGCTTTCGCCCTGCTGGGCGGAAAGACTTGGACTAAAACCGGACATTCCGATCCCGGTTGGCGCCTTCGATGCTCACTGGGACGCCATCGGAGCTGGTTGCCGCACCGATGACATGGTGAACGTTATTGGCACGTCCACATGCATTATTGGAATCACGCCCTCGGTCAACCTGGTTCCTGGCGTATGCGGGGTCGTTCAAGGAAGCGTGCATCCCCAGCGTACCGGAATCGAGGCGGGCCTATCGGCCGTGGGCGACATTTTTAACGCCATAGCTACCCGGGCCGGAACCGATATCAATACCTTGACCCGGGGACTGGAATATTACCGCGCGGGACAGACGGGTTTGCTCCGCCTGACCTGGGATAACGGCGACCGCACGGTCTTGGTGAATCCCAACCTGAGGGGCATCACGTTCGGTTGGAACCTCCAGAGCACAGCTCAAGATGAGATGTTTGCCGCGATTGAAGGCACGGCGTTCCACACGCGCGTGATTCTCGACCGCATGGCCACACATGGAGTACACATCAAACGCATTATTAATGCCGGCGGCATCCCCCAGAAGAATAACGTCCTGAACCATGTTTACGCCAATATTCTGGGAAGACCGGTGCTGGTTCCGAGTAAACCCGTGGTGAGCCTCGGTTCCGCAATCTTTGCATTCCTCGCGGCGGGCACATTCAAGACGGTCGAAGAGGCGCAAGACAAAATCTGCCCTCAGCATAGACAATTCGATCCGGATACCTCCGAGCGAGCTGTCTACAACGAACTCTATCCGATGTATAGCAAGCTGTATTTTGCTTTTGGCCAGCCAGGAAAGAACGGAATTGGGAACGTCCTGCCAACCTTGATCCGCGTAGCAGCATCGCGCGCAGCGCATTCCCAGAACTGAGTTCACAATTTAGATGGCGCGGGTTTCCCAGCTGTTCAGGCTGTATATGCAAAATGTGCCGAACCGACTATGACTGATTGGACCCGGCGCGAGATCCTGAAGGGCAGCGGCCTGGCGATTTCCGCCAGCGCGGCGTCGAAGCTGCTCGCGAGTCGAGTACTAGCCCAATCGGCGCCAAAGGCAGCCGCAAGCGGACCGGAAGCATCTCGCAGTTCCAGCAGTGGCGGGACATCGCCTCTCCGCGAGCGGCTGAGTCTCGATTTCGGATGGCATTTTCACTTGGGTCATGCCACTGATCCGAGCAAGGATTTCGGTTACACCAGCCAGTCACTTTTTTCGAAGACGGGAGGATTATTTGATCCTTCCAAGCCGGAGTTCGATGACAGCCCATGGAGCCGGGTTGACATTCCTCATGATTGGGCGGTGACCCTCGATTTCAAGAACGACCCTCAACTCGACAGCCACGGATATAAGCCCTTGGGGCGGGATTATCGGGCAACCAGCATAGGCTGGTACCGCCGGGGTTTTGATGTGCCTGCATCCGATGAAGGCCGGCGCATCTGGATTGAATTCGAAGGCGTGTTTCGGGATTCAATCGCGGTTCTGAACGGGATTTACCTGGGACGACATGCAAGCGGCTACACGCCATTCCGCTACGATGTAACCGATTTCGTGAATTATGGCGCAAAGAACATCCTGGTTGTTCGCGTAGACGCCACCCTCGGCGAAGGCTGGTGGTACGAGGGCGCGGGTATCTATCGTCACGTATGGCTGAGCAAGACGAGTCCAGTTCACGTTGCACACAACGGCACGTTCGTCACCTCAGAACTCGGCCCGGGTCTAGCCACGGTCAGCATTTCGACCGAAATTGATAATGAGAGCGACTCGGAACAGAGTTGCCGTGTCCTTACTAAGATTGTCGACTCGGACGGACGGAGCGTCGCCGAGCCTGCGGTGTGGTCGCTTGAAGAGCCCAACCTATATCGAACAGTCACCATGGTCGACGTCGCCGGGAAAACTGTAGACGAATACGAAACGCCCTTTGGCATCCGCACCATCCGCTTCAATCCTGATAAAGGTTTTTTGCTGAACGACAAGCCCGTAAAAATCAAGGGCACGTGCAACCACCAGGACTTCGCGGGGGTTGGCATCGCGCTGCCGGACCGGATTCACTTCTACCGGGTGGAGAAGCTGAAAGAAATGGGCTCGAACGCATATCGAATGTCGCACAACTTGCCCACGCAGGCGCTCTTAGACGCATGCGATCAGCTCGGGATGTTGGTGATGGATGAAACTCGGATGATGTCGTCAAGTCCCGAGGGATTGGAGCAACTGGAGACGATGATCCGACGGGATCGCAATCATCCCAGCGTGATCATCTGGTCGATCGGCAACGAAGAAGACCTTCAGGGCAGTGACACTGGCGCGCGCATCTCAAAATCAATGAAGCGTCTCGTGCGTCAGTTTGATTCAACTCGTCCCGTCACCGAAGCCATGAACGATGATTGGGGCAAAGGCCTATCCGCCGTCGTCGACGTGCAGGGCTTCAATTATCACAGCGCGGAGCAGATGGACGCATTTCATCGGCAGTCTCCCAAGCAGCCAACGATCGGTACTGAAACCGCCAGCACGGTATGCACACGCGGGATCTATCAGAACGACCAACAGGCGGGTTACGTTAGCGCTTACGATCTGAACATTCCTCCCTGGGCACAACTTGCCGAGAATTGGTGGTCCGTTTACGCCGAGCGTCCCTGGGTGGCCGGCGGATTTGCCTGGACCGGCTTCGATTATCGCGGCGAGCCCACGCCGTACAAGTGGCCATGTATCAACTCTCATTTTGGCATCATGGATACCTGCGGCTTCCCCAAGGACAATTTTTATTATTACCAGGCACAGTGGACCGACAGACCAGTTCTTCATCTGTTTCCGCATTGGAATTGGGACGGCAAAGGAGGACGCGAGATTGATGTCTGGTGCTACAGCAATCTCGAGAGGGTTGAACTTTTTCTGAATGGCCAGAGTTTGGGGATAAAAGACGTTCCGCGCTATGGGCACGTGGAATGGAAAGTGAAGTATGCGCCGGGCACGATCGAAGCGAGAGGATTCAAAGATCGCCGCCAGATCCTCACGGAGAGGCGGGAGACTACCGGCAGCCCGACAAAACTCGCTCTGATTGCCGACCGGAAGGAAATTTCAGCCGATGGACGCGACCTCTCGATAGTGCAGGTACAGGTTCTTGACGCCCAGAGCCGGCTGGTGCCGATAGCAGATCCCCCAATCGAATTTTACCTCTCAGGCAACGGCAGCCTGATCGGAGTAGGTAATGGCAACCCCAGCAGTCATGAGGCCGATAAAGCAGACAGGCGGCGTGCCTTCAACGGCCTGTGTATGACGATTGTGCAGAGCACCAGAGAGCCCGGCGAACTGCGATTGAAAGCGACTTCGGCAGGGCTGGAACCCGCAGTCATCGTGATCAACTCCCACGCCGCGAAGAAAGATTCGGTTTTGTGAAGGGCTGAATCGACAAAATCGTTTTCCTAAGAGAGGAACGCGGATGAGCGGACGATCTCATCACCAACTTGTTGCGCGCTATGCGATTGTTTTTCTCGTTGTCGCTGCGATCACCGCTTTGGCCCAGAGCGCTCCGGCTCAGAACACTTCTGCCCAGAGCAAGCCGGCTTTCGCTCCCGACAAAATGGAGACGATCCTCTACGGCGTTGCTTATTACCCGGAATACATGCCATATGACCGGCTCGAAAAAGACGTCGAATTAATGCAGAAAGCGGGAATCACTGTGGTCCGGGTAGGCGAGTCTACTTGGAGCACATGGGAGCCACGCGATGGTGATTTTCAATTTGCCTGGATGCAGCGCATTCTCGACCGCTTGCACGCTGTGGGCATCAAAGCCATTCTCGGCACACCGACGTATTCCATCCCGACCTGGCTTTACAAGGAGCATCCAGAAATTGTTGTTACTCATGACGGGACCGCACCGCCACTCAATGATCCTTATGCTCCTACTTATCCGTCGTCTAAAACCCCCGGCTACTACGGTCCCCGGCAGAATTATGACTTTCTCAATCCTTATTTCCGGCAGCATGCGGAGCGGGTTATCCGCGCGATCGTCAGCCACTTCAAAGATCATCCTGCGGTCATCGGATACCAGATCGACAATGAAACTTTTCCAACCGGCGTCCCCACGCCGTACATGAATTCCGCTTTCCTGGAGCGTTTGAAGCAGAAATACAAGACGCCAAAGACACTCAACAAAGTTTGGGGGCTAGTTTATTGGGGCCAACTCGTAGACGGTTGGGACGACCTTCCGCCGCGTAATGGCATTTTGAATCCCGGCTATAAGCTAGAGTGGGAGAACTTTCAGCACGATGTAGTGTCAGACTATCTCGCTTGGCAGGCAAAGATCGTCAACCAGTACAAGCGTTCAGACCAGTTCATCACGCAGGATTTCAGCGGCGGAGCACACACGAATCTCGATCAGTGGGCGATTGCTGGCAATCTCGACATCGTCGCAGAGAACCCTTATTTCGAGACACAGCAACGGCTGGATGCGCGGACTATTTGGCTTTCGGGCGATCTCGGCCGCTCGCTGAAGCACACCAACTATCTGGTGACCGAGACCAACGCGCAGACGATCGGGTGGGATTCCCGCACGCAATATCCGCAATATCCGGGTCAACTGCGTCTGGTTGTCTACACGCACTTAGCTGCTGGCGCCAATATGGTCGAGTACTGGCATTGGCACTCGTTGCATTACGGCCAGGAAACTTATTGGAAGGTAGTCCTCTCGCACGATCTAGAGCCGAACCGCACTTACGCCGAAGTCTCGCGCGTCGCGGCCGAATTGAAGAGACTAGGTCCGCAGTTAGTCGATCTCAAGAAAGACAACAAAGTCGCGATCCTGTTCAGCGCCGATTCCGGCAATGCGCTTAGCTATATGCCAGTCAGCGATCACGTGAACTACATCACTGTGCTCAAACAAATGTACGACGCGCTCTATGATCTGAATGTCGAGCCCGACTTCGTGCAGGCTGGGGATCAGAATCTCGCCCGCTACAGAGTCCTGCTGGTTCCACCGCTATACAGCGCATCTGACCGTGTACTGCAGGAGATTTCCGACTACGTGAAGAACGGCGGCCAAGTTGTAATGGCCTTCAAGAGCGGCTTTACCAACGAATACTCAACTGTTCGCGACGCTATGGCGCCTGGGCCGCTTCGCGCCGTGGCAGGGTTCCACTATCAGGAGTTCACGAACCTCGCCAAGCCAGAGCAGCTCACGCCAGATCCCTATAGCGCCGGTGATCAGAATAAAGGTTCTGTATGGGAGGAATTCCTGATCCCCGAGACTGCCCAAGTGCTCGCGTCTTTCGACGATCCGTATTGGCATTTTCCCGCCATCACGCGAAACCAACACGGCCAAGGCGAACTGACGTATGAAGGAACATTTCTGACGGACACTTTACAGCGCGAGGTTATTCGCGATGTCGTGAAGCGCGCTGACCTCGCTGGTCCGGACCAAAATCTGCCGAGCGTCGTGAAAGTTCGGCATGGCCGAAATGCGCAGGCGAAGTTGTTGCACTACTATCTGAACTTTTCTGGTGAAGAGCAGACGGTTTCTTATCCATATGGCCATGGGTTGGATCTTCTGACCAACACGTATGTCGTAAAGGGGCAGACCCTCAAGCTTAAGCCGTGGGATTTAGCAATCGTTGCCGAGCAATGAGCACCTTCCAATGCGATCATTGACTTCACTCATCAGGCGCTATTCCGGCGTATTTGCGCTGTCGATATTTTTGATTCCCGCGTCATTCTGTCTACAGGTCCGACCTGCGTCAGGAGTCAGTGCCGAAAGCGACATCTGGCAAGTTCCGCTCAGCCATAACCTAATGCCGCATTTCGACGAGGCAAACGGGCACAAGTTTCTCTACGTGGATGGCAGGCCGTTTACAGTGCTGGCTGTCGAGATTCCCTGGTGGGATCTACTTTACGGTAGATTCAAGGAGACCGAAACGGTCTACGACGCTTTATATCCGGCCGCGGCGGAGATCGGTCTGAATACTCTGAAGGTTCCCATTAAGTGGTCGATGGTCGAGCCGGAAAAGGGAGTCTACGACTTCTCTTATGTCGATCACGCCAAGAGCATGGCGGAGAAACATCACCTCAAACTTGTGCTGAACTGGTTCGGCCACTACGCCAGCGGAGATGGCACTATCTACGGCAATCTGACGGGCGAGCTGTACGCGCCCATGTACATTGTCAACGATGAGAAAACATATCCTCGCGCGGTGGACGGAAATGGCGTCGTCCACCACAACGCCGCATCCTACGATTATGAACCGATTATTGACCGCGAAATTGCTGCTTTCCGCGCGTTCATGCAGCACATCAAGCAGGTCGATTCTCAATCCCGCACCATTGTTATGATCCAGGTCGAAAATGAAATCGCGGTCTTCGGTGTGGATCGCAACAATCCCAGGATGTGGCGCGACCACTCGCCTGCCGCAAACAAGCGATTCGCTGACAACGGCTTCACGGACGACCTGAAATTCAGCGCCTGGGACCTGAGTTACAACTGGATCCGACGCGTTACCGATGCCGGCGCTGAAGTATACCCGATACCTTTTTTTCACAATTACGTCGGGGGACAAATTGCAGATTGGATGGTCGGTGGTGCTCCCGGCGAAGATGTACAAACATATCTCCGGAACTGTCCCAACATTTCATTCATCGGGGTGAACTCATATTTCTGTGCGGACTGGCGGGCCGACTACAGTTGCGGACGAGAGTCTGACGCGACGGTCACCGAACTTAGGGAGCCGCTCATGCGCTATCGCGTAGGCCGCAATCTGCCGGCCATTACTGAGATCAACAGCGGCGCGACTCCGATTACGTCTCGACTTGCCTATATCGCAGTCGGCGAATTCGGGGTCCCGATTTTTGCGCCCTGGGCTTTAACTGTTTCTTATCCAGAATCCAACCAGCCCTACCTCTTGAGCGACGGCAGTTTGGCCAATGGAGCGTATGCTTTGCGCGATACCTACTCCTCACTCGCCAAGGCACTTCCCCAGATTTCCTATTACGCCACAACTGATAAGCTCAAGGTATTCATGTCCCGCTCGCCGGGCGAAAGATTCTCCACGACTGAAACCGTAGGCGGGTTCCCGGTAACCGTTACGGGCGAGAACAATGGTGAGGCGATTGTTATCCATCCCGCTGGTCACGAATTCTTGCTCGTCGGCTACCGCGCCAGTATTTCGTTCACGGATCCAACATTCCAGTGGCCGGCAATGAAGCAGATTCGTGTGGAAAGGGTCTCCTGGGCTGGCGATCACTGGAAGCAGGATGGAGCACCCAATTATGGCGTTGACCAGAGCAAGAAGACTCTTGACATAGACCTCGACACTCCACAAGCCATCCTCGTCTCATGGTAAACACAGCTTCGGAATTAGCATACCCAAGGCAGCAAATCAGATGACATCATACTTGCTCGGCTTGGATGTGGGCACCGGCGGAACGCGTGCTGTTAGTCGGCAAAGATGATGCGATCATCTCCTCAGCTACGCGAGAACATCAACCATTTCACGGTGGTGCGTGGCCTTGGCGAGATCGCATTTCGCGTTAACAATCTGGACGCCATGCAGCAGTTTTACGAGCAAGTCATCGGTTTGCCTCTTATGACCCGATTTCCGAACTCCGCATTCTTCAAGATTGCGGATGGCTACGGTGGTCACACTCAAGTGCTCGCCTTGTTCGACCGCTCCGAGAGCCCCGGTTATCGAGAGACGGACGCTGCTACTTCCACCATCGACCACATCGCGTTCGAGATACCCCTTGCTGATTTCGCAGACGAACGGAAGAAACTGGAGGCATTAGGGCTCCAAGTCGAAACCGCCGAACACGCATGGGTACATTGGCGCTCGCTTTACGTGACCGATCCCGAGGGCAATCAAGTGGAGCTAGTATGCTACGACGACAGCGTGTGAGGGTACCATTGAACATGAGCAGAATACATCCAGAATGCCCCGACTCAGACCCTTATGATCGCTGGGTAGCTGACGACGTCCTCGTTCGACAAGAGCCCGACGAGGAAGAAGAGGAAGACGAAGGCGACGGCACGGAAGATGACGATGATGACGATGACGACAAGGACGATGACGGCTACTCGGAGTGAGCGTGCCCTTATTTATTTCAGAGGGTGAAGGATGAAGCGCGAACATTTCGTCAAGGTAGTCGAG
>WNFC01013433.1_pt1 | contig 12360 bp, 15 predicted proteins | sample 5400541 | NCBI WGS metagenome assembly WNFC01 (sample SAMN13153342, study PRJNA577476) | soil metagenome | isolation source: 120 cm saprolite under Douglas fir tree site 2 hole 2 replicate 1 | place: USA:California | collected 2015-04-18 | reverse complement strand
AGGTTCTTCAAGGTTCTTCAAGGTTCTTCAAGGTTCTTCAAGGTTCTTCAAGGTTCTTCAAGGTTCTTCAAGGTTCTTCAAGGTTCTTCAAGGTTCTTCAAGGTTCTTCAAGGTTCTTCAAGGTTCTTCAAGGTTCTTCTATTTCCCAGACTTGCGGCGCATGGGCTAGTCGGACATATCCCTATAAGGTGCTGTACTTGAAATAGGAAAAGCCGCGGAAGCTAGTGAGACTCACAAAGGTGTCATAAAGCGTAGCGCATATAATCCACATCGCACGCTGCGCCGGGCAAGGCTGAGTTGCACAGACCTGAGCGTTAGCGAACTCGAACCGACTGCAGGACTCAGCAATCCAAGTAAATACCAGCGCACTCTGCCCTGAGAAAATGCTCGGCCCATTTTTGGTGCGACTCTCATGCATCTACTCCTTCACCATTGCTCCGGTTTCCGAACACCCTACTTCGCGGGACCTTGCGTGAAGATCCCGTCTGGCACGAGTGAATAAAAGATGGTTCCGCCAGAGGGAGAGTGCTGCAGGGCGCTGACGCATTCGTTCCAGAAACTCGGATCCGTCGAGAAGCGCTGAGCACAGTTGTACGCAGTAATGTGTGTTTTAGTCTCGGTTGTGTCCCAAGGAAAAGTGGCAGTGGAGCCAAAAATGGACCCTCGATAAACAGTCATCGTCTTATCCAGGGCATCCGCAACCGCGAGCTGCGTATCCGGAACCGGAAACACTCCAGGTGCGAGATCGTAAATGAGCTGCTGAATCTGATACAAGTCGTAGGCCTCGAAGCCCAGGTGGTTCCAGCAGCTGGGATCCGTCGCGGGGTTCTTGCAGAGAATGGTATCGTCGGGCTGGCCTGGATTGGTATGGATAACCTTGTGTAGGTCACGGTCCTGCGCGATGAGGTCGTAAATCGGGTCTGACTTGTCCACGTAGATCATAAAGCCGTCATAGCCGAAGTTGCGATGCGTCAGAATTTCCCAGAGCTGCGACTGCAGCACCTTAGTACCTGCTTGCAGATACTTTCCGTCCAGGGTGAGCTTGTACACCCTAAACAGCTGCTCGCCCATGACGATGTTAGTGTTCTTTACATACCGGATTTCACATGGCTCATTCGATTTTGCGAACCAGCGCATGCCCGCGGCAGCGTAGGGTCCATCATTCACCAGACCCTGCGTACCGGGGTTTCCATCGTCTGAGGCGTGGTCCCTAAAGGGCCAATTGTCCAGAATCCCCTGGGCACTCTGGAAGTATACGGATCCAGTACGAGCGGGATCGATTTCGCTGTACTTCAGCAGTCCGCGGACGGCCGCTGCGGTGTCCCAAGCGTCGTCTGCGCGCCAACGATCCACAGTGTAGGTGCCGTCTGGACTGCCGTCTGGCTTGACGTTGATCGTAAAATTATGCTGCGCCGCGCAAGTTAAGTTGAAATAGCCTGTGCGGTTTTCGACATGCCATCCGAGATAAGGGATAGACGGATCCCGATTCGCCACTAGGTAATCGTTCCAAGCGAGGAGCCAGTCAGCGGCGAACTGGGCCAGATCCTTGTAGTCGGGATTACCTGAAAGCTTGTAGATGTTCACGAAACCCGAAAGGTCATCGGCGACTTGCTCCCACGGCTGGTTGGGGGGATCCGGCGGAAAACTCAAAGGCGCACTGGTCGTCGAGCCGCATAATCTCTTTTTTTGGCTGCTCAAATTGCTTTGTAGGCTGTTTTGAATGGTGGGATTGTCACCGAAGAATGTCTGAATCCACGACAGGTTCTGCGGATGCCCGCAAGGTGCTGGCGGCATTTGAGCCATTGCTGGCGCGAAAGCCCCGATCACGAGAAATAACAGTGACCCGAACAGTGTCTGTCGGTTCACGTTGCACCCCCATTTGGCTTTCTCAGTCTGAACGGCAGCTCGCAGCACAACATCGCAATTGTTTTGCCGCGGCGTGGCGTACCCGCTATGCGCAGCTTTTGCTGAGCTAAGCGCTTGTGTTTGCGAAATATAGCGTCAAAGGAAGTTGTCAACGGTGCGCGCAGATCAGCCGAATTCTATCCGATAGGATAGTTGCCCTATCTGCTCGGATAGTCTCTCCTAGTTGGAAAGCAGTTCGGATGGCTCCGAAAGAGAGAATGTGCATAACCAGAAAAGATAGGACACATGCGGCTGCCCCAGTGTAACCAAAAAGCAGATCACGGAATAACGGTTATGCTTGTAACGGGGTGAATTTCATCTGCTGACGAAACAGGAGTCCCCTCGATCCCATTGATAGTTTTGCCAAAGCCGAAGAAATGCATGCTTGGGCTAAGAAGGAACGCCCTGACGTTCGTTGGTCGATTAAATGGCTGATTAAGGACAAGGGTCCGAATGGCGTTCATGAGAACCATCGATGACGACTGGCTCGCGTATCGGATTCAAGAGCACCCAACCTTGGGGAAGTCGAACGGCTAGGCTACTGCTTCTCACGGGATTATTGGGCCTGGGCGTCCTCATGGTCCGGCGGTACTAGCTGTCGGTCCATCACGACATGATGAACATCGCGGCCGAATACGGCGTCCCGCAGGACCCTTTCGGTTTTGCAGGGTCGAGCCGTGACCTCGTTAGCTACAGCGATTAAGACTCCTACAATGTCCTTGGTTGCCCTGAAAGTTCCGTGTTATTGACCTAGCCAAGTAAGTTCGTTCCTTCATTGAAAATCAAACCGGGGTAAACAAGTCGGCACGCAGAGCAAGAAGGGCTGCTTATGGATATTCCTGTTCCATCAGGCGGACCATCAAATGACACCACCATCCGTTGAAACTCGCGATCCAAAAACCCCGGCCGGTGGAAAGTTTGGAAATGCTACGACGGGGCAAGTTTGACGTGCTCTTGTTGTGGGCTCTGGACCGGCTCTCGCGCGAGCGTGTGCTGGAAACTCTCCAGCACTTGAACCGGCTCACGTCCTACGGAGTCGGCTGTCGGAGCTTCACCGAGCAGTATTTCGATTCCTGCGGGATCTTCAAAGGCGCGGTAATCGCGATCGTCGCCACGGTCGCCAAGCAAGAGCGCGTCCGCATCTCCGAATGGGTGAAGGCAGGCTTGGAAACAGCCCGCGCCAAAGGAAAGCGCCTCGGCCGGCCGCGTGTAATCGTGGATGCTCGCAGGGTTGCCATGCTGCGCAAGAACGGCGCGTCCTGGGCAACGATTTGCCGCGAGACAGGACTCAGTAAGGGAACCGCGGATGGGTGTAAACGCACTGGATATAGTGCGGTTGGCTTAGAATGCCGCGATCGCTGCTTCACGGACATCTATCACTGGGGTTGAGTTGACACCTCGGGGATGTACTTCAAAGTTGCCGCCAACTCGTTTGTCTGGATAGATCAGCTTGATTAAGTCTGTCCTCCACTTCTCAATATTCTCTTCAGCGTCAGCGTTGAGGGCGTACACCCAGTTGCCTTTCGTCGCCACGAACACCCCGTTGGCGTTGCCGGTGGAAAACGCGACGTTACGCACATACAGTGGCTGGGTGAGAATATTCTCATCCGAATCATCACTTAAGTACCTACCCTTCAGCCCGTGTTTAAGGACTTCGTCTGGCGTTAGTCTAGTCTCTGAAAGGTATGCTCCGGTCCTGAAGATATCATTGTGTTGCGTCGTGACATCTCCCCTTTTGCAACCATCGCAACCGGTCAGCTGAGTGAGCACAACGAAGAGGGTGGAGAATCCGATAAGGCTTAGCGCGTGTTTCCGAACTTGAGGCATGCTAATCCATTTGAGCTTTGCGAGGCGTCCGGAAAGATAATCTAGGTGCGAAGGGAACCCCTCGCCTTTTGACGTGGAACACTACCAATCGGCGAAGCGGCCAGTCAAGACCATCAGAGCGGCCCAAAATCCTCCAAGGCGCCTGGTGGACAGCGCGAACAACGTTTACGCAGCGGGAGATGGTTCCGGCGCGGTATTCATTAGCCTGTTCGACGGTACGAATTTTGGACCGTTTCAGGCGTTCGGAACCCAGTTGGGAGACACCGAGTCGGTTGCGGTCGTAAGTCCGCCCACGGCAAGTAAGCCGCTGCGGTAATCTCTGTTCGGCGGAGATAAGCGTCCACCGGTGCTTCATGGACTTATCGTTCGGACGGAGGTGATGAAGTACTCAGTTTCAGCAAAACAACTGCCCGGTACTCCTTTGTGTTGCTCATACGATAACGCGACACGCTGCCCGGCAGCATTTTCGATCTTCTCGGCTACGGCATCGTCGCGCACGCTGAACGTGAAAATCTGCGGAGCTGTCCCGGGGAAGGTACTCATCGCCAACTCTCCTTCCCACGTCTTGCATACCCAACCTTTTTTCGAAATCTTTTGGACATAGCCGGCGCGCTCGCCTTCGGAGTAGACAAAATGAAGCGTGATCCTGGCCCATGAAGCGAACAGGCACACGGCTAAAACGATGACGAGCAATGGCAGGAATAAGCAGAGGTGACTTCTTCGCGGCGGAGCGCTCACCTGAGAATGGCCAACGGTGTAATTCATCAGTTCTCGAGTCTACGCTCAATTCATTCGCTGAAGAAGAGTTCGACGCGCGAGACGCACGAGACGGCCATGTTGTCACCTCTCGGATTACGACTTTCCCGGCACAGCATTGCTCGGCCAGCGTGCGTCGATCTGCCTCATAATGCGCTCGGCCTTGCAGATCGCGTCCTGAGTTATTTCCGTTTGTAGGGCAGCGCCCTTTCCATCTTCCAGAGCTGACGTCGCCGCTCGGAGAGAATCGCCGCACAGATGCACAGCGTACGTTTGCGGCCTTCATCCATTTGGGAAGCTCCTGTGGTTTGGGTTGCGGGTCGTGAAAACGGGGAGGCTAGTGTACTGCGTTCGTCGACACACAGGAATTGTGGAGTCGAGCGTTGACTTACATCCCTAATGTACGGGCGGCGGAAGATTGTCACCACTTTTGCGCAAGTTATTGTACAGAGATAGTGAATCTGGACCTGGAAATGTGGATTGCCACGCTAAATGCTTGGGACGCTTCTGGTTAGGATTGAAAGTCCTTGGCAGGTCGATTGCTCGCGTTCAAGTCAAAGTCTCAGGGGGGGCTTGGAGATGAGAAAACTATTTCTTGGAATTGCGCTTCCGCTCAGCCTCGTCCTTTACCCGATTCCGCTCAGGGCCGACACGATCACGTTCACAGCCACTCTCAATGGAGCAAGCGAGGGGCCCCCATCGCCCTGGACCGGATTCTCGAGCGTCATCATCGACACGCTTGCCGGGACCATGAATATACACACCCTGAGCCTGATTGGCCTCGGACTCGGGGGGCTCGCCTTCAGCAGGCGTAAGCGGCGGGCAGTCCAAAATAGCTGATTGATTGCGCCGTGGATCAGAGCCTTCACAGCAGAGAGGTAATTGTATGCAAAGGATAAGGACCCGATTGATGGCACAGCTCGGTGGAGCGCTCATGGGCCTGCTTGCGCTCGGACTTAGCGCGGTTCCAGCGGGAACTGAGCCCCTTAGCCACGGTATGTGGGTCACTCGTACTGTTGATCTACTCAATCAAGACCCGAACGCCGACAGTCTGCTCGGCTTCTCGATGGCGTTCGGCATCAGCGAAGTGTATTTGGCGGTAGGGAGTAATGCGCTCACCGACGTGCGGCTGCCGAATTTCGTGGCGCACGTTAAAGACAGGAGACTGCGTGTCGAGGCGCTCATCGACTGCAGTGGCCGATCTGAGTGTCAAATGGGAACCTGGAGCACTCGCATCCAACAAGTAAAGGACTACAACCAGGGCCGTCCCGGCGATCAGAGCTTCGATGGCGTTCACCTGGATCTGGAACCCTGGGTTGGCACAGGCGACGACTACAGCTGGGTGCCGGACCTCATTAGTTATTACCAGCAAGCATCCTCTGCGCTTGAAGGATCAGGGCTGACGCTCGCCGCCGACGTCTCAGGAACCAAGGTGACCAATGATCAGGTTCAGCCCGCCGACCGGCAGGCTCTGCTCGATGCCGCGACGCGCCTTGTCTTGCTGGAGTTCGTGGTGAGCTCCGTAGACCAAGTGTTTCAGCGCGTTGATGCCTTTCGAAATACGGTGGACCTCTCAAACGCATTCTTTCTCGTAGCAACGCGCGTCGTCGATTTTGGGGCCAGCAACAATTGCCAAAATCGATGCGTGCTCGATCAGATCGAAGCGCAGTATGCGGGGACGTTGGGCTATGCTGGCTGGGCGACCTTCAGATATATAGACTACAACGATCCATCTATCTGCCCCGGAGACTGCTGCCTCGTGTGTACACCTCCTGCAGCGGGTTTCGACCCTGCGGTTGTTGCTGGCAGAAGAGCCATCCGCTGCTCCGCGCCGCGCCGCTTGTGGAACCCTCAATCGGAGACAGGGTTTTAAAGAAAGAGCACCGCGCGGAGTGGAATACTTGCACGCCCTTAGTCCTCCTCCCCGCTAGTCGTGAAGATCGTAATTCCCTCGTAATTCCCGGTGCCAACAGGATGGGTCGGAATGGCCCGAACGGAGCCCGCCCGGAATGGTCAGTGTGATTCCCTCCAGTTCGCCGGCATCGAAGCCTGCTCCACCGATGCTGCACACCACCCTAAGTGTGTCTGGTATCACAGTGCCGATGGGGTTGAAGCTGAGAACAACGCTAAGCTGTGTTTCAATCGATCCGAACTCAGCGAACCAAATGATCTAATCTTTCACGCCCTATGCTCATGTTCTAGGGTCGCGCTGCGGGGGGTCCGGCGCGAGTGAGGATCTCCCAAACTCCGCGGCCATGCGTGCCGGCGGCAAGAATGTTCAGGTTGAGGTTGAGCTTCAAGTCGACCACTTGAGCATTCGGAAGACCGACCCCGAAGACAGACCAGTGTGCACCCATGTCCATCGACGAGAACACGCCGCTGTCGGTTCCTATATAAAGGAGGCCGGGGGTTACTCCCGCGTCGAGCACAATTGTATTACTCGGCAGGTTCGGCAGGTCGCCACTGATGTCCGTCCAGTTCTGCCCTCCGTCAATTGTGCGAAACACGTGGCCGCTACCAAACCGGTCGCGTACGGCGTATGCAATCATATTGCTCGCGCCGTCAACCAGCAGGGCAGCGAAATGATCGCTAAGCCCTGGGACATCGCGCTGCTGCCAGTTTGCACCGCGATCGAAGGTGACGAAGATGTGTCCTCCAGCCGAGGCGTAGACAGTCTTCACATCGGATGGCGCGGCAGCTATGCTATCCACACGGTCCCGGTCGTTCCCAGTCCACCCAGCCGTGCCCGGGGTACTGATGGCGTTCCACATCCCGGCGCCGTTGAGAGTTTCAAACACGCGGTTGGTTCCCAACAACAGCCGGTCTCGAGTCGGTGTCGCATTCGCAGGTTCGAGCACAAAGGGCGGATAAAAGTTCATCGGGGGATCACAGGGGTCGGTGGGAAACGGATCGATGCCGGAGACCTGCGTCACCCATGACCCTGTTCCATCCGGCAAGGGCTCACCTCCATTATTCGACCGTTTGAAGTAATTGCCATCGCTACATCCGGACCGGCTGATTGCGTAAACCCGGTTTGGGCTGAGCGGGTTAACGGCGAACGCGCCGCCATCGCCGCGCAACTGGCGCACCCAGCGGACATCGCCACTGAATTTCATCACTCCAGTATCTTGCGTACCACCGTAAGCCGTGTTCGGGTCGGCAGGATGTAAAGCAATTCCGACAAACTGCGTGATCGGCAGGTTCGTGTTCAGATTGTCCCAGGCCGGTCCGGATGGATCACGTAAGCGCCAGATGCCGCCGTCATTCCCGTCCAGCAGCCGAGGCGGGTCACTGGCATCAAACGCCAGGGCATGATGATCCCGGTGGGGCCCGTCTGAGGTCCCCTCTCCAATCGACAACCAACTCCCGAGCGCGCCTCCGGCGTTGCTGGTAATCACACAGATCCCCCCTGCATAGACGAGATCGGCGTTTCTCGGGTCTACCGTAAGAGTGTTGTGGTAATCGCCAGCGCTAGCAAGGTAATTAGTCCGCATTGTCGTGCCCTGGCAAATATTGGTGGGAGGGTTGGACTGCAGCCAAGTGGCGCCGCCGTCTGTGGTCTTCATCATCCGGTAAAGGCGACCCAAGGAGGACCCGCTCTGGCCCGAGCCGGCCACGGCGGCGAACACTGTTCCCGGCGCGGATGGCGCGACCGCGACGGAGATGCGCCCGTTATCGACGCCAATAGGAAAATCACCGGCTGGGCTCCAGCTAATTCCCCCATCGCTGGTCTTATACACTCCGTTACTGGCACTGCCTCCGGGTTCGCCAACAGCAGCATAGAGTATCAGGCGGTCCGAGGGGGCCATCGTCAAGTCCGAGAACGCGGCCATGTTTGAGATGCTGCTCTCGGTCGTGTTTGTCCACGTGGCGCCCCCGTCGGTGGATTTCCAGATGCCGGTACTGCCCTGCACGCCGTTGACTGCTAGAGCCCCCACGGCAACGTAGACGGTGTTTGGATCAGTGGGGTCCACCACAATCCTGGAGATTGCTCGACGGTCAAACTGCGCTGCGCCCACAAGTGTCCAGGTAATGCCGCCGTCTGCGGATTTCAAGATGCCGCGCCCGTAGTAGATGTTCGCGCGCTTTTCCATGACCTTACTGGGGCCCATATTGGCTTCGCCGGTGGCGGCGTAAATGACATCGGGGTTGCTGGACGCCAGTGCGAGGGCTCCGATGAAAAGCGTGCTCTGTGCATCCGTCAATGGAGTCCAGGTACTTCCGCCATTTGTTGTCTTCCACACACCGCCGCCTGCGGCCCCGACATAGACCACGTTGGGGTCTGTGGGATGAGCCGCAATCGCAGTAATGCGCCCACTCGTGTCCTCGAGGAACGTCGTCCGACCATTGACCGAAGGCGCTGGTCCAATCGGTGTCCAGGCAACCGGGTCGAGCGGGATTGCGGCTTGACCCTGGGCGCCTACAATTTGGCTGTTGGCAAGGAATAGGAGCCAGGTGGCCGCGCTCAGAGCGGTCGCGCAAACGCATAGCACGAAGCTAACGCGAATGCGTGCAGGGCGCAGCTTGAAAACTGACTTCATAAGCTCCCAGCGTTCAACTAACGAATTTTTTGCCACGAGAATCAGAATGGGCCACGACAATACCACCGGGCATTGCCTTTCTCTCCCCGAAGAAACAAGTACCCCGGGAGGCCATCGAAATCGGCCATTTCAGGCGGCTAAGAAGTCCCACCAGTTCAGCCAGGCTCAGACTAATCCACCGAAGCTTTATAAGCCACGAAGTGCGTCGCCGAGCCCGTTACCGGCACCCAAGCCAGTATCCTTCACGGAAACACCGAAGCCACACGTTGGCAGCGTCGCCGGGTCGCTGGTCCCAAACGTATTGAACTTCCAACAGTTATCCGTCCCCCCGGTCCCGTCCCAGAAAAGGTCGAGGGCATTACGCAGTACCTCATTGTCTGTGACCCGCGCATGGGAATTCCCCTGGACGTTTTCCAAGGCAATGCCCCGATTCCCGTTATTATCGGCCACATTATCTTGAATCAGATTGTTGCCGGCAGTGCCTAACTGTCCAGTTAGTAAAATACCGTCCCGGCCATTGCCATTCACCGTGTTCAACCAGATTGTTGCTATATTTGAATCGATGTGTACACCATCGAGTTCGTTGTTCGAGAAATCGTTACCCAGAAGGGTAATCGGAGCGTTAGGGAAAACGGGAAAATTCTGGTGTGTGGACAAGCCCGTGCCATTTGCACTCACGCTGTTCTGAATGATCACAGTATTAGCACCTGAGTTGCTCATGGAGATGCCGACGTTCATCCCAGTAATCGTATTTCCTTTGATCCTTCCATTGGCCGTCTGTGCGGCGGCTATCCCGATTCCCCCTCCACTAATAGTGTTGTTAACGATTCGAAAGGGACCGGATTGTAGAATCCTTATCCCGATACCGGATGTCAGAGTCAGATTCTGTACAACTAGTTCGCCGATCGTGTCTGCATCAATTCCTATCCCGAAATTGGTGATTGTACCCGGTCCTTGAACTGTAAGTCCCTTAAAAGGGGCTTTGAAATTCACTCCTGTGCCACCGCCGCTACCGCTAATCGTGAAGCCGTTCAGATTCAGCGTAATCGAAGATGCGTGGATTTCGAGGCCGTTGTTAGGACAAGGGCCTATATCTGAGGTAAGAGTTGTGTCTGCTGTGATCGTATCGCCGCAAGCCTGGGCATAAAGAGGAACGGGGGCTAGCGCCGCAGCGCAGGAAATCACCGGTAAAAGCAACACAAGGAATCTAGACCACTTTTTCCCCTCCTCAGGGTTCATGGAGTTCTCCTTTCAGTTTCAAGATTCGGAGTTATGCGGGAACGCCCGACCTCTCCCGGGCCGTTCGTGCCGGGTCTGATGCGAGAACACGCCTGTTCCGGCCTGGAAGTCGGTATTACGGGAGGGGCGTGATGATTCCAGATCTTGGAAGGCGTGTCAATAGGTAGTCACTTCGCGACGCCAAAACCTTGATCCCAAAATCCGCGGATGGCGGCTTAGTCTGCGGCATTCCCGGTTGCGAAGGGCATGAAGACCTTGGCGGATACATGGTCATTCCAAAACTTCCAACTCGACTGCCTTCAGTTGACTCAGCGGCCTTTTGTGAGCGCTGCGGCACAGTTTAACTCTTAGTGCCCGCGTCTGCCGCGGCGCAACGCATCGATCTTTCTTCGACCGCTTTTTGCGTGGTTTCCGATCTGGACCCCGTCCATTTTTAACACTGCCTTCAGTGTCATTGCTCATGAATTGGCGTGTCTTGCCTCGCCCCATGTTTCCAACTGCCTTCAAGTAGGAGACGCTGGAGACGCGGCTCGCTAACAGGCGCCGGCTTCTCTTTCCCGGTGGGTTCACCGGAAAAACGCTGACTTTTTACCACTGCCTTCAGTGGTAAGTATTTGTCTATGTTCCAGGCTTGTCAGACGCCTTTGATTTTCTTTGATTGTTTTTCAAAGAGGCCTGCTCACGTGGCAGTAGGAGACGCTGGGTTCACCGCTTCCCGTACCAACTGATGGGGCGGGATGATCTCATCGAGGCGAGGATCATCGATGGAGGTGAACACGTAGGGAAGCCACGACTGAGGCCGTGGCAGGCTTCCGTAAGCAGCAAGCATGAGACCGAGCCGTCCAAGTCGCCCGAGACCTGTCGGACGCAGATAGCCGCCTTCGGAAGAATAACGCAGCCTCGCGCATGAGCGGCATCGCCAACTAATGGTCCTAACTCTGTTCGACCATCCTGAAAAACTGTCCCACTCCCAACCATAGACGTGACGGCGCGGCGTCTCACAGTGCGGGCAAAACAGGAAGAGCGCCCGCCCGCGGTTGCGGGGCAGCATCCGCCACACGATACGCAAAGTCGTGGTGCTCTCATCGGTGCGCTTCAGCTCCACGTAATCGTTGGCTTCTCTCCCGCACGCGATAAAGTGCGCCAATCGCACAGCTTCATGATCTTGCCGTCGTGTCTGTCATCCTTCCAGACCAACAGATAGGGAATTGTGCGTGGATCGTCGAGATTGCTTCGCACGAGCCACGCCGGGATGACGGGCATGTTCTCGCAGTTAAGCCTCGCCCACGAGCCAATGAAGCGCTGATGCCGTCCGCGCGCCTGTTTTCTCCGCTCCACCGTCTAATCCCCCTTATTATTCTTTCCAGCAAAATCCCAGTTCTGACCTGAACGCTGGCCACCCCGCCACTTTTTCCGCTGCCTTCAGTGGAAAAAGCCAGCTTGGTGCGTCCGACTTCCGGCTATCTATTTCGTTTCTATTTTAGAAAAGCCTTCGCGTTGATCCCGCGTTGTTCTGAACGCGATTCGGGCGGTTGCCCAAGTTGCCCAGTTTGGAGGGTGATCTAAAAGGCTAAGCGGTTGCAGCGCCGTGCCTTATCAGAATTGTGGCCTCGTTCGCAACGAGGAGGCCGGGGGTTCGAATCCCCTCTCGTCCACCATTCTTATCAATAACTTGCGCGTCCGCATTTCCCTTCCGAGCCGCGTTTGTGTCGTTGTTCCCGTCATAACCCGCCTTTGTGCCGCGCTGTGACAGGGCGTCTAGTGCCGTGCGCTTCGCGTCGAGCCGGATGTGTGAGTAGCGCTCAAGCATCTTCCGTGAAACATGCCCGGCGATGCTGCGAATCGTCTGGTCGCTGGCTTGGCCCTCAGCCAGTTCTGTGATGGCGTGGTGCCGCAGGTCGTGGAAACGCAGCCCGGCAGTCGGGCTTGACCTCAGCTCTGTGGCGGCGAAGCCTTTGAGTTGACAACTCAGGCCCTAGGGCACAGAATGTCGCGCGTCCCCACCGCAAGCCAAGCTCCGGGGATACATTCGCCCACCTTGGGTCGTATTTGTATCCTTGCTGAAAGCAACGAAAGCGAGGAAACCGTGATT
>WNFC01008397.1_pt1 | contig 12361 bp, 13 predicted proteins | sample 5400541 | NCBI WGS metagenome assembly WNFC01 (sample SAMN13153342, study PRJNA577476) | soil metagenome | isolation source: 120 cm saprolite under Douglas fir tree site 2 hole 2 replicate 1 | place: USA:California | collected 2015-04-18 | reverse complement strand
CCCCCTCGCTGAATGCTCCTTTACGTGCTGCGAGCTTCCATGCCGATCTCGGTCATATGCCTCTATGGCCTACGCAGTCTGGAGGCGTAAACTGCCCCGCCTATGCTGGAGGCACCCTTGTCCCTCGAGCGCGTAGAACGACGGCTCACAGCCATCCTCGCGGCCGATGTGGCCGGCTACAGCCGCCTCATGGGCGGTGACGAGGAAGGCACGCTTGTCCAGCTCAAGGCCCACCGAAGCGCCCTGGTCGATCCCAAGATCAATGAGCACCGTGGACGCATCGTGAAGACCACCGGGGACGGCGTGCTGGTGGAGTTCAGCAGTGTAGTGGATGCGGTGCGTTGTGCTGTTGATGTCCAGCGCGGGATGGCTGAGCGCAACGCCGACGTGCCTCAGGAGAAGCGGATTGAGTTCCGCATCGGCATCAATCTCGGCGACATTATCATCGATGGAGGTGACATCTTCGGCGACGGCGTGAACGTGGCGGCGCGCTTAGAGGGCATTGCCGAACCGGGAAACATTTGTATTTCCGATGACGCATACCGGCATGTGCGCGACAAGGTTGACGTGCCCTTCGAGGATGCAGGAGAGCAGTCGCTCAAGAACATCGCTCGGCCGGTGCGAGCCTATCGTGTCTGGATAAGTGGGGCAGAGAGCAGGGTGAGGCCCGCGCTGGCGCTCCCTGACAAGCCTTCCATCGCCGTCCTGCCGTTCCATAACATGAGCGGCGACCCTGAGCAGGAGTATTTCGCTGACGGGATGGTGGAAGATATCATCACGGCCTTGTCGCGTTTCCACAACTTGTTTGTCGTCGCGCGCAATTCGAGCTTCACCTACAAAGGTCGGGCGGTAGACGTGAAGCAGGTCGGCCGTGAACTGGGTGTTCGCTACGTGCTCGAAGGCGGGGTGCGCAAGGCGACGAACCGGGTGCGAATTACGGCGCAGCTCATTGATGCCTCTAACGGCGCGCATCTCTGGGCAGAGCGTTTCGATGGCGGATTGGAAGACATCTTCAATCTTCAAGACCAGGTGACCGCGAGCGTCGTGGGAGCGATTGCGCCGAAGCTACTGGAGGCTGAGATTGAGCGGGCGAAGCGCAAGCCGACCGAGAGCCTCGATGCCTATGACTACTATCTGCGCGGCACAGCGAAAGTCATTCAGTGGACTGAGGCGGCCGTGGACGAAGCACTGCCGCTCCTGTACAGGGCCATCGAATTGGATCCTGATTTTGCCTTACCCTATGGGCTGGCAACTATGTGCTATGTGTTCCGCAAGGGGAAGGGTTTCGTTACCCAACAAGAGAGCGCTGAGACCGCAAGGCTGGCGCGATTGGGGGCGGAACTAGGGAAGGACGATGCGCTCGTACTTTCCTTCGCCGCTTCTTCGCTTGCTTATGTCGTAGGTGAATTAGATGAGGGAGTCGCGTTGGTCGATAGAGCGCTCGTGCTCAATCCGAACTTGGCGAGAGCATGGACCTTTAGTGGCTGGGCAAGAGTCTGGATCGGGCAGCCCGACGTTGCCATCGAGCATCTAGCGCGAGCGATGCGGTTGAATCCACTTGATGATACCATGTATTCCATGCAAACGGCGACCGCACACGCTCATTTCTTCGCAGGCCGTTATGACGAGGCGTCGTCATGGGCGGCAAAGGCGTTGCGCGAACGGCAAGACTTTCTCTCTGCATGGCACATGGCCGCCGCCAGTGCTGCGCTAGCTGGGCGTACGGAGGAAGCGAAGAAAGCGTGTTCGCGATTACGGCAGCTCGATCCCGCACTGCGCGTTTCCAATCTCAGCAAGCTACTGGGGCCGTACCGGCGGCCAAAAGATCGCGCCAGATACGAGGACGGCCTGCGACAAGCCGGGTTGCCGGAGTGACCACTGCCGCATCGCCTCGTCAATGCGTTATATTAGCTTCGTCCCCGGCAGGTTCAGTTCACTCGAAACAGCGTGCTCGGTTCAGTGACCGGATGAAGCGTAATCGGCTCGATCAAGCTCGGATCATCGCCATTCCCCGGCTTGTTCACCCGCCTCGGTACCGGCCACATGCGAAGTGCATCGTTGGGCGCCGGCCTCAGTGTAGCCCGATTCCGGCCTTACCGGAAAGCCACGCCTTCGTGCCCTCGTGATCGAGCAGCACGCGCAACCGGCCGTGGATCGCGCCGATGAGCGAATTGGCTGCGGTGATGATCATCGTGCAGGTCGCGAGCGCTTCGTCGTTTAACCGGTCGCGCCACTCCTCGCCGCTGCGTCCTTGCGATGCGAAACGTCTGACGCTTTCCTCGGGCATCATCAATTACCAGACATGCGGCACAAGACGGTACCGTATTTTTGCTCGATATTCATCATATCCTGCCAAATTCTTCGCAAGGAATTTTTCCTCGTCAAGCAATCGCCATACGATCCAGATTGAGGTAGGGATAAACGTCAAGAAACCCCACAATGAGCCAAGAGCCAGAGGTGTGCCGAGAACAATTAGTAATCCTCCACTGTACATAGGATGACGCACAATTGCATACGGCCCGGTTGAAATTACGCTTTGGTCTTTGGTTATTTCGATTGTTGCTGATGCAAATGTATTTTCTTTAACGACAAGAAACGTGATAAAGAATCCAAGCGCAACCACGATATCTCCTCCAATTACGACTGCGAGCGGAACAGGAGACCACATGAATCGATAATCCAGAGCCGACACAAGAAAGATCGTGACGAATGATACCATAGCAAAGAACATGATGATCTTTTGAGTTTTCTCTCTCTCAGCCGTAGGTCCTGCTTTCATTCTGCGCATGAGAAGCGCAGGATCTTTGTTCATAAGATAGATCGTAACCGCCACCGACGATGCGAAAAAAACAACCAAATACACCCACGCCTGCCAATATTCAATGGTTCCTGCCGGAACAAATAAAAGAAGCGCCAAAACGATCGCGAAAACGATACTACGCGACCACACTTTTGTGTTCAGATTGCTCATGAGTCTATCTTTTGTCATCATTATCTACCGCGGTCGAACGTTGCGCGCCGGCTGCGTGAGGCGATAGAGCCAATGGGCTGTTCCCAGATGTATTTTTGAGTGAAGCGGCCGCACGCTGGTGACCCCGGCGACCTGAATTGAGGTTGCCCGTCGCTTTCGCTCGAGGCAATTCCGCTTTGCAGCGCGAGATCATGGTCAGAATCATGCGGCTTTGATGAAGGTCGCCACCCTGGCGGCCACCGGCCTCGTCGTGTGGATCACCGTCCGTGGTGCTCGGCCCGACCGAGATCGGGCACGAGCTGTGAAGTGGTCCGAGCAGTTGAAGCGACAAGCCACCTGGTGCTGGTCGCGCTCGCCTTTGTCCTGTGGATTGCGGGCTGGCTTGTGGGCAGGTTTTCGATGCGCAGCGTCCTGGACGCCCCGCCGTCCCACCTCTTTTGGTCGCGCCCTTCACACCCTTAGTGTACGGCGTGACGCTTGCCCGACTCAACCCGTTCGGTTTACCGATTGCAATCGGCTCAATGACCGCGCCCTGTGACATGCTGATCGCCGAAAAATTACGGGCCTTAATGGGCAGTCGAGCCCCCGCTGTCCCCGGCGCTGACCGGCTTCTTGGCGGGCTGGCCGGGCTGGGTATCGTCACCGCCCGACTCGAAACGCTCCTCGCCACGTCCGCGGCCCCCGATTTCGTTGAAAAGCTAGCCAATCAAGCTGCGGCGGCGGCCCAAGCACTCCAGGAGGCCCGGGCTTTAGCCACGGAAGCACAACGGGACCGCATCGCTGCAGAAACTGCGTGGAGTGAGGCAAGCAAAATCAAGGCGGAGCTCGAAGCCGCGAATGCCGCCCATGTCGCGCGATCCGCCGAGCTCGACAGCCGCGCCCATGTGACCGAGATGCGCGAGGTTGTTGTCACTACGCGCGAGCGGGAACTCGAGAAGATGCTGCACGATGTTGCCGCATTGAAGGCCGAGTATGAATCCAAGCTGGCGGCGATCGAGGCCATCGTGAAAGGCCCAGTTTCGTCGACCTGATCACGAGGCAGCGGGGCAGCGTTCATTCCTTCGAGAACGTAGCGCACCCTAAGCTCGCGGCCGACGAGGTTCACACCACGGGCGACCTTTGTAGGTGAAGCTCGAAACGCGTGCGATGACAAACAGCCAGCGAAACCGCGGCAGCGCCATAGTGATGTCTTCCACAATTCAATCGGCGAAATACTCCCGTTCCGGGTCGGTGGTTGATGATGCCCCAGTTCTGCTGCGAGGCATCGATTCGGCCCAGCCTCTCGGGCTGAGTCTTCTCGCCAGCGCGCACCCAGTGAGTTCTTGAGGTCAAGGTGGACATTGGCTGGCCAGCTCTCCTCGCTCCTGCATTTGTCGGTTACGCGGCCTATGTTGCGTACCCGCGTCGCCGGAGTTTCCCGGCGCCATTTCCCTGGATGAATACCAATTCGCCGGATTCAATCCACTCGGCCAGTTGGCAGCGAGCATCGGCGTCCCTTTCCCAATCCAGACGTCGGATGATTCCGGCCATTCTGGCGTAGTCATCAGCTTCGAGTGCCGTACGAAGACTCTCGATTTTCGTCATTGATACCTCCTGCGCTGGGTTCTCCCGATTCCTGTATGGCATCATCCTGGTTACCGGGCCCTTACCTGCGATCGGGATGACACTGTGCTCGGCACAGCCGGCTCGATAAAGGAGGTGGCCCAGCACGCGGGGGGCCGTTACGGCGCGGGTGCAGGGAGCTCCCGAGGCAGGTAGAAATGAGCCGTATCCGCTCCACCTGAACCTACGAGACCAAACACCGCGTTTCGCCTAATTCTGGTGGGCGAGCTGATGGAATTCCGCGCTACTCTAGCGGCGCGACCGGTGGGAAGGTAACAGCGGTTGGTTCGGCTGGAGCGGCGTCGTTGTTGTTCGTGGTAGCGGACGGAGACATTATGGGTGGCGCCCTTTGTGAATCCTGCTCCAGTCCGGGCTTCGTGCCGACCGCGGCGGGCGACGCACCGTCGGGTCGGGCATGCGGCAAGGGCACGCGCGCTGAGGGGCCGAGGTTCGGAATGGATCTTGGCGGACGAGAAATATGGTTCTCAGCGAACAAGTTGGATAGCAGGGCATCGGCGCGCACCTGATCAGCCAGCACTAGATTTGACCCAAGGTAGATCAGAACGACATAGGCGCCGATTCTCACCACCACGGGACGCCCTCCTAGACGATCAGTTGGTTTCGCACCCTCATGCCTATCAACGTACCGCTCTACAGCTTCCCCCACTCACGCCGCTCGGCTTTGCGGACTACCACGCTGAAGATGCTCCCTGAGGAGGAATTCGACAAGATCGTCGGGGCGTCGCTTAAAACGCGCACAGACCCACTCCAATTCGAGCCGAGGCTCTGGCGCTGCTCGGTCCGTGGGCAAATCCGCCGCGCGTGCCGGTCCCTGTGCGCTGCACAAAAAATAAGTCCGTTCGCTCTGGCTTAGTGCTAATGGTCCCAGGGTCGGGGAGTAGTCAGTCTGTCTAGCTCCCCGGCCGGGCGGTCCCGGTCACAGGTTGCCCCCTGCTTGACCGGGACCGTTCTGCAATGTGCGGCCTAGTCGGGGTGTGAGCTGCGTCACACTCAGCAGATTTAAATTTCCGCGGCGTACAGGTTGGCCCCTGCCGATCGGGACCGTCCTTTCTTGCTTGTGATTCGCGCCGAAATTTCGGACAAAACTTGTCCGAAATTGGGTTTTAGCGCAGCTGCATAAGCCACGAATGTTGAGAAGACTGTAAATTTTAACAGCCCCCACTCGTCGCCACGACGGCAAAGCTGCCGTGGAGCGGTTCAGTTATAACGCAGGCACTTCGGCGCTTGACGTTCTGGCAGAATCAGCCTCCGAGGCGCATATTGCTCGGATGGCGAGAAACCGGGGAATTAGGCCCTGTGAGATCTTTGACTGCCCGCACTGCGGGGCTGTTTACGCCGTCCGCTACACCCACTCGCCCACCCGCGATAGCGAGAGTGCTTATTGCCAAGTCTGCCATCAGAAAATGAGTCAGTGGAATTCACCGAACAGCCTTCATACGCGCTCATCAAACAACCGCCACGCGATCGAACCGGTTTCCTCTCATGACTGATCGTCAACCCCGTCGCTGCCCGGAAACTGGAACATGGCGAAGAGAGCCATTCGGAAGACGAAAAGGACCAAGCCCTTCCCAAAGGGCGGTTCGCGCAAAGCTACAAAGCTCGCCATTGTGTCCGACCGTCTGACAGGCCGCGAACGCAGACTGCTTCTCGCCATGGCAAGAACACTCGCAGGCAAGTCGCAGTGAGCGCGGATCGCGCCTGATACCCCGCGACGGCGCGATCATCGAGCTATCGCCGAATCTTGGTGACGCAAGGGATCAGGCGGCAGCGGCTTGAGCTTGCGATCTGATAACCTCGACTCCGTCAGCGAACTTTACACCGAGGATGACTTTCGGCAACTGGTTGTGGCCATCGAGGCGACGCCAGCTTTTCTCGGCGGCCTCGGCGAGCTTGAAGATCATGGCGAGCGCGGTCTTGTTCGACAGGCATCCCTTGGAGCGGACCGTGCGGTGGCGGATCGTCGCGAACGAGCTTTCGATGACGTTGGTCGTGCGCAGATGCTTCCAGTGCTCGGCCGGGAACTCGTAGAAGGCCAGCAGCGCGTCGCGATCCTTGATCAAGCACTCGACCGCCTTGTCGTATTTGATGCCCCAGGTTTCGACGAAGGCGTCGAAGGCGAGGAGCGCATCCTTCTTGGTCTCGGCCATCCAGATCTCCTGGAGTGCCCGTTTGGCTTTCGATTGCTGGTTCTTCGGCAACTTGTTCAGGACGTTGGTGGTCTTATGCACCCAGCAGCGCTGGCCGCGGGTGCCGGGGGCAGCGCACGGCGACCGGACCGATGCCGGTCATGATCTCGCGCTCGGGCAGATGCCCATGGCGCACCAGCCGCTGGCGGCCATCATTGGTGAGCTTGTCGGCGTGGCAGCTGAGCAAGGCCGCGACTTCGGCTTCAACGGCCTGTGCCAGCAGCACGCAGGCACCGTTGCGCAAAACCTCGGTCAGCGAATCGGCAAAACTTCCTGGATGGGAGAGCCGGAAAACGTTAGTGTCGGTCACGGCGTATCACTCCTTGTATGGGAGTGTTGATGTCAAGCTGTGTACATCAATGCCGTACCCCTTCGTGTTGGAGGATCTGGCGATCCATCTACAGGCCGGCGGCGCGACGACCGCAGCGCCTCAATGATGACCCGCAGAAATCACAAATTTGCCAAATGAGGAGCGGACGATATGCGACCGCTTGAGGGACATTCCACCACGACTGCCGTGCCCGGCGAAGCGCGCCAGGTCTATACTGGAGACGAAGATGAGCAGCCCGACCCACTTCCAAACTGACGCAACGGAGTGCCTGCGCATGGCGGAGCGTGCGACAGGCCAAGACGAAAGGGCTGTACTCGTGGACTTAGCACGGGCATGGCTGCTGCTAGGCGAGCAGGTGCAGCACTTGCACCAAGGTAGTAATTCTGATTTGCCAAGCCGAGCGCCCTAACCTAGCTCATGAAGCGCGTTACCTGGGTGGTTCCAGCCATAACGACAGTGGCGCGCCGGTTCATTTCAACGCAGTAAACGCTTCATTGAACGCCCTTTCGCCGGGGGCGCCCTTCTCGATGGCCAGAATTGCGCGCCGGCGTTATTGTAGAAGATCGCAATATCGAACCAGGATCGGCCGCGAAGCAGTTCTCGATTGCGTTGCATGTCGCTCTCGGTCGCAGAAAGGCCAAGAAAAATGGCCCCGTTCGGTATCTTTACGCTGACAAGAGCGAGCGGTTCACCGCGCGTCTGCTCTGCCTCTGTCGCGACTCTCAGCGGTCGTATAAAAGACAACTGACTGGAAAAATTGCGGCTTTTGAAAGGCCAAGCTCGCGGCCCGCACCGAAGCGAAAAGCGGGACGAAAGACCCAGAATCTAATAGCCACTCAATGACTTAGCAGCCAAAGGTTCCAAGTCGCTGCTCACATCGCTTCGATAGCGGTGCAGGACTTCTGTAGGGTCCCGCAATCAGAAATCGCGGCCGTTTCACACCTCGGCTAGACGGCCGGACTTGTGAAAAAACGGAAGCCGAATTAAACCCTCGCCGTCTACTTCGAGCAATGCTCGCGTTCAGCTGTGCAATGCGGCGATTCTCGGCTGGGCGGTGGAAACTCTGGATGCATCGACATCGCTGATCCATGGGGGCCGGGCGATCGCAAGCAGAGGTGCTGGCGACCGCCGCATGTAGGAGGGGGAATGTATGCGGGGTTCGGTGTTCAAAATGGCGTGCAATGAGAGACCCAGAGGAATGTTCGTGAAAGGCGGTTCGCGCACGGCAGGGATCACTGCATCACCGCGTGAACAGCTCGGTGCAACAGGCGGGCCAAATCTCCTGAAATCGCGAGTCGCCTATCCAACGACTCCTGCAACCGGTTCATTTGGGCGGCGCCCACCACGGTAGAGCTATTACATAGGACTTCAACATGACCCGGCCAACGTTCTCGATCATCCATCAGAGCCCCGTCGGTCCTGCGCAGGCATTTCAGCAAGCGGCCGCATTCCATCAGCAGGGACGGTTTCCGGAGGCGGAATCGCTTTATGAGATCGTACTCGCGGCGGAGCCCCGCCACTTCGATTCCCTGTATTGTCTGGGACTGATTAGATTACAGCAGAACCGGTTCGATGATGCCGCGGATCTGTTTCGTCGGGCGATCAAGGTAGAGCAGGCATCAGCTGAGGCCCACTATTTCCTTGCCCTCGCCCTTACGGGACTGAACCGTGCAGGAGAGGCGATTCGGCGCTACGACAAAGCTCTCGCCCTTAGGCCGAATTTTGCCGAAGCGCACAGCAGCCTCGGCTGCGCGCTTCAGGCCCTTGGCCGATTCAAAGAGGCGATCGCGCATTATGAAAAGGCACTGGCGATTAGGCCAGCGTATCCCGAAGCTCGCAACAATCTAGGCAACGCGCTGCAGATGCTCGGCCGATCCGCCGAGGCGATCGCGCAGTATGAAAAAGCGCTCGAAGGGACGCCAAACGATGCCGTCGCTTACACCAATCTCGGTAACGTGCTTGGAACACTCGGCCGTCACGAAGAGGCGATCAATCAGTACCGAAAGGCGCTCGCGATCAAGTCGGATCTTGCCGAAACGCACAACAGCCTCGGCAAAGCGCTTGGGGCACTTGGCCGCCACGAAGAGGCGATCGCGCACTGCGAGACCGCCCTCACCATCAGGCCGGATTATGTCGATGCGCGCATCAATCTCGGCGACGGGCTCCGTGAACTCGGCCGCGATGAAGAGGCACTCGCGCAGTACGAACGGGCGCTCGCGTTTAAGCCTGACCATGTCGAGGCGCTCATCAGACGGGGCAATACGCTGGCAGGACTCGCGCGCTTCGACCAAGCGGCGGCGAGCTTCGAGAAGGCGCTTTCCATAGCACCTGACAATCAATCCGCGTTCAGGGCGCTGGCACGTTGCGCGCTCACCGCGTGCGATTGGGCACGAACCACAAAGCTCTCCCGTGAGGTGGCTGTCCGCGCGGCCAAGGGAAAGGCAGTCCACCCTTTCAATTTCCTTGGGTACTGTAGCGATCCCTCATTGCAATTGGCATGCGCCAAGGCGTTCATCAGCAATGTGCTTCCGCCACGGTTGTGGACAGGAAAGATCTGGCGGCATGAAAAAATACGAATCGCCTATGTAGCAGGCGGGTTCCATGACCATCCCACTGCTTATTTGATGGCGGAGTTATTCGAACTCCACGACCGATCCCGGTTCGAAGTCCTGGGGGTTTCGCTCGGGCCGGACGACGGCAGCGACATACGGGCCAGGCTGATCCGCTCCTTCGACCAATTTCACGATGTCCGATCGAAAAGCGATCGCGACATTGCAATGCTTCTGAATGATATGCAGGTGGATATCGTCATCGACCAGAGCGGCTATACGAACTATGGTCGCCCAGAAGTCTTTGCCTATCGGCCAGCCCCAATTCAGGTGAGCTACATCGGATTTCCGGGGACGCTGGGCGCCGATTTTTACGATTATGTGATCGCCGATCCAATCGTCCTGCCATTCGATCAGCAAAAATTCTACGCCGAAAACATCGTGCACCTGCCGGAAAGTTACCAAGTCAACGATTCGAAGCGAGTGATAGGGGCGCAGACACCCTCCCGGCGGGAGGCGGGACTGCCTGACAAGAGTTTCGTGTTCGCTTGCTTCAACAGCAACTACAAGGTTACACCACCGATATTCGACATCTGGATGCGTCTGCTGCGAGGCGTCGATGGAAGTGCGCTCTGGCTGTTTCGAAGCTGTATTGCGGCGGAGACAAACCTCCGCAGGGAAGCTGCAGGCCGCGGCATTGATCCAGCGCGTCTGGTATTCGCGGACAGAGTCAAGCTCGAGGAACACTTGGCGCGCCATCGCCTGGCCGACCTGTTCCTAGACACGCTGCCGGTTAATGCGCACACGACCGCGAGCGATGCGCTGTGGGCGGGACTGCCTTTGGTGACCTGCCGTGGCGAGTCCTTTGTCGGACGAGTCGCTGCAAGCCTCCTCCAGGCCGTCGGCCTTCCGGAATTGGTGACGGACAGTCTCGAAGATTACGAAGCTCTAGCGTTGCGGCTTGCAACGGACGTATCGCTGCTTCACGGGTTCCGGGAAAGGCTGAAACAAAATCGGTTGACCTATCCTTTGTTCGATACCGACCGATATCGCTGTCATATTGAGGCTGCTTACACGAAAATGTGGGAGCTTTGGCAGCGCGGCGAGGCGCCGCGTAGCTTCGCCGTTGAGCCGACCGCCTGTAATGTCTCCTGATTCCGCTTCTGCCGATACGGAATGAGACGTTCGAATACAATTATCGCGTTCCGGGTACCAAGCCGGGCTGTTCAACTCTTTCTGTGGTCTATCTCGAAGACCTGGAGGGAGAGTGCTTGAGCTCGGCATTTTCATATCGTGAACGACCGAAATCGTGGGCCCTGCTCTGTGTCCCTGATGGCCTGATGGCGCCTCGAATCAAGCTCAATACGCCGCAGTCCGCGTGGCCTATCCCTAACTCCCCAGCCCTCCCATCCGCTGCTGGCGCATCTGGAAGCTCTGCCTAACACCTTGGGTTTCTTAATGGAAATGTCATTTCAGGCACTGTTGCACTTGCGGACTTGAACCTGCTCATATGGGGGCTGATATGAAGAAGCTCTTTCTGGCTAGCGCTTCCGTCCTGGCATTAAGCGTGGGGGCAGCGACTGCCGCCGATCTTGGGCCCAGACCTGTGTATAAGGGTCCCCCGCCGGTTGCGGCGCCCGTGCCGTTTAGCTGGACGGGCTTCTATATCGGGGGCAATTTTGGCAGCGGCTGGGGCACCAAGGAGTGGGACGACGCCGCGTCGACCACGGGGTGTCTTCACTCTTCAGGGCACGGTTCAGCTAATCCAACTTGCATCGCCATCGTACCCGGCGGGGGCGGCGCGGGCGGCGCCGCCGGCGCTCTCGGTTTCCAAAGTTCCCATACCGTGAATGGTTTCCTCGGTGGCGGCCAGATCGGCTACAATTACCAGTTCTACCCCTGGCTAGTGCTCGGCGCCGAAATTCAGGCGGACTTTGCCAACCTTACGGGTCATGGCGGCTGCAGCGTTCAAGGGTTGTTGAACTGCAGGGACAAGGTTGATGGGCTTGCCACCTTTGCCGGCCGCGTCGGCTTTGCCGTTGATCATGCGCTGATCTTCATAAAGGGCGGCGGCGCGTGGGCACATGACAAATTCAGCGTCACCAACAACAACGTTATTCCCTTAGAAATAGTCTGCGATACGGAAGGCCATACGTGTCCCATTGTAGGGGGTACTGTCAGTAGCAGTCGATGGGGAGCGATGTGGGGCGCCGGCATCGAATACGCATTCACGCCGAGCTGGTCGGCCAAACTCGAGTATGATTTCCTCGACCTTGGGACCAAGACCTTTGTCATCCACGACGTCCCTGCGTTTGATATCACGCAGCGCATCCACCTCGTGAAATTTGGTATCAACTACCACTTTAACTGGGGGAAGGGGAAAGCGCCGGTGGTTGCGAGTTACTGACGGAGCTCTGATCGGTTAGGCGTGGGGCCCGGAGGAGCACTCCGGGCCCTTTTTTACTCGCTTGGAGCCCCGGCTGTCTTGTCGAGGATAGATCCTCGGGGACAAAAGATCGTTTTGAGGGCCTCATTTTGGATTTCATGGGCCTCAATTTGGCGAGCGTCTGTACCCGTCGGCGACGCATGACCGTTCTGGGCCATTCGGGAGTGTCGGGGAATATTTGGCTGCGCATCGGTTAGGCGCATGGACCAACTGGACTATTCTCGAGTCCTCACCCATCGATACTGCGGCCAAGTA
>WNFC01050220.1_pt1 | contig 12362 bp, 16 predicted proteins | sample 5400541 | NCBI WGS metagenome assembly WNFC01 (sample SAMN13153342, study PRJNA577476) | soil metagenome | isolation source: 120 cm saprolite under Douglas fir tree site 2 hole 2 replicate 1 | place: USA:California | collected 2015-04-18 | reverse complement strand
ACACTGCAACAATCGTGCCAAAGCGCATAAAGCGCACCATATGTCATGGTTTATCATCTTGGCATGCTAGATATAGCAATATATCAATCGGCACTCTGTCCTGGCTCTGAAGGGTGACGAAAAACGCGGGATTTTCCAGCAGCAAGAAGTGCTGGACCGCTTCCTGGCAAGTTTCCCATGTATGAAGAGATTTACATTTGTGAGGAAATTTACGCAACCAAGCAGTATATATTCATATGCGAATAGAAGTGCGATTCGAGGAATCCGTAGCTGATCCGGACATTACTAGTAGACAATATACTGTTAATATGAGATACTCAGCAAAAGCATGTTGGGGGACCTAATGCGAATACGTCATCAAACAATATTGGAGGGGGTTTTGTATGTCCTCGATGTATCCATCTACCCGGTTGTGCGAGCGCTGTGGGAGGCCGCTCACGCCTAATGAAGTGTATTGTGGTACCTGTGGTCAATATAACTCGCCGCCACCAGCGGGCGGGCCTGCAGCAGGAACACCTCCTCCTCCTGGCATAGCCTGGGGCGGACCATCACCGCAGACAAACTATGGCGGAGGACAATCTGCAGAACAACAATGGGGACAGAACCCGTCATCAACTGTTCCCAATAACCCCTTTGGAGGAGGGTTTGTACAACAGCCAATGTATCCCGGTAGTTCCTATGCCCCCCCACCATCCCCTTACTTTGCGCCACCTCCAGGGCCAGCCACGGGATTTCAGCAGGATATCATGAATGGTTACAAACCTGCAGGATATAGCCAACCGCCGCGCAAAGGTGGGCCGAGCATCGGCCTCATTGTAGGCATCGTCATTCTTCTACTCGTCCTGGTCGGAGGTGGATTCTTTGGGTATAGGTATATAACAGACCACAATAATAAGGTTATTACTATAACACCGACGGCTGCACCCAGCCCTACACCCTCAAAGCCTCCCCTGTTCAGCGATTCGTTTCAAGATAACAAGAACGGTTGGGATCTCACGAGCATCGCAGGTAAGTTTTCCGTCAAAGTTGGTGGCGGTTCTATTGTGCTGGAGGATGACGATAATAGGCTCCTGTATGAGTTACTGCCCGGTGGTAAAACCTATGGCAACTTCCACCTGAACGTTGACGGTCAGCTTTCGAAAGGTGACCCGAATAATGGGTACGGTATATATATTCGCGGTTCATCGAATCAGAATAGCTATCTAGCTACATACTACCGCTTCGAGCTCTATGGAGATGGCACATACGCGGTTTTCAAAGGGTCAATCGATGCCAATGGTAATTCTCAGAGCAGCAAGCTTGTTGACTACACGTCGAACGCGGCTATTCAAAAAGTAGGTAATATCAACCACATCACGCTTATTGCTAATGGCTCGAGTATGTCGTTCATCGTGAATGGGCAGACACTGACCACGGTTGATGACAACAGCTACACAAGCGGCTCGGCTGCGCTGTTTGTCTCGAATCTCCCTGCTCCTACCCCACCGGTAGCACAGGCAACATTTAACAACCTGGTCGTCTATCCCATTTAAGCGCTCTCACAAATCCCCCAGTAGAGCCTGCGCGTACACTGCGGGATCGACGTTGCCGCCGCTGACGATACAGCAGACGCGCTTTCCCCGGAAGCGCTCGGGATGTGCCATCAAGGCACCGAGCGCGAGGGCTCCTGTTGGCTCGACTTTGAGGTTGGCATACAGAAAATAGGATCGCAGGGCCTCCAGTGTCAATGCATCTGGTACTTCAATGATGTCTGCCAGGCCCTGTCTCAAAATTTCCCAGTTGAGCTGGCCCAGGCTTAGTGTGCGGGCGCCGTCCGCAACCGTTGGCGGCTCTTGTTCATTGTGAACAAGTTGTCCAGTGCGCAGGGAGCGCGCGGCATCATTACCCGGCAGAGGCTCAGCTCCGATAATCTCGGTTTTCGCACTCAGGTGGTCGCGTGCCACTACCACGCCGGAAGACAGGCCACCTCCACCGACCGGTACCAGGATAACATCAACATTTGCTACACTCAGAATATCTTTACCGAGTGTAGAGTTTCCAGCCACTACGCGATAATCATCGTATGCCTGCGCCTGAAACGCCTCTGGCTGCTGTTCCAGCAACTGCTTTACACGATCAGCACGACTGACCTGATGCACATCGATCAGATCGGCAATGCCACCATAAGAGCGGACGGCTGCAACCTTCACCTGAGCCGATGTTTGCGGCATAACTACGGTAGATGTTTTACCAAGCAATTTGCTTGCATAGGCAACTGCCTGGCCAAAGTTGCCCGACGAGGCAGCAACAACACTCCGCTGGGGGATGCTAGAGAGCAGGTTGTAGGCAGCACGGAACTTGAAGCTGCCGGTATGCTGGAATGTCTCCGTTGCGATAAGCAGGTCGCAACCAAGCTGTGCTGACAGCACAGGGCTGGACAGCAGGAGCACAGGTCGTAGATAGCGCGGCAGCGTCTCCCAGACTGATGAGATATAAGCACTGGTCAGTTCTGGTGCGGTGCTATAGTTTGGCATAGAGTAACTCCAAGCGGGCTATGAAGTTGATGGTATTGTCTGCATTGTACCATGTGGTGAGGTTGATTAATGCTTGCTTTTCTGCCGAGCCTGATGCATACTTGTGCACAAAAGGATGGATACCATGCCTGAAGAAACTGAATTTTCCGCTATGATCCGCGTACGCATGAGTGCCAGCGATGCCCACTACGGAGGCCAGTTAGTCAACGGAGCGCACATGCTTTCTCTTTTCGGAGATGTGGCGACAGAGCTTGCTATTCGCTGCGATGGTGATGAAGGCCTGCTGGTTGGCTACGAGCATGTCGAATTCCTGGCTCCAGTATTTTCAGGAGACTTTATCGAGGTGGCCGGGCGTATTACCAACATTGGACGTACCTCGCGACGCATCGATTTTGAGGCTCGCAAAGTGATTGCCGCTCGCCCCGATATTAGCGAATCGGCTGCCGATATACTGGATACACCGGTCATCGTGGGCCGTGCTGCCGGAACGACGGTCGTAAAGGCCGAGAGGCAACGCAGGACCCGCACAGCCAAGTAGTCTGACCCTTTTCACGTGAGAGAATGGCAAGGAGGATGACCCTGGCCAAGGAGGACGAGACCCTTCGCTGCGCTCAGGGTGACAGAAAAGCCGGAGGAATCAGCGCGTACTTGACGCCTTGCTTATGGAGCAGGAGATCAAAAACGTCTAGCGTAGACTCGAGCGGCATATAGGCAGTAATTAGAGCTTCAACATCGATTTGATGGCTGGTGATGAGTTCCAGAGCCTGCGCGAAATAGGCGGGAGTGTGATGAAAGACGCCTTTGATGGTCAGTTCGCTGTAATGTAATGGCCGTGTCTCCAGTGTCACTGCAGTTCCCGAGGGGCATCCTCCAAAGAAATTCACCAGGCCGCCTGGACGTGCCAGGCGAGTAGCGAGTGTCCAGGTCTCCGGCGTGCCAACTGCCTCAATAACAACATCTGCGCCGCGCTGAGCTTCGGTTGCGTTTCTGACGGCTATATACTGTTCTTGCGATGACATCGCCCCTACATCAATGACCTCATCCACCGCTAAGTGATGGGCCAGAGCAAGGCGTTGCGTTCCATGCCCTGTGATAATTACACGAGAAGCATGTAACTTAGATATTGCCGCCAGCAAGAGCCCGAGTGGACCGGAGCCCAGGATTACCACAGTATAGTCCTGTCTGATATCGCTGGCATCTACACCATGGAGAGCACAGGCGAGTGGTTCGGTCAGAGCTGCTGCTGCAAATGAGGTTCCTGGAGGAAGCTGGTACAGATTCTGGCGCACAATGCGTTCTGGAACCAGCAAGTACTCGGCATAAGCTCCATTGAGGAATTGCAAGTTCTCACATAGGCTCAACCTGCCGCGCCGGCAGTAAAAGCAGCTTTGACATGGTGCAGAATTGGCTACCACAACTGCATCACCAACATAGCACTGAGTCACACCTGAGCCTACATCTGCCACCAATCCAGCGACTTCATGGCCAAAACCTGCAGGCGTCTGGTGAAAGAGCAAAGGGTGCCCACGACGATATGTCTTGACATCCGTCCCACAGGTAGTGGCGGCGGCCACTTGCAGCAGCACTTCTCCCGGTCCTGCCTGGGGAACAGGCCTATGCTCCATGCGGACATCCATTGGGCCATAGAACATGGCTGCGAGCATCGTGCTGGTCATGCATGCCCCCTTCTTCGATAAAGCGCCCTGCAAAGCTGAAAGAGAGTCATTGTATTCGTCATAGAGAACAGAGTATCCCGGCGGAGTCGATCCAACGCAGCGCGCGTCGTATCCCGGCGCTCCGAACCCCAATCAGCCGCCAATCGAGCCAACACAATATGCCGGGCCTGGACCTACACCCTCATCTCCTTATAATAGCCCTCCTTATGGTAACGTGCCCTACGGTTCACCAGGCACATCTTATGGATCTCAGGGCCAGGGATATGCTCCACCGCCGCCCAACAGCTATACCCCCCCGAGTTACACGCCACCTGCGCCAGCCAGTCCGCCTTACGCAGGTCCGTACGGGCAGCCGCAAGGACAATATGGGAGTGTACCAGGGGTCTATGGACAACAGCCGGGGCAATACGGCGCAGGATATCCGCAAGCGCCTCAGCCGAAAAAGGGGCCGAACGCCGGGTTAATTATCGGGATCATCGCATTGCTCGTCATACTGGTCGGCGGTGGAATCTTCTTTTTATCAAGGTCTAGAGGAGGAACTACCAATGTTACTCCTTCCCCTGGCGTGACACCAAGCGTTGTCCCTACAGCACCAGCGCTGTTCTCAGATAATTTCGCCAACAACAGCAAAGGCTGGGCAACCGGCAATGACAGCGGTTTCTCGCGCAACATTACTAACAATGCGCTGGTCCTGGTAGAGAACAATCAGCACTATGTCCTGCCAGAGCCTTTACCGACCAATAACACTTTTAGCGATTTCACGGTTACGGCCACTTTTACCTTCAACCAGGGCGATCAGAATGACAGGGTAGGCATCTACATGCGGGGTGACAGCAACCTTGACCATGATTATCGCATCGACATCTACGGCGACAACACCTACGCTATCGCCAGGGAGTTCATAGATACCAACAACACACGGTCACGGTGATCATGAAAGGCCCACAACTCGTATTACTGGTCAATGGCACGAAGGTCAAATCCATCAGTGATACAAACTACACCAGTGGCCAGATTGCCCTTTACGTTGCGCACGGCGCCACCTCGAGTGGAGCGCAGGCGTCCTTTAGCAGCGTGGCGGTTTATCCTCCACCACCTCAGCTACCATAGTGGTCTGTTACCCTTCAAGTGATGGGTGAGACTTGAGTGAAGAATGGCAAGGTAAAAAATCAATAGCCGTCATTGCGCACTTGTCCTAGATCATTACCTCGGCGCCCGGCTGCAAGGTACGCGGAGTTCTATCACGCTCGAACACTTTGACGGTTTGCTGCCCCATGACTTGCCAGCGCGCTTTTGCTTGAGGCTCGTCGCCGGTGTGAACTTCGACTCGCACCAGGGCGGTGTTCTCATCGATGCCAACAGCTACGACATTACGAGGGAGCGCGGAAAGCAGTTCCTGAAACATGGCCTGGTCGATAAAGTTCACCACGCGGTCAAAATGTGGAAATACAACCAGGTGTGGCAGTACTCCGAGCGATTCGACCCAGGTCGGCTTCTCGCCTGCCAGCACCTGCTTCACGGCAATGGTGTATCCAGTGAGTGCCATCGCTCCGGCGCTGGACCCTGCCAGCACCGCGCCTCGTTCATGAGCAGCCTTGATAATCTCCCAGGCAGGAGAGTCCCGCATTGTCTCTATTACATACTGGGGATCCGAAGAGCCAGTTGTGCTGGATCAGTGGCGCTAGCCCGATCGATGATAGAGGTCGCTCGTACCTCTTGTACTCCTAGCGCGTGGAAATGGTGCTTGCCCAGCCCATTCCAATACGCCGGTCCGTGTTCCTCCCGGCCGCTTGCTGTCGGCAGAAGCACTACCCGTGCGCTGCTCGCTCCCCCTACCTGCTCCAGGAGATAGGCGTCCGTAGCATTCATTACTTCCAGGTACTCCCCCGATCCCAGCAGCGCAATTGCTCCGAGAGCCGGACGTAGTCTTTTTTGGTCGGTCAAGCGAATCCTCCTCTTGCTGTCGTGGGGTGTAGCTACTTTCGTCCTTTATAGGGGTAGTGCAGTGTCTTATCACCTTCCCAGTTTTCATGCAGGCCCGGAGTTGAGAGATCCCAATCTGGGCGGATCTTACGCGTAATTTCGCGCAGGTCCTGCCGTAGTTCCTCAGGAGAGGGCCTCCCCCAGAACCAATAGCCGTTATAGATCTTGTAGATGATGAGCCCAGGCTCAAGTACGAATGTGTGGGGAATCATCGGATTGTGGAATGGGTCTGTATACTCTTGTATGTCGAGATCCTGCTGCACCTTCCGTCCAGCGTCTGAGAGGAAGGTCCACTGGGCGCCAACGGCATCGCGGAATTCGTTGGTTTCGAGGATATTATCCGTTGAAAGCGTGACAATTGTATGCCACTGCAATCTTAGGGTAGAAGGCCGCGAGTTCGAGGTGCTGCTGGTGATCCTTCGGACAATAGTGTCCACGTGAAAGGATCAAAATCATGGGATCGTTTCCCTGGAGTTCACTCAGGCGGCGCCGTGTTTTCGTGTGATCGGTCAGTTCGTAGTCTGGAAAGCTGGCGCCAGGGACAATATCTGCACGCATGTTGTATCTCCTTAGTATAGCCGCAGGTACACCTTCTGGGGCTTCTGGTAAGTGGTAGATAGCCAGCAGGGCGAGGGCAAGCCTCGCCCCTATATTTCTCCCTATCACATCAAGATTAACAGAGCACTAGGTAAGCAAGACTATCTCGCGGATGATAACAGTGAAACAACAGATAGTATTCCTTGGTGGGTACTGTCAATGCAAGAGGCTAGGATGCCGTTGGGGCTGTCTCTTCTGTGGAGAATTCTTCAGCAGCAGCTTTTTGTCTGACGGATTTGTTTCGATTGTAGCTGCCAATGAGATCGCCTTTCTTCTGTACGCGGCAGTGAGAACGTTACATTGCACATAGTATATCACACCATGGGTCTCCCGCTCCGTACAATTGTCACCAACTTTGAAGCAGGACGTATAATATTGTAACGGATTACGCACATACGGAGGTTCATTTGATCGAAAATCAGTCTGACGAGACCCCCTGGACGATACGACAGACCTTCATTGGGATGCTTGCGACCCTGGTGCCATGGATCATATTATCTGCAGGGCTCAACAGCCTCGGCGGCAGCAAATCTGCTCCTACCAGGCCGCTTTCACCACAGGCAGATCTTCGAGTTGCACTGATCACCTTTGTCTTTTCGTGTATCGTGGAAGGAGCGCTGCTCATCGCGCCGCTCTACATCGCCAATAGAACACTGCGTTCACTGCCCTCACATTGGCGACATGCCCTGCAAGCATTAGGATTCCGTGGCTTTCGAGGAGGGGCAACGCTCACCTGGATGGCAACATTTCTGGTCGCTATCCTGGCTGCCGATTATCTCTATGGGTACGTAATTCAGACCTTTCACCTGCCTTTACATACCAATGACCAGGTCCTCCTCGCGTTCAGTAAGTATGCTCCGCTCACGACCTACGCGACCCTGATTGTAGCGGTGTTCGTCGCTCCCATATGTGAGGAGGTATTCTTTCGTGGGTTCGTCTTTGCGGGCCTGCTTCGTGGCATGGCTCTCGTCTGGGCAATCGTGTTTAGCTCATTGATCTTTGCCGTGGCTCACTTCGACGTTGGTTCATTTGTGGTACTGTTCATCATCGGGCTGGCGCTCGCCTTTCTGCGCTGGCGTACAAAGTCGATCTGGCCTGGTATATTGCTGCACATGTTGAATAATGGTATTGCCGCGTTGGGGATTATTCTGATGATGCTGGGAAGAGGGTGAGGATGCGAGGACACCTCGCGCTCCGGCAGGGGGACTGCGTCCCCCTGCACCCGCTGCTGAGCGTAATGCGCTGCACTCTATGCTGCCTACTTCTTGCGGCGGTCCTCGACGCGGGCGCTGGCTGTTTTCGACTCACCGCCGCTGGCGCGCGGGAGTGAGTCTGGCGCTACAAGCTCGACCTTCGGAGAGTTGCCAGTCACCGTCTTGACCGATTCGGCCATCTCCCGGCTCAGGGCAGCATTGCGCGCTGCATCGCTGAGTACAGCAGCGTCCTTCACCTCGACCTTGAGATCGAAGGTATCCAGGCCGTTGTGCTTGTCAACAATGATGCGGAAGTTTGCGCCGGTTTCCGGGAATTTCACCAGCGCTGCCTCGACCTGGCTGGGGAAGACGATCAGACCTCGGATGGAGACTGCGTCATCGCTGCGCCCCTTGATGGCTGAGATCTTTGGATGAGTTCGTCCACAGGCACAGCGGTCCTCCCACCATGTGCGGGAAAGGTCGCGGCTGCGGTAGCGAATCATGGCGGTGCCGTCAGCTGTGAGCCATGTCCATACCAGTTCACCATCTTTCCCTTCTTCAACCCACTTCCTCGTCTCTGGATCGATGCATTCCACAAGGAAGGCATCAGGTCATGCCAAACTCATCGTAGGCGGTAATGTTGAAGAGTTCCTCCAGCTTCAAGCGCGTCTCCCACGGCCAGGGTTCCGCGCCGAACAGGCCGATTTTGAGCCTGGTATCCTTGAAATCGACACCGCGCTCGCGTGCTTTGCCACCAACGTAGAGACCAACAGATGGGGTCATACACATGGCAGTCACGCCGAAATCGATGATGAAGTCAATCATGCGGTCATACTGGCGCGCATCTGAACCCATCGGGATAGCCATGACGTCCATCGCCATGGCGCCATAATGGAAACCAAACCCGCCGGTCGCCAGTCCATAGCCATAGCAGTTCATCAAAATATCGCCTGGGCGCATGCCCGTCATCCACAGTTCGCGAGCATTGAGGTCGGCCCAGTAATCGATATCTCGTTTGGTTGCGAAGACAGGGACGCTCTTGCCGGTTGTACCACTCGTTGCATGAATCTCGAGGGCACCACCAGGACCTCCGGGCTTCACAAAGGCCATCCCGTAGGGATATGCAGCACGTACTGTCTTCTTTTCGAGGAATGGCAACTTCTGGATATCTTCCAGCGACTGAATGTCTGAAGGTTTGACGTTTGCCTCGTCATAAAGCTGACGGTAAAACTGATTCTGCGTGTAGGCACGCTCGACAATTGCCTGGAGACGTTTCAATTGCAAAGCCTTGAGCCTGTCCTTGGGAAGTGTCTCCATCTCTTCGTTGAAGAACTTGCGATCACTCATCGTTGACTTTCCTCCAAGTGCTACAGGTCCCACTCAAGCGTACATCCCAACGCGGCTGCGATGCGCTCCATGTAGGACATGACATCATCAAGATACAGACCTTTGTTGGCCAGGTCTACCGACCCATCGGGATTGAAATAGGTTGGGGGTAGAGCCAAGTCGTGCGGGATGAGACGCAGGCCGCGCGGCCCTAAATCTAGCCACTTGCCTAGATCAAGAAGCTCCAGAGTACTGCGCAGATAGTGCTTGTCCCTTGCCACTTCCTGTGGAAATAGTGAGCAAGAAACAGTTGTAAACCCATAATCCATGCATTTTCGTGACGAAAGCGATCGCGTTAGTCGACCGCGTCGCCATGCCTCCCAGGTGTTGAGTCCACGTTACAGAGACTGAGGGCGAATGGTACAGGCATATTGTATCACGACGGGTGAGAGGCGTCTACAGGAAGATAGGTAAACGCATGTGATATGATGGAGAAAAAAGATTGGAGCAAGGCTCTATGCCTAACTCATTACGCGCGGTGATTTGGGACCTGGATGGTGTGATTATCGATAGCGCGGAAGAGCATCGCCAGGCCTGGCAGCGCTTAGCTCGGGAAGAGGGCATCCATCTCTCTGATGCCGATTTTTGGGCAACCTTCGGCAAGCGCAACGATGATATTATTCCCATCATTTGGGGTCCGCAGTCACGCGAGCGCGTGCAAACATTGGCAGATCGGAAAGAAGCTTATTTTCGCGAACTCATTCGCACGGCGGCGGCTCCCCTGCCTGGTTCTATCGAGTTGCTGCAGGGTCTGCACGAGGCGGGTTTCTTGCAGGCATTGGCATCATCGGCCCCCATGGAGAACATCCAGCTCATCAGCGATGTATTGGGGTTAAGACAATACCTCACAGCGCTCGTCTCGGGCGAGACGGTAGCCCATGGGAAACCGGCGCCCGACATCTTCCTCAAGGCCGCCAAAGAGCTAGGCGTCGACCACGGGCAATGCCTGGTAATCGAGGATGCAGTGGCAGGAGTGCAGGCGGCACATGCGGCCGGTATGCGCTGTATTGCTGTAGCAGGGAACCGCGATCTACCTGGCTTACGCGAGGCTGAGCTGATGGTGAAGTCCCTGGAGGAGGTAGACGTGGCGCGAGTGCGTTCGCTGGCTTGACACGCGTGTAACATCAATGGCACAATACAGCGACAGACATGGAGGTGTAGGGGTCCCGGTGGGTCTCACCGTCTTCAAAACGGCTGGGGGGTCGCTCGGCGCGGTCCCTGGTGGGTTCGACTCCCACACGCCTCTGCCAAAAAATGGGTATTGTTGTGTGTCACTGCCGTTTTATCTTCTAAATACCACTTCTGCCTCAGCTGCCACTGTTCGATCTGCTCATTTGACCACACTATAACTCTTCCCCTTTCCACCTTCACTCATAGCTATCGCAGTTTCAAACTAACACTCGGATGGGCTGTTGAGTTTTGTGAGCTAATAAACCATCCCGGTTCCCTCACTGTCGATATTCTAGAGTATAACACATTTTCAATAGATATCAAAAGGATTACCCATATTACCTATCTCAAAAGGGTATATAACCAGTACGCTAGGCTCATGCGTGAATATCTTGATCTTCCAAATATTCCGGAGTACGTCTCCATCAAGGATGCTGCAAAGATGCTTGGTGTCTCTGACAAGCGGGTCTATGCCTATATTGAAGATGGACGTCTCCCCGCAGTGCGCGCTGCACATGTCATTATGATCCCAATAGAGGAAGTCAAGAAATTTAAGCCCAAAATTTCAGGGCGTCCCCGGAAAAACACACCTGCTTGGCGTACCTCACCCGAAGATAACATGCTGTTGACGACCTCTATATTAGTACCAGTACGTACTGATCAGCGAGTGAGGTTACAGCAAAGGCTTGAGGAGTTAAAGCAAGAGGGTGAGCATATTTTTCCTGGGACATTAGCACGCTACATCATTTGGAGCAAGACACGTCCTGGTATGTTGGAAATTCTGCTCATTTGGAGAAGTACAACAATGCCAGAAGAAACTGATCGGGAAGAGGCGCTAGAGCGATTTCAACGGGCGTTGGCTGATGTGCTGGATTGGAAGAATGCCCGATTCGACGAGGGACAGATATTACTGCACACCTAAAGTTACGCCTTCAAAAGGTACAAAACAGCGATCCCGAGATGGTCAATCAGGGTTTCGCGCCACAACTCGCTGCTGTGCATCTACAAGCAGACATTGTCGTTTGACGTAATTCCATTCGCATTTTGAACCATAACCGTTCGCGTATCTCGGTCGTTGAGATGCAAAAGCAGCGCATTTTAGGCTCAATCTGACGCAATTCTTTTCTTGGCAGCAGACAAGACGTTTTCTTGCCTATCAGGATCGCAAAAACGGTCATTTTCGTTTCCATAAGAAAATTTATCTGGCAGAAATGAAGCCCCTTCAGAAGCCTGCTCACCGGACACTGCGAATGGTTATGGGTCAGAAAACGATGCGTTTTCTTTTTACCTGACCAATCAGAGTTCGAGAAAAACAGCTCACTGCTGCCTGGAAAATATTTGGGTCAGGGATATGAAACGGCGAACCACAATAAACTCGCTTCCAGAGAGCTTCCACGCGATTCACTGAAAAATATATGATTCGGAAATGCGAAAAGTTATTCTACGGACGACAGACATTCTACGTGAGCTATCTACTTGTAAATGCTCACGTTGTTTACTGGAGTGAAACCCTGTATGTATGAGTCACACTTGATCGTTGGATGTAATCAACTGGCAACCCGTTCTTCTTCCATGTCAGGCTCTGCTCTCGCTTCGACAGAGGCGCGAAGCTCTGCTAACTGTGGCAGAGCTGCATTCAACAAGTCGCTGGCAATGGCAATTGCCTCCGCTGGCGTCAGAGGGACAGCTACCTTGAAAGATGGCTCTAGTACTAGTTTCCATTGCGAAATGGCTTGAGGCGGCTTGAGAAGGTGGATCACAGCAAGCGAGCGGTGATGAATAGAAGGGTTTCCTCTCATGAGAGGTTACCCTTGTTTGGCTCGGGCAATGCGGCGCAGATTGCT
>WNFC01019084.1_pt1 | contig 12362 bp, 8 predicted proteins | sample 5400541 | NCBI WGS metagenome assembly WNFC01 (sample SAMN13153342, study PRJNA577476) | soil metagenome | isolation source: 120 cm saprolite under Douglas fir tree site 2 hole 2 replicate 1 | place: USA:California | collected 2015-04-18 | reverse complement strand
TCCCGCGTGTGCCCCCCCAGCCCCGCGGTGGCGTCGAGGTAGATTCCCTCGGGAAGAATCGCCAGAAATTCCAGAGCCTCGGCGCACAGCACCGGGTAATGCATACGTCATCACTTCAATCCCGCCCGCTCGAGCAGATCCACACTTTCCGTAGCCGTCTTCGATGCGCGCTGGCGGCGTTCCTGATAGATGGCTTCGGTCAGAATCTTGATGTGACCCCGATAGGCGTACAAGTGCAGCTCCTGATTCTGTAAGTCCAGTTCTTTTCGCAGTGTTGTATTGAACAGCACCCGGCCCTGCGAATCCACCTCCGCATCCGCGCCCAGATCGTTGGCATTGAACGCGACGTCTTGCGCTACTTGCGGGTTGTCGCGATAGGCTTCGAAGAATTTTTCGTTCTCGCGCCAGGCCGGCATGGGATATATTTGGGCTATGCGGCGGTCGAGACTGGTCACAAACAGCTTTTTCTCGGGTAACAGATTCAGAAAATGCTGGAACTCCGCAGGCAGCTTGAGACGGCCTTTTTCGTCCAACCGGCACGGATACATCCCGCGAGGAGGCTCGATTGGCTTCGTTTCGCGCTTTTGGTCGTCGCCTGCCACCTAATCTGTCCACATTAGGCCACTTTCGGCCACAACCGATTGTGGCATAGCAAATTCAAGCATTTCAAGGGGATTGTTGAAGAAATCTTTTAATGTAAGTGGGTTACCGAGCTACCACAAAATCGGGTACGGGGGGCTGGTACCACAAGATGTTGTTTTTATGGCGAACAGTAGGCGAAAGATCAAACCCCGTCGATCAGGTGGCCCATCTTGTCTTTCTTGGTTCTGAGGTAAGCTTCTGACGATGCGACAGGGTCAGTCAGGCACGGAATGCGCTCCACAACTTTGACGCCCGCACGCTCCACCGCCTCCACTTTTTGGGGGTTATTCGACAGCAGGCGCACCTGATTCAGACCGAAATAGCGCAAAATCGCCCCGGGCAGTTCGTAGTTTCGCAGGTCCGATTCGAAACCCAGCCGCTCGTTGGCTTCCACCGTGTCGGCGCCCGCGTCCTGCAGTTCGTAGGCGCGCAATTTGTTCAGCAACCCGATGCCGCGCCCTTCCTGGTGTTCGTAGATCAGCAGGCCGCGGCCTTCGAGCGCAATTTGTGAGAGCGACAACTCGAGTTGCGCGCGGCAATCGCAGCGCAGGCTGTGAAATACATCACCGGTCAGACATTCGGAATGGATGCGCACCAGAGGTGCGGGATCGCGCGCCAGCTCGCCCATTTCGAGCACTACGGCTTCTTCGACACGATCCGCATAATGCCCCGCGAATCCGTAAATGCGGAACTCTCCCCAACGCGTGGGAAATGCGGCTTCGGCGACCTTTTCGAGACGAAACGCGCCATCAGCGGACGTTTTGTGGTGGCTATTTGTCAGATTGCTTCTATTATAATGGCTCCGAGTGGAACGGCTTTTCGTCACGCTGCTGGTCAAGCTCGGTGTAGTGGCGTCGCTGGCCAGCATTCTGGTGCGGCCGTATGCGGTGCAGCGCATGTTGATGCGCGAAAACCGCACGCTCAATCAAAGGCTGAAGCTGGCTCTGTGGTTTTCCGGCGTCTTCGCGGTAGCCGTGTTTACGCGCGTGGTGTCGTCAGTTTACGTGGCGGTAGATCTTGGACTCGAAGGCAGCCTGCTGGCCGGAATGCTGGGCGGCTACGTGACAGGGTTGGTTTCGGGAATTCTGATCTCTATCCCGGCCATGTTCCACCACGAACCGTTGACCATGCCGCTGTTCGCGGCGATCGGCGTCCTGGGCGGCCTGGTGCGCGATTGCGCCCCGGACCCAGAAGACATCTGGCACTTTTCGCCTTTCTTCGACCTGAACCTCTATCGTTTTTTCAAGCAGCGGAATTACCGCCGTAGTGCCTTCCATCTTTTGTTCCTATTCGTCATCCTTATCGCTGAAGCCCTCCGCCAGGCGCTGCATCGCTTCGTCTTCGCGCTGCAGCCCTCAGAGCCGAATCCGCATCTGATGAGCTACGTCGCGCTGTATGCAACAACCTTGTTCGCGGTAGTCCTGCCGCTCAAAATCTGGAACAACACGCGGAACGAAAAGAAACTGGAAGAGCAACAGCGCCTGCTGACGGAGGCGCGGCTGCAGGCTCTGGCCAGACAAATCAATCCGCACTTCCTGTTCAATACGCTGAACTCGGTCTCCTCGCTGATCCGTACTGATCCGCACCAGGCGCGCCTCATGGTGCTGAAACTCTCGCGCATCCTGCGGCGCCTTTTGCGCAAGCATGAGAATTTCAGCCCGCTCCGTGACGAATTGGACTTCATCGAAGACTACTTGTCAATCGAGGTGGCGCGCTTTGGCGAGAAGCTGCGCTTCGAAAAGGAAGTGGACGCGGAGAGCCTGGATATGCTGGTTCCCAGCATGCTGCTGCAGCCGCTGGTGGAGAACTGCGTCAAGCACGGGCTCAGCAACAAGGTGGAGGGCGGCACCATCTGGTTGCGTGCGCGGCGCGTGGATGGGAGGTTATATTTGGTAGTGGAAGATGATGGAGTGGGTATCCCGGAACTTAAGCTGGCCACATTGCTGGAAAACGGCGTTGGCGTGAATAATGTCAACGAGCGGCTGAAAGTGTTATTCGGCGCCGATTACCGCATGTGGATCGACAGCCACCCTGGCAAAGGCACGCGTATCGAAATCGAAGTTCCCGAACTACAAAACGAGTGGGCGGCGGTTTCATAATCTGCCCTTAGGGAGAATCAGCGATTTGAACAAGCTCGAGAACACCATCACCGCTTGGCCCGTGAACGGTCTTCCCGCCACGCTGGCCGACCGCACGCGCAGGATTTACGACCGGTTAGCGCCGGTGTACGGGATATCGACGCGGCTGTTTCACTCGCGCGCTCACCGGCGGGCGCTCGAAATTTCCGGAATTCGCAATGGCATGCGAGTCCTTGAAGTAGCTACCGGATCGGGTGAAATGTTTCGCCGCCTGGTGCGCGCCAACCGCAGGGGCGCGACTTTGGGAGTGGATCTTTCGCCCAACATGGCGCTCCGCACGCAGAGCCGCGTCCAACGCGAATTCCCGGAATCCCAGGCGCAGTGCCAGGCCGTCGACGCGCGCCACATGCCTTTTCGCGATGCCACATTCGATGCGGTTTTCTGCTGCTATCTGCTCGAACTGCTATCCAGCGAGGACATCGTACGGACGATCGGAGAATTTCACCGCGTGCTATCGAGCCGCGGCCAGCTGGTGCTGGTTCTGATTGGCCAGAACAAGGCGGCGTTTAACCGCATCTATCGCGTCTGCGGCAAAGTCGCTCCAGCTTTTTGGGGCAGGCAGGTGGAACAGCGCGTGCCCGAACTGGTGGAAGCCAGCGATTTCCGCATCGAGCGCGACGCCACCGTGCGCCAGATCTTTTATCCTTCACGCGTGCTCGTGGCGCGGAAACAATTGGTTTGACGCTGGTGCTGCCGGAGGGGGTCTCGGTTAAAGACAACAGTCGGCAGCGAGGCCTGACGACACCTTGACCCTACGATGTTTTAGGCAATGCGAGATTGATGATCCCTCCCGGCTTGCCTCCCGGTAATCAGCGGAGAGATGCGGATGGCACGTTCGCCAGGCCGCAGTGGAGCGAAGGGTTGGCTCATGACGCAAAGGGCGAATGAGGCGCATCGATGGAGCGCGCCTTTCTCTCGTCATCCCGGCTGGTGGGTTTTCCTTCTTGCGTTAACGGTCCGCTTAGTACTGATTCTCGCCACCGGCTCGTACCAGCGTCCGGAAAGAACCGAGGTTGTCAATATTGCGATCAAACTCGCAGATAATGGTGAGTTCGCAGATCCCTATGGTCCCGGGACCGGCCCGACTGCCATGTGGTCACCTCTTTATCCGCTCCTGCTGAGTGGTCTCTTCCGGCTTCTTGGAACGGGGCAGGCGGGTGAAATCGGGCAGGAGGTCTTCAGCTCACTCATCGGGTCCGTCGCCTGCGCTCTGCTGCTCTCCATCGCTCTTGCATTCCATATGGGCAGGACTGCCGGGCTTTGGGCGGGCCTCTGCGCCGCAGTGCTGCCCGTGAATTTCTGGTCGGAGACGAAGGGATCGTTTGAGAGTGCGTTGTGCGGGCTGGCTCTGCTCGTCGTCTGCTGGTACTTCGCGGTGGTATGGGAGCACGGGCGGTTCTCGCTTCGTGAGGCGTGCACCGGCGGCCTGATCGCGGGAGTTGCGCTCCTGACCTCGCCTGTCATCCTTCCCGTGGTTGCGCTCCTTTTGGCGATCGGCGCCTGGCTTTTCCGCGCACAAATTCGAAGCTATGCGCTCTGGGCTAGCACGTTCACCGGCGTGTCGATCGCGCTGCTTTTGCCGTGGGCCATACGGAACGATCATGTACTGGGAAGTCCAGTTTTTACGCGCCTGGGTCTGGGAATGAATCTGATGCTCTCGAACAACGATCTGTCGCATGCCGACTACCAGGAGAATGACCGGCAGGGCCTTATGCAGCGGTTTGAGCCTCTGCTGAACGACGACGTCCGCGCTGAAAAGGCGCGGATGGGAGAGGTGGCATTCGATCACGAACAAAGGAGGCGAGCGGTTTCCTGGATCAGGCGGCATCCCGAGCGGTTCCTGGAACTGACTGCTGTGAGATTCGTGCTCTTCTGGTTTCCCCGCATGGTGCGCACTCCGCAGACCATTCTCATCCGCTGTGAAGCGATAGCCGGTATTGTCGGGTTTCTGCTGCTCTTGCGTACGAACAAACGCGCGAAATGGATCATCGGAGCGGTATGGCTCGGCTATCCGCTGATTTACTACATCACTGAGGCCTTTCCGCGGTATCGTTACCCAGTGGACTGGACCTTTGTACTTCTGGGCGCCTTCGCCGTTACAACTGTCTTGGCGCAAAGAAGAGTCCGGACTAATCAGCATCTTCAGATGCGCACACCTACCGCGCTCTGACGATATTCATGCTGCTGAGCACCTTTCCGGCGAGTCATCAAGAGGATAGCGGATGGTATCATCTTAGCCGGTGCAGGGAACCAGCGGGTCGCCCAACGAACCTGATACGGTGTTTGAGCAGAACCTTGGAATTCCTGTCCGGCGCCGCGAGGTCAAAGGAACCAAGCTTTTCATTGTCTTACCGGCGTACAACGAAGAGGAGAACATTGGTGCGCTCCTCGAGGTAATCGACAATGTTCTCCAGGACCAGAATCTCGAATACCAAGCAATCGTAGTCGATGATGGGAGTCGAGACCATACTCTTAAGATCCTTGAAGAGTATCAGGAACAGGTTCCCGTCACTATCTGTCGACATAAGTTGAATCAAGGCCTTGGCGCAACCATCCGGGATGGCCTGTTAATCGCTTCAAGAATGGCGGCTGACAACGACGTGGTGATAACGATGGATGCAGATCAGACGCACAGTCCCGGCCTGATCTTCCGCATGGTCCAGATGGTGAACGAAGGGCATGATGTAGTCATCGCCTCGCGATATCGCCATGGTGCTCGCGTGTTTGGCGTTTCCCTGTTTCGACGTTGTTTGAGCTATGGAGCTTCGATGCTCCTCCGCATCGTTTTCCCGACAAGCGGCGTTCGCGATTACACGTGCGGGTATCGAGCATATCGAGGTAACGTTTTGCGCCGGGCCATTACAGTATATGGAGACAGATTTGTCGAAGCTTCTGGCTTTCAGTGCATGATGGACATTCTGCTGAAATTCAGAGAATTAGACGTCATCTTTGGGGAAGTCCCGATGGTTCTACGATACGACCTCAAGCGAGGCGAAAGCAAAATGCGTATCTTCCGAACCATCCGTCATTCCCTGACTCTGTTGGTTCGGCGTAGGTTAGGAACTTAGTACCCTGAAGAGGTCTTCGCAGCAAGGAAGATGCAAGGATACAAAGCTCCGGGACGAACCCTTCGGTTGTCAACGTGGACTCCAACAGCATTCCTCTGGGCCTTCGGTATCGCGGGGGTTTGGATGAAGTGGGGCAAGCTCAATTCTCTCCTTCTTCTTGATCCCGCATGGTGGCTCAACGAGTACGGGCGGTACGCACGAGGAGAATTACCGTATCGTGATTTTTATTGGCCGTACGGACCTCTAAGTGCTGACATCTTCGCGTGGGCCATGCGTGTTTTCGGAGCGCACTTCGCGGTCGCGCAGGTCGTCGTAGACCTGCTGTCACTTGTTGTTATCGTGCTGGTGTACAAGATTGCAAGCCGGCTCGTTCCCGCCCCGCTGAGTCAACTGATTGCCATTTTGCTGATCGCAGTCGGAATCACGGCTCGTACCTTCTTTAGCCTCTTCTCACTTATCAGTTACACGCCAGCCGTGCACGTAGCAGCAATCGGTCTTCTCCTAATGATGTGGGGGGCTATCGCGTATATCGACGATGGTAATTCGCGCACTGCCTGGATCGCAGGCGGTGCATGGTGCGCCTGTCTGAGCAAGCAAGAAGCCCTGCTGGCATCTCTTGTACTCTTCGTGCTGCTCGCTACATTTGATCGACGCCTCCACTTCAGCGATCGAACCACCAAGGCGTGGATGCGTCGGTATGTCTCTCTAGGGGTCTGGTATTTTGGCATCCCGGCCGCTGTTTATCTCTTGTGGGCATGGCATTCAGGCTACAGTAAGTTTTTCTCCTGCTTCCAAGGCTTCGGCTTGGCTACAATGTCCTGTCCATGGTGGCCAACGGGCTTCGGTATTACCGGCGCAGTAGTCGAACTCGGTGAAGCGTGGACCGTGTTCACTGTCGCTTCACTCTTTGTGCCGAGTTTGCGCGCTCGTTTCTCTCACAAGTATGGGCTGATTTGGATCATCGCCGGATACGCAACTGCAGCCATGATTGCTTTCGAGTGGCGCTTATATTCTGATCTGTTCTTCGGGAACGACGCGCTAGCCAAGCGCTTTGTACAGGACATGACCGAACTGCTCTCGACGAGAGCCATTCTGCGCCCGGTTCTCTGGGCGGCATACATCTACGGGACGGTTATCCTGGTGGACGGCTTCAGACATTCGTTCACACTGACCAAACCCCAGATTAAAGATGTAATCCTGATTGCTGTACCGTGTGTCATGAGCCTCCGCAGTCTCTTCGGATCGACGCTGGCTCTCAATCTGCTGGAAGTCCCGGCAATCAGTTATCCCTTTTTGCTGTTACTCGGTCCCTATCTTCTTTATTCCGCCCTAACGCGTTATCTACCGTCGAAAACACCTGGATTGATACCTGCAGATAAGCGGGTTCTCGCAGTGTTATCGGCGATTTTGATTGCATATTGCATCGTTCGCCTCGTAGGAGGATATCCAGTACTTCTCTCAAACGCAACGTTTTCGCGAGTAGAAACTCCAGCTGGACGTATTTGGCTGAAGGAATATGCTACAGAAAAGCCAATCCTTGAGTATGTTCTCGCTCAGACATCTCCGTCCGATACGATTCTTGAGCTTCCCTTCGGCGGCGGGATGAGTTTTGCCACAGGTCGTAGACAGCCGACTTATAGCACGCTATTCGTTCAGCTCCGGCCGCCGAAAGCAATACAGCTCGAGGATCTGAAGAGGATCGCGGGACACCCACCCGCTGTGGTGATTGCAAAGCAAGAAGCCAACCTAGGCACTCTCTACGGTTACCCGGGACCGCTGTTGAATACATCCAACGAAACTATCGCGTGGATCAAACAGTCGGCGATTGGGTCTTGCTGCGGCCCATCAAGGTCACGGAATCGCGACGGCTTGAAGCGGGTCAGTAACAATACGCGATCCATCGTTGTATTCCGCTCGATAGAAAAGAATGCGCCCGGGTATCGCTGGGATCGAAACAGAACAACCGTCATCACATCTCAATTGCGGCTGTACTTCGCTGTCGAAAACGAATGGATTCCAAGGCGTTGGGCGAACAGAGGCGCTGCAAGCCTCACGCCGAGTTGTGCAATAGAACTTCATCGGATCGCCGTTTTCCGCATACCCAAACCGGACTCGGATCCGGCGGGATATTCCGCCGTGGAATTTCCTGCTGACTGCAACATAGGTGGACCGGTGAACCTCATCGGACATTGGCCAAGGTGGAAGCTTCATCGCGAAAGCAGCGGACCCTCCGGCGCCCTTTGCTGCGACGGGATTCGGGACATAAATACCCCACTTGGCATCGGGAGAAGAGACCCAATTGGCGAAGGTAAAATGGGACAAGGGGAGTGTCCATCCCGCCGTTAGCCGTCGCACGCCAGTGCCATCCCGATCGGTCGGGGTCTGTCTAATCTGTTCATACCAGCCCGCCATAGGCCACAGAGGGTAAAGACAAGGAACGGCCAGAACGTTGTTATTGGAAGCGCACGAACCCGGGCCGGTTGCTGGTTGAATGTTCGTAGAAAAATAAACGCTGCCTCTCGAATATCCTGGAGTTCCGCTGTCAATGCAATCGCTTGTGGCTGCATTATAGACGATGCAATACTGACCGATGGTCGAATCGTTGATGCAGTTTGCACCACTCGGGTTCACATGGCAATCCATCGGACCGCTGATGTCCACGAATTGCTGTACCCCACTGGTGAACAGGTATGGTACCAGCTTGATGTTCGCTGTTCCTGAGGGCGCGGGGTTACTAATCTGGTAAACGTAATGGAACGCAGCGATCTTCGTCACCGTTCTGTTAAACACTCCATCAATATTGTTCGCTCCATTACCATAATCGATGTTGATAGCTGTTACGTCAGACTTCCACGTTGATTCGATTCCGGAGAGTATCTGCCGATGCCCAGGGTACGATTGCTTTTGCCCGTTCGCCATTGTGTCGTTAACATCACCCGCCCAAGTTGCCACATTGTTGTGATCGCTGACGACCGGGCTGGCAAGCAGGTCCGCCATCGTCTTTCCGTTAATGTCATTGAATCCTGTCAGACCCGCCGCCAGTGTCACCAACCCCGGCCCGCCCCCGGGTCCTACATCGTGATGCGAGCCTGCATAAATGGGGCTCTCCGGCAGCGCTGTCGCCGTCGGATCGGCGATCTGAAACCACGCTGATTTCATGTTCACGTATGCGACAGGAAACCACCCCATCGAATGAACGCCGCAGCAATACGGGACGCCTGCGTCGGAACGCCAGCTAGCGGAGTACGGCCCGGCGCCATAACGTCGCATCACTGTAAGATCGATCGAAGTCGGGCTGTTCACGGTCTTCGTCAACACCAGGAAGTGCTCGTGGTTGGATTGATCAGCTCCAGTAATGTCGTAGATCACGTCTCCGGCAGCAATGTTCTGCAGTGAAGAATACGAGCTGTTGGTGGGACAGGGATACTTTTTAGCCTCGCCAAGAGCGGGCCACTCGCTGCAGGGTTCGGAGCGGACACGCAGCGTCAAACAACGAATCAATGGGGTTTTATCGCGGAGCGAGCCAGTGTCATAGTATAGTTTCCCATTGGGCATTAGGGCGGCACCGCCGGTGGCCGGGCACGCTTCGGCGAGCCCAACATTATCGCCGGCGGTGAATACATCGTGCGAGGGAGCTGTCAATGCGGGATCGTCGTAAACGTAAAGCTGCTTGTTTGTAGGCGCTCCGGTAGCCTTGGCGTAATACTGCTTTGTCGGATGGGAAGAGATCCCAATAGGGTCGCCGTCTTCGAACAAGCTACGCCCGTCCCTAACATACGATCCGTAACCATATGCATCTGGGGCTATGGTGATCAGATTACTCTTCACCGCACCAACGTTAACCAAAGTTGCTTGCGGCGAAGTTACACACGCAATTCCCCCAGGGTAGGCGCCGGATGTCGAGACCGGCACTGTAAAACCATTGTTGTCTGGTATGCCAGCGTGGAAGGTGCCATTCACTGCAGACCACGCGCCGGTGCCTCCGGAACAAGTAATGTATGGACCTCCGCCGGTGCTCATTGTGGAATAAAATGCAAGATCGTGGTTCACCGATGTGAAACGCGTCGGATTGCCAGGAGTGCCAGCCGAGATCGGGATCCTGTAAGTTTTGAATACTCCGCGTTTGCGGATAGCCGTTAAGGGCAGCACGAATGGTCCACCAAGTAGTTTGTTCGTGCTGAAATTCATTAACGGCGTAGCAACAAGGTTCGTGTACTCTGAAGACCCGAAGGACGCATTCGAATGGCATCCTCCCCAGGTGAATGGATATCTTGTCCAACTAGTATATGTTTGGATGAGCATGAACTTGCTGTCTGTTATCCCACGAAAACAGGGCGTAGCGTCGCCACCAGGTTGATAGCTGAGTTGAATGTGTCCGCCAAATATTCCCACGTGCCCGAAGTCGGGGTTGCCGAAGAGACCGGTTGCCAAGGCCGACTTTGCGTCACTAGCGGGAGCATTGGCTATCTGTGTGTTTAGCGGAATACCAGTGGCCGTCAGGTTTACGTAGTGCCAACCGTCTTCTGGGACGGAACTTCCGCCACCTGGAATATACTCAGTGTAATTGCGATCGGCAGTCCTTTTACTGACGCTCCATAAATCTCTACCATCGCTTCCGATCCAGGCTTTCGGCGCAATCCAAGGATTACCCACTGAATACAGATGTTGTATGGCTTCATGATGACCAATGCTCTGCAAGCACATTCTCCCGTTATCCTGGACGAGGTAGATGCCATTAGAGCCTCCCTCGAAGACCGCACACAGACGTCCAGTCAACTGGGGATGGTGCGCGATGCCGTCACAATCGACTGCTATGTCTGTTATCGGCGCAGGATTGCAAACATCTCGCGACCCGCTCTCGCCGCCGCCAGCCGTGGAGGCCCGGACCGAGTTGTAGGTCGCGCTGAAACTCAACATTCCGGCATTCTTGAGGATGACCCGAATGCCCGACGCATATTCTTGAAACGTGCAGCCCGTGGCCGTGAATGTCTGAGTAACTGTGATCTGTGTTGGAGAGTCGACATGTGCGATAGTCAACGGATTGTCGACGGAACCTGTAGCACATCCCGTCAAGGTCACTACCGTTCCGGACACTCGGTCCGTGTTGAATCCCCAGGTTGTTCCGGTGCGTGCGGGCGCTGTAATCACATGTCCTGAAATGCTAACCCCCTTATAGGATTGGTTTCCGAGATCATACGCCCCGGTCGCTGTCCTCCAAGTGCCCCAAGATGCGAACTGACTATGAGGAAAGCTTGAAGGTAGTTGACACGTCGCGCAGATAGACAATTTCGTGCCAAGCGCGGCCGTGTCAAAAGCATCGCTAGCACAGCTGTGGCCGCTATCTTCGCTCCAGCAGATCTCTGCAATCTCCGTGCCATGAGCACCTTTCGCGTACAAAACGATCTGCTCGTCCGTGATGGGAGCGTCAGTCGTGATCCAGTTGGACGGACTTGCCAGGAATAATGGAGCGTTTGGGGTGGAGGTGGAGGCGAGTGTCTGCGACGCCTGATTCGTCAACGCATTATCAGACGCTAACCACGCGGTCTTCGGGTCATAAGCATAAGAAAAGGTCGTGCGTCCAGGTGCTGGCTGCAATGGCATGTCCAGTGGCGCAGATAAGCGTTGGATCAATACGCCGGTGATCGGGTCGATGTATTTTGCCGCCCGGTGAATCCAGTCGATCGTGGGCGCCGGGTATGGATTTGGATTTGTAGGCTGAGGGATGGGGAGTTCGGGATAATTGGATCCGACTGGAAGGTTAGCTGTTGACGCGTGGATTGTGCCAGTATCCGCTCCGTCATTGCATGAGACGATTACGGTGTGGTCCGAGTTCACTTGAAGCGCCGTACTGTACCATCGTCCATTGCTGCCTTGTTTTATCTCATCGTGTCCGCCGATGACGACCGTGCGGTTCAGGCCATCGACGATCGTTGGCCAACGGAAACCGTTTGCGGTGATGCGGTCAGTGTCACTGTTCGCATTGAGAAACTTAGTCGGGTCAACGTCGTTGACGGTAGGTCCGCCGTTGTTGTCGGTCGCAGAAACAATGCAGGGTCTGGCAGTCGTCGCCGCATATCTGATGATGAATTGCGTCTGCGTCGCTCCGACAAATGTGATAGGGATGTTGGTTGCCCGGACATCGGCGCACAGAAAAAAAATTGTAGCGGTGTTGATAGCCGCGGTCAATCGCGTCATGGGATTTCTCTATATGGCGACCCGGATAAGACCGTTTATCCGGCCTTCAAACTCAACCGCAAGAGTCAACGTTCGGCCGCTGGCACCCACTCGACGTCATCGTCGGTAGGCATGCGGCGGGCTACGTAACCGCTGTCGTGCAGCACCGCGCGCAACTCCTCGACGCTTGTTCCCATGTTATGGAGTAGCGGCTGTCTCACCTCGATGAGCATGTGGGGATGGTATTTAGCCAACGTGTTCTTCATGCCGCGGAGCACCTGCACCTCCGCGCCCTCCGTGTCGATCTTCACAAAATCAACGCGTTGCAGCGCTAACTCCT
>WNFC01007061.1_pt1 | contig 12362 bp, 10 predicted proteins | sample 5400541 | NCBI WGS metagenome assembly WNFC01 (sample SAMN13153342, study PRJNA577476) | soil metagenome | isolation source: 120 cm saprolite under Douglas fir tree site 2 hole 2 replicate 1 | place: USA:California | collected 2015-04-18 | reverse complement strand
CGGGACGCTCACTGCCAGCGAAGTGATGTTGCTGGAAGTGCCGTATTCGAAGGAACTCGTCGAGGCGGTGTGGCTCGCCGCCGGTGGAACCATTCTCGCGGGGCAGTCGGCGCTGCGCGACGGATTCGGTTCGAATCTGAGCGGAGGATTTCATCATGCGTATCCCGGACATGGCGAAGGTTTCTGCGCGATTCATGACGTGGCGGTAGCGATTCGAAAGCTGCAGGCTGACGGTGCGGTGAAAAAAGCGATCGTTGTCGACACGGACGTGCATCACGGGAACGGAACAGCAGCAATCTTTCGAAACGATCCAACGGTGTTCACGATTTCGATTCATCAGGAAAACAATTATCCGGCGCACAAGCCGCCATCGAGCGTCGATCTCAATATGGCCGACCGCGCCGATGACGATGAGTACCTGGGCGCGCTGATCCCCGCGGTGCAAAAGGCGCTCGACGAATTTCGGCCAGAGATTCTTTTTTACGTTGGGGGCGCCGACCCTTATTGTGAGGATCAGCTTGGCGGACTTTCACTGACGAAAGAGGGATTGAGGCAGCGCGACCGGCAGATTTTCGAGGAAGCGCGCCGCCGGAGAATCCCGGTCGCGACGACACTGGCCGGCGGCTACGCGCGGCGAGTGGAAGACACCGTTCGAATCCACGTCAATACGATACTGGCCGCTCAGGAAGTGGCGGGGAAACATTCGCACAGCTCATCGATGCGTGGCTAGGGCTCTTCTCTGTTTAGGGCGCGGAATTTGCGGCAGGTGATGAGGCGCCCAGCGGAGCCAGCGCGCGGCGGACGGCTGATGTCAAGTTCGGTTCAAAGGTGTCGGGTTCGAAACCATCGGAGCGATAGGCAATTCTTCCCAGGCGATCGATCACCATCACGGTCGGGAAGGCATTGACGGTGAAGAACCGGTCAAGGCCGTCTGCGAATACGACCGGAGTGCGCGGCTTGTCCTCTTCCAAATAGCTCTTCACCAGAGATTCATCTTCGTCACAATTAGCAGCTAGAAATAGGACCTCCGGATTCGTCTGGAAGTCCGCCGCGACGCGAGCGAACAAAGGTTCAAGCGCGTGGCAAGGGCCACACCAGGTCGCCCAGAAATTGACGACGAGAACTTTCCCCTTCGTATCTTTCAGCAGAAAAGGCGTCCCTTCCGGCGCCTTCCTAAGGGTGAAATCTGCAAGTTCGCGGGCCTCGGCATTTTTCTTCGGCTTTACCGCGATAGAAGGCTGCGAGACTTCATCGTAAGTGAGAAGCAAATATTCGCCCAGGCCAACATCGGAGCCGTGCGCGAGCCGCCAGACGTTGCCCAATTTTTGGCGGATCTCGCGCCGGTTGGTGGTTCCATTGGCTGGATCGGCCAGCGCAAACGCGCGAGCGTATTGCTCGATGGCACCTTTCGAATCTTTTTTCAACTCAGCGATTTCACCTAGCTGCTCGGCGGCCGTCGAGCTAGGGAGAATCGCGTAACTTGCCGCGAAGTCTTTTTGAGCCGCAACCGTGTCCTTCAATTTCAACTCGAGTCTTCCGCGTAACGTGAGCACAGACATGCGATCGCGTTTCTTTTCCATGGCCCAGTCTTCCTGGGAAATCTTAGGAGATTTTTCCCCAGAAGAGCTGCCCTCGACAAATTCGAGCACGCGGGTAGCGTAGTTTGTGGCCCGGCGGAGAGCGGCTTCGTCACCGTTCCGTTCGAGCAACTGAATAGTCAGGATGGTCATGGAGATATCGTCCGGGCTGAGCGCGACGATGCGCTCCGCGTAAGCGGCGGCGCGAGCGTTGTCCCGTAATTGCAGGCTGGCTTCCACAAGCGCGCGGTAAATCTGCGGACGCTGCCGCGAATCGGGATTTTCTTTAAGAAATGTCTCCAGATTGCGGACCAGCGCCGCGCGATCGTTTCCGGAGTTATTGATGGCCTGCTGTAATTGCTCCTCTGGCGAAGGTTGTTTGGCGGGAGCGTTCTGCTTGGCGGCGGCTTTCGAAGCGGGCTTCTGAATCTTTTCGTTTTGCGCCAGGGCTTGAACGCAGACCGGCGAAGCCAGCGCACAAAGAAAAAGAATGGAGACCGCGCAGGCGCAGTAGGACCTGGAAAGCATATGAGCGGGATTCTAAAGCTATCGAGAAGAATTGTCGCTAGTTGTTAGGCTGCGGCTTAATTGCCTGGCCGGCCAAGGAAAACGCGGAACGTTAAGACAAAGCAGGAGAATGAAGAGGCCGCACTTTTTTTAAGTCTGCAACTTATGCATGTCCGGTTTCGACTTTCCCATTCGTCGTGTAAGTGGAGGCCGTAAATCAGGCCTGAAAGAACAGGCGCAAGGCCGAATTGGTGTCGAAATCGAAGGAGATAGGAAAAGGAGAAACACAATGGCTGATCTTATGGCAGAAAAGAAAGCGAAATGGATAAAGACAGCAAAATGGATCTATTGGACGGTGACATTATTGTTTGTTGTAACGATGATGTCAGCGGGTGTGACGTTCCTAGCGGGAGCGTCGTTTAACCACGCTCGCAGGGAGGTGCTCAAGGTTCATCCTAGAGGGAACGTATTTAATCCACTTACCGGAGTATTTTCGACTCGGTCACCCGATCGTCCGAACCCTTTGGGACTTCATCGCGTGAAGGTTCTGGAAATCAATTCTGGTCGGTTGCATATCGGCCCGATCGAAGCGATTGACGGTACGCCGGTGATTGATATAAAGCCGGTAGTCGAACAATCGAACGACTACTAATGCGGACGTGCCGCGGCTACTTCGTGCCGCTGACGCGAATTTCGCCGGAAACGGTATGCACTTCCACGCGCCCGCCGCCGCTGCCCATGTGCGCTCGAAGCGAATGCTTGCCCTGCTCTTCGACAACGATCGGAATGTCGGTGCGAATTTCGCCGGAGGCCGCTTCCGCCGAGAAATGCAAATTCGCCGCCGCGGGAACACGCACTTGGACTCCGCCCGAAACCGTCTTCAGGTCCCAATAACTATCGGCGCCCGGATTCCCCTGCACGGAGACCAGGCCTGAGATCGCATGCGCTTTCACGTCATTCGAAGCGCCCTGGATTTCGACTTCCCCACTTGTGTTATTGGCCTCCACGCGCGCGCCCGGATTAGCGACGCGGATAACGCCGGAAACGGCATTCGCGCGCACATCGCCTTTGATGCTCGATATGTTTATGTTTCCTGAAGCGGTAGAAATGTGGAGATCGCTTCCCACATTGCTGGCAGAAATTGTCCCGCTTGCCGTGGTGATCTCCGCATCGCGTTCGATTTTTTCGAGACGGATAGAACCCGACGCAGCGCGCACGGTTACGGGACCGCTTACATTACGAATGGTCTGGGCGCCGGACGCCACGGTGGCGCTAATTTCGGTATTGTGCGGAACTTGAATGGTGTACGCGATGCTGATGTTGCGCATGCGGGACAATTCCTTGCCGATGCGAATGGTGTCGCCTCGTTGTTCGATGGGAGGATTCGCGAGGGTATCGTCCAAGCGCTTCTGCGGGTTGTCAAAGCCGAATCCCGACGCCCGCACTTCGCCGCGCACGTGTACTTTTCCGTCGGCGCTGCCCGTGATATCCACATCGCCTGAGGCATTGGTGAGTTCCAAGTGGATCGGACCGGTCACGGTATAGTTGCGATCGAAGGCGCCGCTAACCGAAGGCCCGCTATTGCAGCCGGGTGGAAAAACGAGGGCCGAAAAGAGCACGAGCCATAAATAAAGATTGCGATGGCGCGCCATTCATCCTCCGTAACGGTGCAGAGACTCGCGCTGTGCCGTCCCACTTATAGCTACGCAAGAGCGGGGAATTATGTTCCCCGAGCAGCCTTGGCAGAGCGCGGGCCGGCGAGCGAAAGAGTTTCGTTGAGAGAGCCCTGGCGATATCCCTCAAGGTCCAGGGCAACATAAGTGAAGCCTGCCGCTTTTAGACGGTGCGCCATCGCGGCCGCCATTTGTGGAGAAAGGGCGCGAGGCATTTCGTCCGGGGATATTTCCACGCGCGCAAGCTTGTCGTGGAGCCGCACGCGGAATTGGCGGAATCCAAGCGCACGCAGCGCCGCTTCACCGCGCTCGACGAGTCCAAGACGCTCCGGTGTCACTTCCGTGCCGTAAGGCAATCGCGAAGCGAGGCAAGCGGAGGCCGGGCGGTCCCAGGTTGGCAAACCGGCGCGGCGCGAAAGAAGCCGAATTTCCGCTTTGCTCAGGCCGACATCAAGAAGGGGCGCCAGGACCTGGTGTTCCGTGGCGGCACGATGGCCGGGGCGAAAATCGAGCGTGTCGTCGGCGTTTACACCATAGGCGACAGCAGCAAAACCTCGCACCTTGGCCAAATCGTCCAGCACCGAAAACAGTTCGTCCTTGCAGAAATAGCAGCGGTCGGTTGCGTTCGCCTGGTAAGCGGGATTATCCATTTCGTGCGTTTCGATGAACTCATGCCGCAAGCCCACCTTGCTGACCAATTCCTCCACGATGGCGCGATCGTGAGCGGAGTAACTCGGCGACAGCGCGGTGACCGAGAGAGCGCTGGCGCGCAATGCTTCATGGGCCGCCCAGGCCAGATAGGCGGAGTCCGCGCCACCAGAGAGCGCGACGATGAGCGAGGGAAATTCGGCGAGCCGCGCGAGCAAGAGATTTTCTCTTTCTTCGGCGGGCGCTGCATTGCCCTCTGCATGACGAATATGAATGAGCTCTTTCATCTCAGTGCTGAGTATATCTCAGAGTGTGGCTGGCATCGCAGATTACGCCGCATAAGAAGTCACTTGAAATCCAGAAGCACATCCACCGTGCCCTTGACCGCATCCGTTTGCAGCCAATGGCCGACGCTCTCGTAGTGCACCGGCAGTTCGCCGAAGACCTGTTCCTGGTGCGTTTGCAGCTTGGCCAGAACCTCCTCGAACTTTGCTTTGTCGAAAATGTCACCCGAAGCGATCGGCCATGCCGCGTGAAGCTTTCGTTCGGCAGCAGGGGAAATTCCGGTGAGAATCATTTTGCCGAAGCGGTACTGCGGCCCTTCTTGAATGCTCACTGCATAGGAAACCGTATGCGCCTGGCCGTCATAGGCAGGAACTGGATCAAGCTTGGCCTCGAGGTAGCCGCGATGGGCGTATTCATCGCGAGCGCGATCCCAGCCTGCTTCGATTTGCATGCCATCCGCGACGTCACCGCCCTTGATCCCGAGCATGCCGTTCAGCGTGAATTCTGACACGAGCGTGTTTCCCGTCCAATGGATTTCCTTCCAGCGATAGACCTCGCCCGGCACCACGGGAACATAAACTGGAATTTGCGAGGGCAGCTTTTGGTTAGGATCGCCCGCCAACCGGACCTCCGGCGGCCCCAACTTCACACGCAGGAATCCCTGCTGCAAATAAATGGGCTTTATTGCTTCGGAGAGAAACAGATCGATGGTCAATCGCGAATAGGGCTTTCCGAGTATCTCGGATAGATGTTGCTGGACGGCTTTGGAGTTCAGAAGGGCGGGATCACCGAATTCCAACTTCGCGATTTGAAGCGCGGCGCCTTCGATTCGGAATTCCTGCACGTTGCCTTCGCCAACCGGATTCGCGATGACCGTGTGCTCGAGCGAACCCTGGAGTCCGTGCGAAGAAAGCAACTCCTTCACAGCGTCACCGGCTTGATCTACCGCGGCGCCGGCTTCGGGGAGTGTCCCGTCGAAGAAGGAAAGCTTGCTGCGAATGGCATCGCCCAGCGCCGAATCCGAGAGCCATGGAATGTTATCGAAGTAGACGGAGATTCGAGGCGATTCTTCCACGTGAAAAGTCACCAGGACACTGGCGAACTTCGTCTGGAAGCTGTAACTTACCTTGGCGAAGAGGCCGCTTTGAACGAGCTTGTCGGCTGCGGTCTGCAAATCATTCCGGCCGATCTGGGCGCCAGGAACCAAACCGGTTATGGCGATGACCTGTGCTTCGGTGAGGATTTTCTCGCCGTCGACGTGGATTTCGCGCAAGGGTGAGGTGGCGGCGTCGGGAGTCTGCGCCGAGGAAGGGAATCCCGCCGGCAACAAAAGAAGCAAGAGAGTGCAGAGTCCCGTTCGAAAATAGCGAAGCATGCTTCTATATTAGCGGAAAGAGGCTGGGCTACTCCACGGTGACGGACTTGGCGAGGTTGCGAGGCTGGTCGACGTCGCAGCCGCGGCGCACGGCGATGTGATACGCGAGCAATTGGAGAGGAATAATTTCCAGCAGCGGCACCAGCAACTCCGGCGCGGGCGGAAGCTCGATGATGTGATCGGAGGCTTCGCGGGCGAGATGATCACCGGTGGTGACGATGGAGATGACGATTCCGTCGCGGGCTTTGACTTCCTTGATGTTCGAAACACTTTTCTCGTAGCGAGTCATTGCCTCGGGATCGGACTCGTCGCGTGTCGCCAAAACCACGACCGGGAGATTTTCGTCGATCAGCGCGTTTGGCCCGTGCTTCATTTCGCCGGCGGGGTAACCCTCCGCATGAATGTAGGAAATCTCCTTGAGCTTCAGAGCCCCTTCGAGCGCGATGGGGTAGTGGATGCCCCTGCCTAGATAGAGAAAATCGGTATAACGGAAGAATTGCCGAGCCAGGTTTTCGTAGAATCCCGATTCATCCGCTTGTAGGACCGTTTCGATCTTGTGGGGGATGCGCGTGAATTCCTGCATCAGGGTTCTGGCGGCGGCTTCGCTAAGCTTGCCGCGAACCTGGCCGAGATAGGAAGCGAGCAGCAGCAGCGCAGTCAATTGTGAAGTGAAAGCCTTGGTGGAAGCGACACCGATTTCCGGCCCGGCGTGCGTCGGAATTGTACCGTTCGCCTCGCGCGTGATCATGGACCCGAATACATTGCAAATCGCCAATGAAGGTGAGCCCTTGAGCTTTGCTTCGCGCTGGGCCGCCAGCGTGTCCGCGGTTTCGCCGGATTGACTGATGCACACGGTCAGCGTCTTCGAATCCACGATAGGGTCGCGATAGCGGAATTCGCTTCCGTAATCGACTTCGACTTGAAGACGAGCCAGGCGCTCAATCATGAATTTTGCGGCCAGCCCAGCGTGCCAGCTCGTGCCACAGGCGACGATACGCACTTGCTGAAATTCGCGGAATTGCTGTTCCGTAATCGCCATCTCATCGAGAAAGACTTTTCCGGTGTCCTGCGAAATGCGGCCGAGCAGGGTATCGCGCACGGCGCGCGGCTGCTCAAAAATTTCCTTCTGCATGAAGTGCTTGTAGCCGCCCTTTTCCGCCATGATGGGGTCCCAGGCGACGTGGTGCGCGGGGCGTTCGACAGGGCGGCCGTCGTGGTCCATCACATGCACACCCTTTGCAGTGAGAACGGCGATGTCGCCGTCCGCCAGGAAAAACATTTCGCGAGTATGCTGGAGCAGGGCAGGGATGTCGCTGGCGACGAAATACTCTCCATCGCCGAGGCCAATCACCGAAGGCGGGCCGAGGCGAGCCGCAACAATCTTCTGTGGATCATTCGCGGAGAGGAAAACCAGCGCGTAGATGCCGCGCAATTCCTTCAACGAGCGGCGCACCGCTTCCTCGAGAGGAACACCGCCCTGCGAATTTTTCTCGACGAGGTGCGCGACGATTTCGGTGTCAGTTTCGGTGACGAACTTGTGGCCCTCCTTTTGCAGCTTTTCTTTTAGCTCGAGGTAGTTCTCGATGATTCCGTTATGCACGACGACGATCTGGCCGGTGCAGTCGCGATGCGGGTGGGCGTTCTCCTCGGTGGGGCGGCCATGGGTGGCCCAGCGCGTGTGGCCGATGCCGTATGTGCCCTCCAGGGGGGACTTGGCAATGACCTCTTCGAGATTGCGAAGCTTGCCCGGCGCGCGGCGAATTTCCAATTTGCCAGACTGCGGCACGACGGCGATGCCTGCGGAATCATAGCCGCGGTACTCCAGCTTGCGCAGGCCTTCGATGATGACAGGCACGACTTTTTTGGGCCCGATATAGCCGACTATTCCGCACATGCGCGGCGTCTCCTCAGAGAGTTTTTAGCAGCGTAGCATGCTGGCGGCCTTACCAAGTTGAATTCCCGGGCGCGTGTCGCGAATCAGATTACTACCACACGGCGGAGCCTGCGGTGATCACAAGCTCGCCGGACTTGAGATTATCGCCCACATAAAGTGAAGGGCGGCTCAGTCAACTATCTCAAAGCGGTATTCTTCAATGACGGTGTTGGTGAGCACTTCTTTCGAGATGTGCTCGAGTTGCTTCTGTGCTTCCTCGCGGCTCCAGCCATCGAGATTCAGAACGAAAAATTTGCCCTGGCGGACGTCGCGCACGGCGGAATAGCCAAGCCCTGCGAGGGCGTGCTGTATCGTTTGCCCCTGGGGATCGAGTACCGTACGTTTTGGCATTACCCACACGTGCGCTTTCATGCGGTCAGTATAACATTGCCACCAACCGCTTCATGCTTTGCGCCTTTCACCCGCTGGCAGAAAGGCGTATTCAAAACCCATCTGGACAATTCTTGCCAGCTCCTCTTCGTGTAGACCCATGCGCGCGACGTTTTGATACTCTTCGTGAAGTGTGGTGTGAAACATGGCCGGGTCATCCGTAGAAAGCACGATCGGTATCCCGTGGCGCAGGAATTTAGGCAGAGGATGATCTTCGATACTTGCGTTCTCGCGATGGAGTTGCCGGGCGAGGGCGGCGGTTTTCAGATTGCTCCCCGGGCAAATCTCGAGCGGAATCTTTCGCTCTGCGAGCAAATCCATTAATTCCGAATCGTTGATTGCAGCGATGCCGTGGCCGATGCGCTCGGCACCAAGCAATTCGATGGCTTCGCGAATTTTCTCCGGGCCGCCAACCTCGCCGGCATGGATCAGGCGGCGCAGACCCATTTGCGCGGCGCGGTCGTACACGCGGCGAAATTCCTTTGTCGGGACGCTGAGCTCGTCGCCGCCTATGCCGAACGCCACGATCGCTTTCGAATTACAGCGCTTTGCGGATTCGACGACCTCCATCGCTGCGTCCGCGCCGAATTGGCGCCCCGCATCGAACACCCACCGGAATCGCAGCCCGCGGCTTTCGAACGGCTCGGTGGCACGGAGGAGGGCTTCGAAATTTGGTTCCGGCCGTTGCTTTCTCAGGAGCATCACGCCGATGGACAAGGTCACTTCTGTATAGACTACGCGCTGTGTGAGCAAGTGTTCGGCGAGGTCGCGAGCGATGAGCGCGTAGTCTTGCGGCTCGCGCAAGAAAGAAGTGACCCACTTAAAGGCCTCGATGAATTCGTGGAAATTGCGGTAGGCGTAGCGCTGGCGTACTTCCTCTTCGCTCATGACGACGCCGTGACGGGCCGTTAATGCACAGACGGTTACGGGCTGGATGGAGCCTTCGAGATGAAGGTGCAGCTCCGCCTTAGGCAGGGAAGCAATCCGGTTGGAGAGCAAGGGGGGCGTCATCCGCGAAAAATCAGTGCGGCAATTGTGGCCGGCCGGCGTTGACCCACGCCGTAAGCCAGAAGGAGCCTACATCAGTTGCGGCGTCGGAGAGCTGGCGAATCAGAATTGCCGCAGCTTGATTGTAAAAGCGGTCGTAATACTCGTCGTTGAAGGAATTCTCCCGGTGACGCGCTTTGCGATCGGCCATGAGAATGGTTTCCAGCCAACTGTGCGAACCGAGGCATGCTTCAAACGCATGATCGGTAGGATCGCTGACAAAGACGGCGTCGTTCGGGCGCATGGGGAAGAAAGAAGAATAACGGTCGATAAGCGCCGTCGAGAAGCGCTCGTTGACACCCGGCTGGGCGCTCAGGCGACCGTCGAAATTATCCGTCGTGTTGAAGGGATCGTGGGCTTCCGCGACATAGTTCGCCAGGATGGCCGCGTCCAGTCTCGCTTCATCCCATTTGCCGGTCTTCATTGCTTCGGTTAGCTTCTCACTGTAAACGCCGATCTGCCAGGGAAGAAGGCCGTTGGCATCCAGTTTGGGTTTGCCGAATTTGGTTACTGCGGCTCTATAGTTGCGCGGCAAAGCCTCGAACGGGAACCGTCCATACTTGTCGAGAAGGATGAAATGGTTGTGCCGCTCCGCAGGAGTCTTGGAGATCGCATCGAGTGGATCGGTAACATGCTGCACCAGCAACCCGCGGTTTGATTCGAAAAATCCGCGAAACTCCAGCGGAAGTGTTTCTAAAGTGTCGATGGCTTTATTGACGACCAGCCTGTGCCCGTTCCTACCCCAGGCGAACGAATGATCGGGGAAGAATAGACAAAGTGAGGCACAGAGAACGAAGACGCCCGTCCGCTGCCACGACCAATGTAAGACAGCTCGCCACATCGCGCGATTCCCCTATGCCTGGTTTGCGGCACGCAAAGTGCTGCGCTTGCGTCCGTAGTTGTAGTAAATCACAAGTCCAATGGCCATCCACACGAAGAAGCGGATCCAATTCATGATGGGGAGGCCGGCCATTAGCAGGAGGCAGGTCAGAATCGTCAAGACCGGAGCAATGGGCCCTCCGGGTGCGCGAAAAGCTCGATAACGATTTGGTTCGCGGTAGCGGAGAATCAGCACGCCTCCCGCCACTAGCGCGAAAGCAAAAAGCGTTCCGATGTTCGAGAGATCAGCGAAGGTCCCGATATCGAGGAGACCCGCCGGAACGCCCACAACAAAGCCAGCCATCCAGGTGGAGAAATCCGGCGTTTGATAGCGCGGATGAACGCGGCCAAAGATCCTGGGAAAAAGGCCGTCGCGGGACATGGCAAACCATACGCGTGCCTGGCCGATCTGGAACACGAGCAGGGAAGAGATCATTCCCATGAGTGCGCCGATCAGAACCACCAGCCGCACGCTGGAGATGTGGAGCTTCTTGAGGGTGTTGACGACGGGCGCGGCATCATCGACCAGCGTCTCCCAGCGAACGAGTCCCGTGAGCACGACTACGACGGAGATATACAGCAAAGTGCAAACGACTAGAGTCGCGATGATGCCGATTGGCAAATCGCGCTGCGGCTTCTTGCATTCTTCCGCCGCCGTAGAAACGGAATCGAAACCGATGTAAGTGAAGAATACGATCGACCCGCCCGTTAGAATGCCCGGCCAGCCGTTGGGAGCAAAGGGATGCCAATTGGAGGTATGGATGAAGCGCGAGGCGAAAGAGACGAACACAAGGATGGCGATGATTTTCATCAGCACCATCACGTTATTGGTCTCTGCCGACTCACGGATACCGCGAACCAGGATGACTGTCAGGAGCATCACGATTATGAACGCCGGCCAGTTGAAGCCAAAATGCCATCCGGGGCCATAGAGTGCGTTGCCTTCGAGGTCGAAAAGTCCGCTGGGAAGGTAGGCGGGCGAAATCCAGCGGGGATTCGGATGGACACCGAACCAGTCCAGCAAGTTGACCAGGTGCTGCGAAAATCCGACGCTAACGGCCATGTTGCTCACGGCGTATTCCAGGATCAAGTCCCAACCGATGATCCAAGCGATGAGTTCTCCCATCGTGGCGTAGGTATAAGTGTACGCGCTCCCGGCGATAGGAATCATGGCGGCAAGCTCGGCGTAGCATACCGAGGCGAATCCGCAGGCGATAGCGACCAGGATAAAGGAGAGAGCGATCGCTGGGCCGGCGCCGGGGCGTCCAAATGAAGCCGAATGGTGTATGAGGTACTCGAGAAGTGGCGCGTTCAGGATGGACGAGGCTTGAAACTTCTGACCGGCAATCGCCGTGCCGATGATGGTAAAGATGCCGGAGCCGATAACTGCGCCGATGCCGAGCGACGTCAGACTCAGCCATCCAAGAGATTTTTTTAATCGGACTTCAGCGTTTTCCGAATCCGACAGCAGCTGGTCGATACTCTTGCAACGGAAGAGTTGTGATCCCACCCATGCGCTCCGATCGCATCCGGGCAAACCGGAAGCCTCGAATTACCCAGCGCGCCTTTGAGGAATGAACGCGCCTCAATGTACCCTGAGAAGCCCCATCACGCAACCGGTCGGCGCAAAGAGCCGGCGCGCCGTGTTCCAGAGTAGTATCTCACTTCACGCCTGTTCGAGTTGCGCGTATCGCTCAATAAACTTTTTCGTGCCGCGGCCGGGGAAGCTCACGGATACGCGGCGGTCTTCGTCGTCGCCCTCGACGCCAACGATGGTTCCGACGCCGAAGCTCGGATGACGAACTTTGCGTCCCAGCATGGGATCGGCTTCGCCGCCTCGTTTTGCCGCAGGGCGCCGGAATGAATTCTGAACCGCCTGGCGGCGCGGCGCCGCTTCTGCCTGCTTCGGTCCGCCGCGCGCACGACGCAGGAATTCTTCCGGCGAATACGAATACTCCGGGTCAGGCTCATACCGGCGCGTCTCGCCAATGTCCGCCATTGATCCGCGAACCGTGTCCACCAATTCGCTTGGAATTTCCGCAAGGAAG
>WNFC01013688.1_pt1 | contig 12364 bp, 17 predicted proteins | sample 5400541 | NCBI WGS metagenome assembly WNFC01 (sample SAMN13153342, study PRJNA577476) | soil metagenome | isolation source: 120 cm saprolite under Douglas fir tree site 2 hole 2 replicate 1 | place: USA:California | collected 2015-04-18 | reverse complement strand
TTGCCCTGACTTGTTAAAGGTTCCATCAATGTTCTGTAAACCTACTGGGGTCTCAAGTTTCTTGGTGCCAAGTTTCGGTTTCTTAATTGTCTCTTGGTCAATGAAGTTTTCTGTTGCGCCACTATCTACCAGCACAATTTCATCTGCTGTGCCTTTGAACAATGATAAAGTGATTGGTATTTCGAGTCAATTGTCACTTCTAAATATATACATTGCTCTTAGGTGTAGGCCCCTAGCTAAGGCAGCTAACTGGGACCTTAGACAAAATCCTCTACAACAAGTCCATCAAAGAATTTCTATTTAGCCTTAGGGTTAGTAAGGCATCCTTTGGCTATCTTAAGGAGATCTTCAACTCCTTTCTTGGATTCTTCTGCTGCATCAGTGACACCTGAGCAGGACTGCTGGGTGGGGGCCAGTCTCCCATACTTGGTGGATCCATTCTGCCTTATGGGGCAGTATCTTGATATATGCCCTTTCTGATGGCACTTGAAGCAGGCTCCTTCACTTCAGAGTTTCTGCCTTTCTTCATCGCTTAGCTGGGTAAAGCAGGGGCGATTCCCCATATTGCCAGTATCAACATCCATTGCATTAGGGTCATGGCAGTGCTGGTTCTAGGTCTGGTTCTGGTTTATGCAAATGCCTAGTCTTTTGGAAAGTGCATAGGCCTGGGGCAAGAGTTCTCCTTTCTGTGAGAACTCCTTAGTTTGCAGGTATTTCAGCTACTGCTAGCAGGCAGCTTCAATCTAGCCTTCAAGGGTGTTGGGGAGGGGTGAGGAATTGTTAATAATGTGGATGTTAAGTCTACCTAGTAGCCCTGCTTTAAATATTTTCAGGGTGCCATGTTTGATCTTGGTATATCTAGCAGCTTTTAGAAGTTTCTTAAAGGTGGCAATGTATGTGTTGATGTCACTATCCTTCATGTGGAGTGTTTGGATCTCATTCTCTGCTTTAACACCTTCAGCAATGTCTATAAAGGTATCTTTGAAAGTTTTGGCAAATTCCTTTCAGAGTTCTTCATCTTTCCAGACATATCTATAGGTCAGCTTCCTATCCATGGCCTCCTGCTATTCATCAGCCCAATCTTTAACCTTTCTTCTGTAGATGTAGCTAAGGCATAATGCCACTCACTTATAGAGGATGTAGAAGGCAGGCTTTTTGTCATTTAACTTCCACCATCTGATGTAGGAGTGCATAAACTCCTTAGCATCGTCTCTGTTGCCATCAAAGGCCTTAGATGCAAAGCCTAGTAGGCTAGTTCCATTTGAGGGTGCTGGTGTGTCTGGGGGGTTCTGGGTGGTGATTGTGGTGTTGGCTTCTGCTGACATATCTGGTGTGGTAATGTAAAGTTCTGGAAGCTGGGTTTTAAGGGAGGGAAGAGCAAAGCTTCCACCAGCTACTGCAGTTTCAAGAATAAACTGGGTGAGTACTGGTTTCTTGGGTTCTAGGGTCAAGGGTTGTTTTCCTTGGAGGGAAGCTACTTGGTGTAAGGCATCTGCTAGGAATTCTTCATATACAAGGGTTTTATGGCTAGAGGTCTGGGTGCTTTCTGGCTGAGCTAGAGCCGATTGACTACTAGGTCCAGGTTGCTTAGGGGTAATATAATCTGAGTGCTAGGGGTCTGTGGGTTTCCACCGACCAAGACCGACAGTATTCTCTACTTTGAGTTTTTGAGAGTTGTCTGTATACCAATGGTGGGAATTTCTGGTTTGCTCAAGAATATACCAGTTATCTTCTTTGGTATTCTAGTTTCTGATAAATTCTAGGGTGACTTCTTCATCGTGTCCAGTTCTAGGGTTTTTATTAAGGATATAGTAGCCTCAGTGGTCCTCCCAGCCTTTAGTTCTGGCTCTCCAATAAGCAGCTCCTTTGATGTGAGCAGGTAGGTCATCACTAGAGTGGTGGATAATAAGAGAAGCTTCAGTTTTATTAATACTACAGGGGATGGCTGCCAGGGTAATGGTTTGAGAAGCCTAACTTGTGTTATGTTCTGAGTGGGATGCAAGGTAGCCTAACATAGGTGTGTGTGGTCACACAAGGCAGAGACAAGGGTTTAGGGGAAGGGTGTAGGAACAGAGGTTCACTACACAACAGGGGACAACACTAGGTCAAGTCCACACTTCCAGCGTGATTGCTTTAGGGTGCTTAGATAAAGAAGACAAGAGGGGTAAGGGACAGGGTTCACTACTCAAGTCAACTCAGCTTAGAGCCAGGTATAGATACCATGACAAGGTAGGATCAAGGGAATGAAACAAGAGGCCTCAACAGCTAATGCAGGGCAAGACCTAAATATGCTGGAACAAGGGGGGAGACTACTAGCTTGGATTGGGGATCAAGTTAGGCTTAGGCTCTTAGGGAGCAGCCTAAGGGTCTTATATACTGGAGGAGGCACAGCCTCATACTAATGCAGAACAAGAGAGAACAATAAGGCAACTAAAAGAGAAAGTCCAGATCATAATACAGAGTGGCATTGAGCAACAAGATGGCAACGTGGGTTCTAAGGATAATGTGGAGGGTTGGGTCGATGAGCAGGCTGAGATGGACACAGATGAGCTTATAGCCTTGGACAATGCCATTCAGCCAGTCCACTTCCTGCTGACCAAGGTAAGTTAATTATGAAATCTTATACAGGATTTGATAATCAAGAACACCATAGCTCCACAAACTTGCATATATAATAAAAAATTCCAGCACCCTCACTCTCCTAGAGTGGTTTCATATCCTAGACAAGCTCTCTCTCGATGCACATATGATGTTACCACCTAAGCATACAGACAAACTACTCATGTAGGAGGTCCCCTGGTTCTATTGCTGGTCAACTGAGTTAGCCACTAAAATGCACCAAAGATGCCTCATCCAGAACAAGGGACTCTATGCCATATAATCCCTTTTGTCTTACCTCTGTACCTATGCCCCTGAATGGCATTGTGAGCCCCACAATGCCTATTTCATACATGACTCATACCTCTGTCCTAGCTCTAGTAGTTTTTTGCCTGTCAAGTCCCCTCATATGTCTCTATTGTCTCCCCTATCCTAGTCCCTGCACTTTGGGTCAGCAGATGAATGCTTATTGTTCTCTCACCTCATTATTGTCTTAAGACTCTATTATCTGACATAGCTAGCTTATACACTATTGTTTGGACTACTTATTGTTCTGCATTTCCTATTGTCTTGATGCCCCATTATTGTAATTACCTACACTTACTACCAAGTAGTATAAATAGTGTACAACTTCTCCCTATACAAGCTAAGTAGAGTCTTTTGTGTCAATCCAACACTTAGCTCTAATCTTCAGAAGCCTTAGTGGTGCCCCTTCCCTTCTCCCCATCTAGCCTTAGTGGCTCTCTAGGCTCTACATAACCCTAACCATACATCAGTTAGCTTTGAGTCTCATACTTAGTGGGGTTGCCATCTAGCAGTAACATATGATGCCACATGATGTCCAGACTCATTGGAATGCTACCTATGATATGCTTGACTTTATCTATAAATATAAGGATGCAATTAACCAGATTACTGACAGATGCAATATGAAGCTGCAAGACTACAAGATCAAGCCACATGAATGGGACATCATCAAGCAACTGCAGGATGTTCTAGGTGTATGTCTCTCAATTATATGAGTTTTTTTTTAACTTATCATACATCCATCACAGGTTTTTAAGGATGCAACACTCTTTTTTTCCCATGGTGGCACTCCAAACATTGCATCCATCATACCCACCATGGACCATCTTGATGAACACCTGGCATCAATAGCTACAAGTCTTAAATATGGCAGAGCAATCAAGGCTGCCATTGCACTTGGGAAAAGAACCCTTAACAAGTACTACAACAGCATAGATCAAAGCAAGATTTACTGAATCATAATGAGTACATTTTTCTTTCCTCACTTTTTTATATCTAGCTAATACTTAATTCAATTTAGTGTTATATTCTCACTACAAGCTCATGTACAGTACTTCTACAGGGCTGGGTGGCTGGGTGATTGGATTGCAGCTGCAAGAAAGCTGTTGTAGGATGAGTTTGATCAGTCTTATCACTTTAGGGAGGATGTTGCACAACTAGGGGAAAATGAGGCTTGTTCAACAATGCATAATTGACCATTCTACATATTTCTCTACTTACTTTATCATAGAGTTCCTTGCTGGCCAAGTCCAAGAACATGTTCAATAACATCCCTTCATATTGCCTTTCTGTCAACACCATCAATAAAGTGAGCCACTATCTGTGCTGCTATGTGCTAAATCTGAAGACATCTCAAATGACAATCTTCTGATATGGTGGCACAAACACTGTTACTGCTAAGACAGCAACCCACTAAGTCGTGACTGTAGATGCACAAGTCATGTGAGAGATAAGCGACTTGAATGCACAAGTCGAGTTGCTTAGAGATAAGCAGGAGAGTAGGGGAAACTCCTAGAAGTGTATGCCTTAGAGTGATCACACTGCAAGGCCTTTTAGAAGCAAGAGTATAACCTATATATCAGCAAAAAAAACCTGCTTACAACTGCCTTACAATGCCTTATTATGCCTTACTGGCTTAATAAGGCATAATAAGGCATTGTAAGGCAGTTATAAGCAGGTTTTTTTTTGCTGATATAGAATTAATAGGAGACTCTACTTAGAGAGTCTCATAGAAGTACAAGTGCTACTTATACTACCATACATGCTAGGCAGTAAAGTAGCGAGACAATAGAGACAATAAGTCCATACTACAGAGAGCACAAGACAGTAGGAGGCAACAAGACAATAAGCAGGTACAAACAATAACCATTGCCTAACAATTAGGCTGGGTAAGTACTCACAATAGCAATCTTCAGGCAGAGGGCTGGGAATGGTAGTAAGGCATAACAAAAGGGTGATGCTCCACCTCTGAAACAATATGAGGGAGCAGAAAATGGGGATGCTTATCAAGACCAGATGCTAACTCAACATACCAATCATATAAGAACTGTGACCAAGACAAGCATGGGGGTTTTACAGGGGGAAAGCTACCAGAGCCTTCACAGAAGCAGGAATCATGAACAAAACAGGTGTTGTAGGGTTCACAACACCACTTCAGGCCACACTCACAGCAGGCCATCAATGTAGGCAGTTTAGCCACTTGCTTAGGCAGTGACAAACACTATCACCACTATCTATGCCTGTATCAGATGGCCCTCGACTATTACAGCATACCTTGTAAGTGACTCATGCTCATCTGCTTTGCTTTCTTACAACATCTTACAACAGGTTCTTCTGTTGGTATGGAGTGTATATTCAGCCAAGGTCACCTCATCCTACCGTACATGCATAACCGCCTCACCTCCAAATCCATATGCACACTTGTGTGTTATGGAGATTGGAGCACACATGGACTTGTGAAAGATTGTGACATTAAGACTATGGCGGTCCTTCCAAATGTCTTGAGGGAGCAGGAGCCGGAATTTCAGTGGGGTTGGGGAAAATCTGGGTAGACAGGTAGACAGGCACATTTGAAAGCTCCTCATATTAGTCATCTTTTTTTTTTGTTACATTGCAAGTATGAGAAATACATGTTAGATTGTTCTTTATCATAAACTAACAAACATGACTTGAAATCCCATAACCCAAAATGCCCTTGAGTATATGGGAACCCAACTGATCCCTGTGCCCATGCTCATAATTTCCCACACCTGAGCATCCAGGTACAGTTTTTCTCAGGTACAGGCACAGGTGGCCCAAAAAAACCCTAAGGCCACCCATGCAGATCTCTAGTTGTGTAGATTCAGGCAGGACTTAGACAGTAATTGACAACTAGGGACTAGGATATAGGTGGACACAAAAGAAGACATGCTCAACCCTTGATGATAGAATTTACACTCCAATAAATCACAATCCTTTTTATAAAAACTCATCAGGGGCAGGACAGGGTGAAGTGAAAGTTAGGAGGTAGTATATAGATAAGCAAGTACAAAGTACAGATGAGATAAGCACTGGCAGGCATCCACATCCAAGTCATACTGTAGTTGTAGGCTGTGCTGGGGGAGTGAGAGTGTTCACCCGAGGGGAAGTCAAGACAAGGGAGGAGAGGGAGAGGGGAGCATCCAAATCTGACTCAATGAGTACAGATGCCAGAGGTAGCGGCAAACCCCGCGGAGGGGCCCGCTCTCCAACAGTTGGCTCATTCATCTCGTCCTTGCACCCGGCGATCATAGATGACAGTAGGATAGTGTATGAATATGTTGAGACTGCCTAAATGGATGGGTTTGGAACCATTGATAGTTTGGTAAGATTGAAATACATCACCTGGGCCATTCAGCCAAATCATATTAATAGAAGTAGAAGTAGACATGCCTGAAACCAGGCCAGCTGGCTGAATCGAATGTTCTTGGCCGTTCGGGATACTGGTAGTTCCGACACTGGCACCACCTTGACGTGGTAATTCTTCATTACATTCGTCGAAGTGAGGCACAAACAGTTATAATGGGGAAAGGGTGATTGAAGGCATAAACGATTTGAAAGACGCCAAAAGAGTGACTTGAAAATACTCGGACTCGGAGGTTTGACGCAGCATGAAACACACCAAAATACTCTCTTCGCTTCGTTCTTCGGAATTCTAATAGGACACGTGCAATACACGTTGTAAGGTCCTCTACCCTGGGCGCAATGCCTCGCCTTGTCCTGCTTGCGGAGAGGTGTCATGTTGGTCGTCCTGTGGCTGCGGATGAACTTGAACCTTAACCATATCAAGCCTTCCGGCCGACAGCGCGCTGTCACGGGTCACTGCCAGTCCTGCGCTACTCCTGCGCTGACGCCGTGCGTTCTGAACGTCCTGGACAATTACATACAACTTCCTTTCAATAGGACGGTGCATCGATCGATATGATGACTGCGCAAATGCCACCAGCGCTCGCTCTTCCTACGCCCCCGTGAAACCGTGCTTTAATTGGCATCATTGCTGCGGCTCGACGAGTATTTAACAACGTACTACGGTAGCTTTCTATACGACACAAGACAACGAGACCATGCCAACAAGTCCCCCCAAACCGGGCCCCATCACGCCTACATTGGACGAACCTTTTCCAAACCTACTCTTTGAATACCGTGATGCAGACCTCGTTCTTCGTTCTCGCGACTCCTATCACTTCCGAGTCCCAAAGTCCTACATCGTCAACAGCTCTCCGGTACTTGAAGAGGTTATCCGAAAGGCCCTTGATACCCCCGATGATACGCACGACGAAACATCACTTCCAGTCGTCCCGTTCCCGGAAAGCGGAGCTGCCCTTCACGGCCTTCTCACCTTCATCTTTCCTGTCACTATCCGGTTACCATTGTCCACTGAAGGAGCCATGGAACTCCTATTTGTCGCCCAAAAGTATCGAATGGCCTCTGTACTGGCCCACATCCGAGGAAGGATCGCGCGGCAGAATCCACCATCCACCGACAGAGATTCCGCACTCCACACTTATTCTCTCGCACAAAAGTACGGACTTCACCAGGAAGCACTTCAGGCCGCGCAAGCTATATTGAAATACCCAATGAACATCGGGGATTTGGAAGATAAGCTCGATATGATGCCGGGCGCTTCTCTTTATGAACTCTGGAAGTACTACGAAACAGTTCGGTCTATCCTCGCGTCGGACCTTACGGTGTTTAGGGCATCTGGTGCACGCGGCACCTTGACAGGTTTGAATTGTGTAGAGCTTAACTCTTCCCAAATCCCGTGCTGGCTTGACGACTACATCGCGTCCATAGGAGATGCCCCTAACCTCTTCGACCTCATTGAGTTCAACGTCGCCCTGGCACGCCACATAGGGGATGAGGCTAGAAGTCAAAGATGTGCATGCGTGTCTTTACCTAGCCAGACAATACGCAACTTTTGGAACGCTTTGGCGTCTGTTGTCCATAGCAGTTTTGAAGAGGTGAGTGTGGTTGATGTACGTGGGCTGCTTGCGAGATTGACTCGGCAATCTTTATAGGCAGAGTCAGCTCTATCTCTCGTCCAGGAACGAGATCATTCTCAAACCCAAGTCAATTTGACAACATCTCCGCCTGGACATGAACCCGTGGATGTACCCGACGCGGACCTTATCATTCGGTCATCCGACCTTGTCAAATTCCGTGTCCATAAGGCAGTACTCACCATGGCGTCGCCTTTCTTTAGAGATCGACTTTCTCGTCCCCAACTTTCCGACAGCGAATCCGTCGACGGGCTCCCTGTGGTCCAATTGCCCGAAAACGCAGAGCTGCTAAATTGTCTTATCTCGATGCTTTATCCTGTTCCCCCGGTGATACCACACTCTTACGATAAGGTGTTGTATCTGCTTGCTGCTTGTCAGAAATACGACATGATTCAAGTCCTATCTTCCATTCGCGCCGAGGTCAACCGCGGGAATTTTCCGGCACCAGTCGGAACCGAGGCGTTCCGTGCATACGCGATCGCGAGCAACAAAATATTGGCTCCGGAAATGGAAAGCGCAGCTTGTCTTACCCTGGACCATTCCATGACATTTGAAACTCTTGGAGAAGGGCTGCGATTTTTCGACGGATGGGCGTTGCGCGACCTTGCTCGTTTCCGCAAGCGACGCAGAGACAACCTTCTCACATGCCTCAAGTCGTTCCTCCATGCTAAAGGGCCCTCAAGCATTTGGGCTGGTTGTTCCAATCCCATGCGTATCGAGCTTCCAGGGGGTTCCTACAAAACACATCCCCTCCCCAGCTGGCTATATCAAATCCTCTCACAGAATATCAATGACTTGAAACTTAAGGTGTTTACGCATCCACTCAGCACACCTTCAAACATACGTGTGGAGTACGTGACGGCTATTCAAGCCCACGCTGGTTGTCATGTCTGCTCGCGGGTGTGCATGACTAACGGGTTAACGTTCTACGCGGAGCTCGAGAGCAAGTTGACTCAGGCACGAGACAGCGTACATATATTCCTCTCTCTGATCCTAAAGTACCTGATGATTCACCTCCCCGTAGGCACACGAGCTCAACTTACCCAAGTATCAGGATTCGGTGACGCCTGCGAGGTCACGACGTAAAGCTAGTCGTCCCGCGACAGTCCCTATGGCATCGCAGCCATCGTAGAGGTAGTCACCACAAGCAAGCCATATTCGGCCATATTCGTCGCTTGCTCGTCTGGTTCATCATTGGTATACGAGTTCATTTGGTAGATACTAGTGTTTGCACATCTGGCCTTGACTAGGATCCCTGTAGTTTGATCACATTTTTTTCACCGCCACCAGCCCTTGATGTATCTTTCAGTGCAGAACTCTGCGTCCTGCACATTAGCCACTACCACGACATTATTATCTATGCCATGCCCTCTGCGCTCACATTCAACAAGCGTATGAAGACGTGGATGCAGGTTTGGGGCTATTGAAGTATCGGTGATGTTGAATGCATGATCCGCTGGCATGCGGCTATAGTAGATCACCAACAGCTGCGTCACGAACAAACTCCGCTCTCGTCTCCTTCAACCAGTTCTGGACCTTCACGTGACCTTGTGCGTCCACGCGTTGTAATGCCCTCAACCCTAGGCGCAAATGGCCCCATCCTTTTCTGTCTACATATCAAAGCACCGCAAAGCCGCTTGCCTTTACCATATCGCGGCTTCCCGCATCGTGTCAACTGCGCCCGTCGCTCCCGTCTAACACGCTTGGGTCAGGTGGTGTGTCGTTACGTAACTGCGCTGATGTCACCGGCGCTTATCCTGCTGCGCCCCATCATGTTGTTCTGCTATCAGGCTGGCGTCTTCTCGTCGTTGGATCTCGATGGGTATTATAAAAGGTTATGACGGTAGCTTTCTGATGACGCGAGACTCCGAGACAACGTCAACAGCTCCCTCTTCATGATCAACCGGCATCCCAACATGCTGACATCAGACGAACCTCTTCCAAACTTACTCTTTGAATACCGTGGTGCAGATTTCATTCTTCGTTCTCACGACTTCCATCACTTCCGAGTCCCAAAGGTTTATATCGTCGATAGCTCTCCGGTGCTTGAACAGCTTATCCAAAAAGCCCTAGTTCCTCCCCATGACGCCCCTGGTGAAGCGTCGCTTCCCTTCGTGCAGCTTCCGGAAAGCGGAGCGATCATTCACAGCCTTCTCACTTTCATCTTTCCCGTCACCCCTCTCCTACCACCAACCACCGAAAATGTCATGGAACTCCTATCTGTCGCTCAAAAATATCAAATGGTCTCCGTGTCGGCTCACATCCGGCTCAGTATTGCGCAACAGAATCCACCGTCCCCCGACCAAGTTACCGCACTCCGCGTTTATTCCCTCGCACAAAAGTACGGACTTCGCCGAGAAGCGCTTCAGGCCGCACGAAATATATCGAAATACCCAATGAATATCGAGGATTTAGGAGATAGGCTGGACATGATGCCGGCCTCGTCTCTTCATGAACTCTGGAAGTACTCTGAAAAAGTTCGATCCATTCTCGCGTCGGACCTCATGGAATTTAGGATATCTGGTGCATGCGAGACTTTGACCGATTTAGATTGTATAGAGCTCAGCTCTTCCGAAATCCCGCGCTGGCTTGACGACTACATTGCGTCGATAGGAGATGCCCCTAACCTCTTCAATTTCTTTGACTTCAATGCTGCCTTGGCGCGCCACGTGAAGGTTGAGAGTGGGAATTCTAGATGTGCGTGTGTACTTAGACCAACTCAGACCATACGCAATTTTTGGGAAGCTTTGACATCTGTAGTCGATGGTAGTTTCGAGAAGGTCAGTGTAATTGATGTATATGAACCACTTATGAGGTTCAAATCTTCATAGGCAGAGTCAGCTCTATCTCTCGTTCAAGACCGAGACTATTCTCAAACCCAAGTCAATTCGACCACGTCTATACCGGAACCCGTGGATGTACTCGACGCGAATCTTATCATTCGATCGTCCGACCTTGTCAACTTCCGTGTCCATAAGTCACTATTAGCCATGACGTCACCTTTCTTTAGAGATCAACTTTCTCGTCCCCAACATTCCGACGGCGAATCCATCGATGGGCTCCCTGTGGTCCAATTGTCCGAAGACGCAGAACTGCTTAATAGCCTTATCTCGATGCTTTACCCCGTCCAGCCGGTGATACCTAACTCTTACGACAAGGTGTTGTATCTGCTTGCTGCTTATCAAAAATACGACATGGTTCAAGTTCAGTCATCTATTCGTGCCGAGGTCAACCGCGGAAGTTTTCCAGCACCAGTTGGAACCGGGGCCTTCCGGGCATATGCCATCGCATACGACAAAGGACTGATTCCGGAGATGGAAAACGCAGCTCGTATTACCTTGGATTATCCGATGACATTTGAAACTCTCGGAGAAGTGCTGCGAGCCTCGAGTCATTCTTCGAAGTTGATGCTCAACGGCCCTCGAGCATTTGGGTTGGTTGTCCCGATCTGATGCATCGTAGGTCCTCTGGTTTTCCCTACACACCATATACCATCCCCAGCTGGTTATATGAAGTCTTCTCGCGGAATATCAACGACTTGAAGCTGAAAATATTCACGCGTCCACTCACCACACCTTCAACCATACTTGAGGAGTATTTGACGGCTATCCAGGCTCATGATAGCTGCAATTTCTGCTTGCGCGTCCACGCGAAGAAGGGTTCAACGTTCTGTGCGGGGCTCGAGAGAAAGTTGGCGCAGGCACGAGATAAGGTACATACTTCCGCTGATTTCAAAGTACTTGAGGGTTCACCCCCTTGTAGGTGGGCAGTCATCGTGGCTAACCCTCGAGCTCAACTTATCCAGGCATTAGGATTAGGTGGACCCCCTGATTCCGTGATGTTAAGGTAAACGTCTGGCGATAGATCTGAGCAGTTGTAGAGGTAGGCACGACAAGCAAAGTGACATTTGTCGCTCACTGGTCTGTAGTTTATGGGTTCGTCATTTGGGTACAAGTTCATTTGGCGGAGTGCTAGTGCTAGTGCATCCAACCTTGACTAGTTGACTAGGATCCTCTGTAGTCTGATTCCCACTTTTCACCCCCGCCCCGCCCCCTTGGTACGAGCTTCAGCGTACAGAATTCTATATATTGTCAAGGTGCAGTACCATGCCCACCACATTACTGCCTTCGATCCCTCAATATGATGCGCATTTCGACTTGCTCTGCGTCACCAGCTACCACTACGTGGTACACACTAAGCATGTGGGGGACATAGATGACAGTGACAGTCCCTATGATACTACCTTGACATGAGACCGTCAACATTATTCATCAAAACGAGGGGTGGGGAGTTACTTACATGGGACGTAAGGGAGAAAGACCCTGACTGAAATGCGTCAGCAATTTAGAAGATCGGGACATAAAGACTCGGAGAGGTTCGGCCGCCGCATGAAGTACACGTTGCAACGCCCTCGATCCTGGGCGCTATGGGTGTGCCGTGAT
>WNFC01007056.1_pt1 | contig 12366 bp, 10 predicted proteins | sample 5400541 | NCBI WGS metagenome assembly WNFC01 (sample SAMN13153342, study PRJNA577476) | soil metagenome | isolation source: 120 cm saprolite under Douglas fir tree site 2 hole 2 replicate 1 | place: USA:California | collected 2015-04-18 | reverse complement strand
TACGAAAAGGAAAGGCTCCGATTCGAACACTGCCTGGGCGCAAGGCGGCGTGGCGTGCGTGACGAGCGACGAGGACTCTTTCGAGCTGCATGTGCGCGATACGCTCGAAGCCGGCGCGGGACTGTGCGATGAAGCGGTTGTTCGGACAATTGTGACGGAAGGTCCGGCGCGGATTCAAGAGTTGATGGAGCTCGGCCTGCATTTCGACGAGCGGGAAGTTTCTGGTCATCGCGAGCTCGATCTTGGTCGTGAAGGCGGCCATTCCAAACGCCGCGTTCTGCACGTGCAGGATGCGACTGGCTGGGAAATCGAACAGACGTTACTGCGCGAACTGGAACGCGCGCCGCATGTTGAGTTGCTGGAAAATCACATGGCCGTGGATTTGATCACGTCCGGCAAACTCGGTTTCTCCGCGGAAGATCGCTGCCTCGGCGCTTATGTGCTCGAGGAAAAAAACGGCGAAGTCGCCACGATTCGTAGCGATCGCCTTGTGCTTGCGACGGGAGGTTGCGGCAAAGTTTACCTCTATACGACGAACCCCGACATCGCGACCGGCGATGGAGTTGCGATGGCATGGCGCGCTGGCGCGACCATCGCAAACATGGAATTCATTCAATTCCATCCCACCTGTCTTTTTCACGCCAAGGCGAAATCTTTTCTCATCTCGGAAGCGGTGCGCGGCGAAGGCGGAATTCTTCGCAACAACCGCGGCGAAGATTTCATGGCGCGGTACCATCCGCGTGGTTCACTCGCGCCCCGTGATATTGTCGCCCGCGCGATCGATGCGGAAATCAAGCGTTCGGGCGCAATGTGCGTCTTTCTCGATATCACTCATCAACCCCGTGAATTTTTGCAGGAACGTTTCCCGCACATTTACGAAACGTGTTTGCGTTTCGGAATCGACATGGCGAAGCAGCCAATCCCAGTTGTGCCCGCGGCGCATTATCAATGTGGCGGAATTAAAACCGACGTGAATGGCGCAACTACTTTGCCCGGACTTTACGCCGTCGGCGAAGTCGCCTGCACCGGATTGCACGGCGCAAATCGACTCGCGAGCAATTCGCTGCTCGAGGGAGTGGTGCTCGCCCACCGAGCTTGCGAAGCGATCATGCGCGAACGTTCGGCGTCACACTCAGCCCACGAGATCTCTTTACCCGAATGGCAATCCGGCAACGTGCAAAATGTGGACGAGCTGGTCGTGATCTATCACAACTGGGACGAAATCCGGCGTTTGATGTGGGATTACGTCGGCATTGTCCGCACGGAGAAACGTCTCCAGCGCGCCAGCGCGCGGTTGCGTAACCTGCAGCGGGAGATCCGCGAATTTTATTGGAATTTCAAAGTCACGGTGGATCTGCTGGAATTGCGCAACCTCGCAACGGTCGCGGCGTTAATCGTGGACTCGGCGCTGAGTCGCAAGGAAAGTCGCGGGCTGCACTTCACACTTGATTATCCCGAAACAAACGACGCCCAATTCAAACGGGACACCTTGCTCGCGCGGACATGACTTGGAATGGTTAGTGCTTTTAAGTTCCGTAATTTTATGAAAGAACTGTTTTTAACAGGAAATCGCCTTGCTTAATGGAGAGACTTCGCATAAAACAACGAGCGTCCGCAGAATGAAGAAGGCTGTCACCGCAAGTTTAGTCGCCTCACTGGGCGTAGTTTGTGGATATGCTCAGTCGCCTTACGAAAGCAGCGCGGATTTCGCCAAATACGCGATGAAGCTGCGAGAGCAAGCGCTTCTCAAGGTGGAACCACAGGTCTTTGTTCCAACGACTTCGCGCAACACGATCTCGCGCTTTGCCTGGAAAACAAATATCGTGACGACAGTTTTCTGGGTCGGCGAACAGGCGGGTGGCAACAATCCTGTGCCTAACGTGAAGAGTTCGTGGGACGCGAACTGGACTTACAATTATGGCGGCTTCGACAATCCCGATCCATCCGCGCGTCGCAATTATATCCCGGTGTCATTCGTTCCGCGGCAAAATCCTTTTTACTGTGCGCTACCCTACAACGACGTGACCCACGGTCAATTTAAACCAGAAGCGGCTCTGGTCATTCCGTGGTTTCGCAAGGCTTACACGCAACCGGGCCAATCGGTTTGCAAGGATCATTGGGTCGCGATCCGCAGAGGCAACCGCACCTGCTACGCGCAATGGGAAGATTGCGGCCCATTCCGCACCGATCATTTTCAGTACGTTTTTCAAAACGAACGGCCGAAACCAAATCTGAACCGCGGCGCGGGCCTGGATGTTTCTCCGGCGGTGCGGGATTACCTGGGCCTGGCGCCGACGGATGTGACCGATTGGCAATTTGTAGAAGTGCGCGATGTGCTCCCGGGGCCGTGGCGCAATTACGGCGACAATAATCATTTCGTGATTGCGCAGCGCCAAAGTCAGGAGCGGCTCGCCAAACAATCTGCCGCTTCCAGCAAGGTCAAGAAGTAGAATTCGTTAGGCGGTTTGAGCTAACCGCGACGTCAGAGCGGCGAGTTTGTTTTGCAGCTCTTCGATCCGTTGCAGGAGTGGTTCATAATACCGACGTTGCGTCAGGCAGAATGTTTCGAGTGGTTGAAATGCAATCACGATTTCATGATAGAAAAGCTCAATCGCGTTGAGGAGTTTTTCTTCAATCGCCCGCATCAATTCGGAACGTTTCTGCTCCAGCTGCGCGCGATAAGCATCGAGAATTTTTTTTCGGCGACCCAGCACGACGACTGCCCCGACCAGAGCAGCCGACGCGGCTAACAGGCCCGTAACGTCGGCCACCGCCGCGCTTGTCATGGCGGCAATCAACGCGACGATGCCGCCGGCAGCAGCCACTCCCGCCGGAAAGCGCAGCCACGTCGCGGTTTCGCGCAACATTTGCAACAACTGTTCATCCGCCCCTTTGCTGGAAGCGCGCTCGAGTAATGTGAGCTGAACCGATTGGAGCAACTCGCGACGCTGCCGCGCAAAGTCCGGCACAGTTTTCGTCACGCGGTTTTTCACATCGGCCGCGAATTGCGCTTCGATCGTGTCCCGCAGCTGCGGCCAAAGTCCACGCAGATCGGCCTCAAGCAATTGCACGGCATTTTCCACCTTTGGTTGAACGGATTCGCGCAGCTTGGCCTCAACTTCCAGTTGAAAATCCTGCTGCCATTGTCCCTTGCTGAAAACCAGTTTCCAGGTGCGCCAGAATGAAAGTTTTTTCTCAAGAAGTTTCATTCCCTGCTCGGCCGATTCACGGCAGGCTTGATCGACCCCGCGCAAGAATCCATTTACCTGGCGCAGTGTTTGTTCTTTGCGCACCGCGAGAATCGAACGAAGTCGGGTGATTTGTTCTTCGTCATGTTTGATTGTTGCGAAGGAACCGCGGATTTCTTCCGCGATTTCATCGAGCATGATCCGGGCGGATTGACAGGTCGATTGCAGCTTCAAAATCCCCGCGCCAGCGGAAGCGACGGTAAGATTAATTTGTTCCTCCAGAGCGCGGAATCCGCTTTCTTGCCAGAGCTTTTCCTTTTCCAAACCACTCGCGCGAGCGAACAGCGCCTCGCGGGCCGAGACAGTAAAGATCGGCGGCGCAAAACCCAATCTTTGCACGGCAGTATCCTGCAAATGCCGCCGGATTACGGCGATCTCGCTCGGCTCACGCAGATCCGCCTGTTGGAGAACGAAGATGATATTTTTAAGCCATTTTTTTTGAACGAAATTTAAGAGCTCCCACGCTGACTTCGTCCACGGATTGACGACCGAGAAAACGAACAAGACGACGTCAGCGCGCGGGACAAAATCTTCGGTGATGGTTTGATGTTCGGCGACCATCGTGTTCGTGCCCGGCGTATCGACGACGTTGAAATCGCGCAAAAAATCAATCGGCTCATAACGTTCCGTCAAACGCGGTGAAACTTCGACGGAGCGTTCTTCGACACCGTATTTAAAAATGTAAACCCGATCAGTCGCGGGCAGCACATCCACCTTGGCGAAGTCCTGACCAAAGAGCGCGTTGAGCAGGGACGATTTGCCTGCCTTGACTTCACCGACCACCACAAAAAGAAGCGGCTCGCGCACATCGCGGAGCAGACCTTGAACTATGGCGAGGTTTTGCGAGTCGCGTTGCAGGCTGGACTCGAGCTTGAGCAAATCGGCAAGCGCAGTTTCGAGTTCGGTTCGAAGCTGCAAATAGTTATCGGCGATCATGCCGCGACGCTTACCCGCCAGGACTCAACTTCTCTGGCGCCGCGGGCGCAGGGACGTGCGCGGCCGAAGCTGGCCGCGACATTGGCTTTGCTTCCACTGGTCGCGCCATCGCGATCAATTCCGAGACGGTGACGAATTTGAATCCTTTGGCCTCGAGTTCGCTCAGCGTGGCCGGCATTGCCTCAATAGTTCCGGGATGAATGTCGTGCGACAAAACAATCGAGCCGTCATGCGTCTCTTTCACAATGCGTTTGGTGACCACGTTCGGTCCCGGTCGTTTCCAATCGAGCGGATCGACGTCCCACAAGATAATGCGATAGCCAAACTCATCATGGATCCAGCGTTTTTCGCGCGCAGTGATCGAGCCGTATGGGGGCCGCATTAAAGTGGGATGAACACCGGTCGCCGCCGTGATGGCATCATCGGTCTTTTGCAATTCCCGGCGCACCCCTTCATCCGACATTTTGCCGAAGTTGGGATGGGACCAGGAGTGGTTTCCGATCTCATGACCTTCGCGAACGGCTCGCTTTAAAATCTCCGGATACTCAGTAGCGTTTTCGCCGATGACGAAAAATGTCGCCTTGATGTGGTGGGCGGCAAGAAGATCGAGCAACCTGGGCGTCAGCGTTTGGTTTGGGCCATCATCAAAGGTCATGGCGATGAAAGAGCCATCCACGTGCACCGAACTGAAAGTGATCTGCGGTCCCGAAGAACCAGTCGAGATGGCTGGCAGGACAGATTTGCTGGCCGGTCCGGTTCCCGACGCGAGATTATCTTGCGCCGCAGCGATTTGCCATACCACCAAACTCAACCAGCAAATCAAAAGCGAACGGGCGATGACCATAGGAGAAAGGCAAAATTGTTGCTGTATCTAGCAGAGGGCCAGAGCAACGCAAGATGCCGGGCGCGACACAGGTGCGCAATTCGGAGCCTCTTGGCAGCCATCTTGCTTAAAGAGACATTAGAAAATTGGGGTTGGCTGTGCCTAACGACTCTCTGGTTACGATTGTTAGTCTAGGCCGCTTCTCCTAGATATGAAAATTCTGCTCGTCGAAGACGAACCGGGTACTCGTCAGGCCCTGCAAAATCTCATTGAGGGGCGCGGACACGAAGTGGTGGCGTTAGAAACCGCGGAGGAAGCGCAGTCGGCACTCGCTTCACAAAAATTTCCATTCTTGATCCTCGATTGGATGCTGCCAGGAAAAAGCGGCCTGGATCTTTGTCGTGAGCTGCGAGCGCAGCCCGACGGCGATGAAATGTTCATTTGGCTGATCACCGCACGCTCCGACATCGCAGATCTTAACCAGGCGCTGGAAGCAGGAGCAAATGATTACTTGATCAAGCCGTTCGCGTTCGACCGGCTCAACGTGCGACTTAGCGTGGCGGAGCGTCAGATCCAGGAGATAGCTGAGCGCAATGCATCGCGCGTGGCTCTGCGCGCCGCGGCGCGGATGGGGACGAGTGTTCTCGAAAATACGGCCGAAGGTTTTTTTGCCGTGGATGCCGAATGGAAATTTATCTACGTGAATCCGAAAGCTGAGCTTTTGCTCGGCTGCTCGCGTGATCTCCTCATCGGAGAAAATCTCTGGGACAAGTTTCCGGAAATGTGCGGGTCGTTATTTGAAAAAAATTGCCGCAGGATCGCGACCGAAAATCTACCGCTCCAATTTGAAGCCACCGACTTGAGCGGAAAGAAGTTTTTTGATGTCTGCGCCCATCCGAGCAAAGGCGACATTTTCGTCTTTTTCCGCGATATTACCGAGCGCCGTCAAGTTGAGGAAGAACGGCTCAAGACGAGCAAGTTCGAATCGCTCGGCACCCTTGCCGGAGGAATTGCCCATGATCTGAATAATATCCTCACAGTCATTTCAGGAAATATCGGTCTTGCTCAGATCGATGCGCCGAAGGAGCCAGAGAACGTTCTTCCCTTTCTGTCGAAAGCGGGTCAGGCAGCGGAGCAAGCAGCGAACCTCTCCAATCAACTTTTGACATTCGCAAGAGGTGGCGTGCCGCTGAAGGAAATTGTCTCCATCGCGGAACTGCTCAAGCGAGCCTGCGAATTTGCGTTACGCGGTTCGAACCTCGAGGCCGACATCGATATTCCGGCTGATCTGTGGAAGGCAGATATTGATCGGCGTCAGATCGAGCAGGTGGTGAATGCGCTTGTCTTAAACGCGCGCGAGGCCATGCCTGACGGCGGGACCCTTCGCCTGTCGGCCCATAACGTCGAAATCAAGGAACAGCCCGATGGTCTTTTGCCGAGCGGTCGCTACCTCAAAATCTCCATCAGCGACCACGGCCGCGGCATTGCGCCGGAGCTGGCCGCGAAAATTTTTGATCCTTACGTCACGACCAAACCGCTCGGAACCGGACTCGGTCTCTCGATCAGTTATTCCATCGTGAAGCGCCATGGTGGTCTACTCCATCTTGAATCCTCTTCGCCGGAAGGCTCCACCTTTGTTTTCTATCTGCCGGGCGCGGAAACAAGACCCGTCGCGCCCCAGCCTCCGCCACCCAAGCGCCCCTTTCATTTCAATCATCAGCGCATTCTCGTGATGGATGACGATGCCGCCGTGCGCGAGCTAACCTCACACCTTCTCGGAACAGTGGGTTACGAAGTCACGGCGGTGCCAGATGGAAAGGAAGCGATCAAGGCGTATGAAAGCGCGTTACGGCGCGGCCAACAATTTCAGGCTGTCATTCTCGACGCCACGGTGCGAGGCGGGATGGGCGGCGTAGCGACGATCGAACGATTGCGCGGCGTCGATCCAAACGTAACCGCGATCATTTGCAGCGGATATTCTGATGAAGCCGCGCTCTCGGAATTTCTCGCCTATGGATTTTGCAGTGCTTTGCCGAAACCCTTTACGCGCGGGGAACTGTGCGACGCGCTGCAACGAGCGCTGACATCGCGAAAACTCAATTAACAAAAGCGCCCGGCCTGACGGCTAGCTTTTCCGCAATTTCTCCAATTCTGCGATAAAGGCGTTCGCTCCGCCTTCCATGTACCCGAGTTGGCCGACTATTTTGCCGGCCCCGTTCAGCACGACGATTGTGGGGAATCCCTGAATCCCATACTGCTCGGCGAGAGATTGATTTTGCATCCTGATGGCCTTGGCTTGCTCTTTTGCGCGCGGAAAATCGACTTCCAGCAAAACCAGGTTCTTGCTCGCATACTGCTGAAATTCCGGCTGCGAAAAAACTTCCTTGCGCAATTTCATGCACCAAGCGCACCAATCGGAACCGGTGAAGTCGAGGAGCAAGAGTTTGTTATTCGCTTTCGCTTGCTGCTGCGCTTGTTTGTAATCGGTCAGCCACGCAGTCTCAGCGCGAACCGGGACTGCCGCGATCATGCTCATTCCTACGACAAGAAGAATTAATTGGGCGCATTTCACGCCCCAACTTCGAGCGGACGCCACCGCTTCGCAAGCGAGGTGAAACAATTTCGCGCGTCGCTGCCGTCCCAAAGATAGCCCGGCGCAATGCCGGGCTAGGACCGCAGATGTCCGGCTTGAAAGATTTAGCGGATATGTCCCGAGACAAGCTTGGTCATCTCGAACATGCTGACTTGGCTCTTGCCGTTAAATACGGGCCGGAGCGACTCGTCCGCATTGATCATGGTTCGTTTTTTCTTATCCTGGCAACCGTTCTTCTTGATGTAGTCCCAGAGCTTTTTTGTTAGTTCTGAGCGTGGAAGCGGCCTCGAGCCCACGATCGCAGAAAGTTTTTCGTCGGGCTGAACCGGTCTCATGAAGGCGGCATTCGGTTTACGTTTGGAAGGAGTCTTTTTGGCTTTGGATTTCGGCATAGAGGCTGATTAATCGTTCGCCGGTTGCAGGGCAACATTAAATTTTACGATTCGGAAAAATTATTTTTGATCTAACCAAGCCGGCGAACGGCCAGGGCGGCGACATCATCCGAGGGCGGGTTATCGCCGTCGCTCGCCGCTACCTTTTCCGTCATGTCTGTGAGGAGGGCCTGGGCGCTGACCGGACCCGGAGGTAGCATCTCCACCAGCCGTTCAATCGTCAGCCGACGCGTGACTCCATCCTTCCCTCCATAAAGTCCATCGGTGTAGAGAAGAAACATGTCACCGGTCTGGAGATCGAGATTCGTTTCAGAAAATTGCGAATGCTTCGCCAAACCGAGCGGCGGTGCGCAGGAAAAAATGGTTTCCGTTTGCCCGTCGTGACGCTTGATCAGGAGCGGCGGGTGGCCCGCGCCCACGACCGTCGCACGACCGCTCGCCGGATCAAGCGCAACACACATCGCCGTCATAAAAGAACGAGCGCTGAAGATGCTGCGAAAATCATGATTGACCGCCCGCATGATTTCGCTCGGCAAATTATGCTCTCCACTGCCGTGCTGGAAAAGAAGCTTGGCCAGCGTCGTCATGAGCGCAGCCGAAGCGCCGTGGCCAGTGGCATCGGCAATCCAGAATAAAGTTCTGCCGTCAGCCATTCGCAGCCAGCCGTAAATATCGCCACCCACCTGAATGACCGGGCGATAGCAGGCTGCGACCTCCCAACCGGGAAGTGATGGCAGATTTTGCGGAATCAAAGATTGCTGCGTCAAACGCGCGGCCGCCAGATCCTGTTCCAAGTTGCGACGCCATGCTTCCAGCTCGTCATTTTGTCGCTGGAGCTGGGCGCGCATTGAACGGAGCCGTAATTGCGTTTCGATCCGCGCAGAAAGAATCGGCAGATTAATTGGCTTGGTCACAAAATCGTTTGCGCCGGCTTCGAGGCAGAGCACTTCGCTTTCTTCGCCGCCATGACCCGTTAGCATGATCGCGGGAATTTGCGCGATCAACGGATCATGATCCGCGCGCAGCCGCTTGAGAAGTTCCGCACCGTTTAATCCTGGCATGTCGAAATCAAGGAGAAGAAGGGCGACCTCTTCGGCGTGAACCATGTCCCAAGCGCTCGTTCCGTCGGCAGTTTCGCGACACAGATAGCCGGCGTTGGACAAAGCGTGAAGCAGCAGTTTGCGACTTAAGGGATCATCGTCGACGATCAGAATTTGGGCATCACTTTTGGTTGCCATGAGTCACTTTTAAATCGCAAGCAAACCGTCGCGATACCGTATCGTTATGCACAATCGGCACGAAGATCTCATGAAAGTGCGGGTTGTCGGCTCGTCGCTAATTAGCAATTGTCACGCCTTGGAGTATGAATTAGAACCAACGAACATTCGTCGAATCACCTTTATGAAACTCTCGTTGTCGCTTGCCCTGCTCACGGCGTTAGTCATTACTTCATGCGATGAAGAACCGCCGGTGCGCGCCCAGCGCCGTGTCGCGCGATATCCGGCGACGCCCGACCAGTACCCGCCCCAACAGCAGCCCTTCAATCCCGAAAACCAGCCACCGCCACCACCCGACAATGTCGTGCAAGAGACGCCCACGCCGGCCGCAACTGCTGCTCCGGTCAAACCGACGAAGGGCGATATACCGTATGGTATTCCTGTGCCGAACAAACCCGGCTTCGTCACCAGCCCCTTCGCTCCCAACCAAGGCTACGTGGATGTTCGCGGTTTTCCGCCGGGGACTGAAGTAAAAGATCCCTACACGAACAAAATTTTCCTCGTTCCCTAACGAGTCATCAGCCGCGCGCGGGGCTGCCATCAGCGAGCTCAATCATTTGGGGGAGTAACCGCGCACGATTGCTGCGCTGGACAAGCGAGCACAATATCGGATGCTGATCGTCGCGCGCCGCCCGCTCGTTGGCCACGCGCTTTGCTCTACGAAATGGTACGGAATCTAGTCACATGGAATATCGCGTAAAACGAGCTCCGCGGATCGATACCGAGATCACGCTCCCAGGGGACAAAAGCATTTCGCATCGCGCTGCGATCATTGCCGCGCTTTCCAACGGTGTTTGCGTGGTGCGTGGATTTTTGCCGAGCGAAGATTGCATGCACACCGTCAACGCTTTGCGCGCGTTCGGCGTGAACATCGAGCAGCCTGAGCCGACAATGCTCATCGTTCACGGAAACAGACGACTGCTCAAAGCCCCCGCTGCTCCGATCAACTGCGGCAATTCCGCCACCACGATGCGCCTGCTCGCCGGCCTGCTCGCGCCTCAGCCATTCGAATCGCGCCTCGTCGGTGACGCCGCCCTTTCGCGCCGCCCGATGGATCGCGTGATCGCGCCGCTCCAACAGATGGGGGCGAATATCGTTGGCGAAGGGCCAAATCAAACCGCCCCATTACGCATCAAGGGTACGCCGCTCAAAGGCATTCAATACAGTCTGCCAATCGCGAGTGCGCAGGTGAAGAGCGCGCTGCTTCTCGCCGGTCTGTTTGCGAAGGGCAAAACGACCCTCAACGAACCCGCCATCACTCGCAATCACACCGAGCTCATGCTTAACTATTTTCTCGTTCGCACCGTGAATGAAGAGGACGGCGGCGTCACTATTTTCGGTGATCAAGTGCCCGAATCGCGTGACTTTGCGATTCCTGGCGATATTTCATCCGCTGCCTTTTGGCTTGTCGCTGCGGCGGCTCAACCCGGTGGGCATTTGCTCGTGCGCGACACCGGTTTGAACAACACCCGCACCGCGGTGCTCGGTGTTCTCGTGCGAATGGGAGCGCAGGTGCGCGAGGCTGTGGAAGATGTAGATCAACTTGAGCCGCGCGGTGCGGTCGAAGTCACAGGCGCGCCGCTCAAAGGAACTGTGATCCAAGGCAGGGAGATTCCGCAGCTCGTCGATGAATTGCCGGTTCTCGCTGTCGCGGGCGCGCTCGCCAGCGGCACTACCATCATCCGCCACGCCGAAGAATTGCGCGTCAAGGAAACTGATCGGATTGCGGCCATTGCCCACAATCTTCGTGCCATGGGCACACAAGTCGTCGAGTTGAACGATGGGCTCGAGATTCACGGCCGTCCTTCTTTGCGCGCTGCGCGTGTCGCAAGCTTTGGAGATCACCGCATTGCCATGGCATTTGCCATCGCGGGGTTGCACGCCGACGGCGAAACCGTCATTCAAAATGTGGAATGCGTTCGTGAATCGTATCCCGGTTTCGAAGAAGCGCTGGAAGAATTCATCAATCCGAAACGCATGCAGCCCAGCACTCCGGTGATCGGTTCGCTCTCACCTGCACGTCTCGCCGAGGAATAGGAATCGGGGCGGGCGGAGTGCGTTTTTATCGCATGCTTGTCCTGCCTTCGCTACCATTGCGCCCTCGTGATTTCTTCGCATCGGGTGATCGCAATTGACGGACCAGCTGCATCTGGAAAAAGCAGCGTGGCGCGTGGATTAGCCCGTCGCCTTGGTTTTGCCTATGTCAATTCCGGCGCCATGTACCGCGCAGTGACTTGGTATGTCCTGCAACACGGAATCGCGCCGAACGACGCTGCCGCGGTCGTGAAGCTCATCGAAACCGCATCGATTGTGTGCGATCTCGCAGGCAATGAATCGCGCATCGTGATTGACGACGTCGATCCGAGTGCGTTTTTGCGGCAGGCCAGCGTGAATGAGGCGGTTTCACTCGTCAGCAGTGTTGCGCGCGTGCGCGAAATTCTTGTCGAGCAAATGCGCCGCTATGTCTGTAAACACGACGTGGTGATGGAAGGCCGCGACATTGGCTCAATCGTTTTTCCCGATACACCCTACAAATTTTATATTGACGCTTCACTTAATGTCCGCTGGCAACGTCGCACCGCCGAAGGTCAGCGCGATCAGATCGCGGCGCGCGATCTCGTCGATTCATCGCGCAGTGCTTCACCCCTTGTCATCGCGCAAGACGCGTACGTGATCGACAGTTCCAATCTCACCATCGAAGGCGTGATCGAAGAAATTATCCACCAGTTGAAGACAAAACGTTTGGCGATTTAAAGAATTCGCGGCTCAACAATTGAGTTAACGTTGAATCGCTAATTTTCCCGGTGATTCAATTGCTTTCGTGAATCCTTATTATCGCACGGTTTATATTCTGACGAAGGTGGTCGCGCGATTGCTCTTTCGTTTTCGCGTTCTTCATCAGGAACGTCTGATTCAAGATGGACCGGTAATTCTCGCCATGAATCATCAGAGCTATCTCGATCCTCCTTTCGCCGGCTCGGCTTGTAACCGCGACATTTATTATCTTGCGCGGAGGACGCTTTTCGATAGCGCGTTTTTCGGATGGTTGCTGCCGAAGTTGAATGTCATCCCCGTTGATCAGGAGGGCGGCGACCGC
>WNFC01007054.1_pt1 | contig 12368 bp, 13 predicted proteins | sample 5400541 | NCBI WGS metagenome assembly WNFC01 (sample SAMN13153342, study PRJNA577476) | soil metagenome | isolation source: 120 cm saprolite under Douglas fir tree site 2 hole 2 replicate 1 | place: USA:California | collected 2015-04-18 | reverse complement strand
GTAGACAACCAGGTTGATAGGCCGCAGGTGTAAGAGAAGCAATTCTTTGAGCTGAGCGGTACTAATAGCCCGAGGGCTTGTTCACCTATAACTCACTCTTCAATTTCTGAGGAGTCGCAAACGTCACGTAATCCAGCGCAGAAAGCAGACTGGAGAATCTCATAGACCTAATTCGGTTGTCGATCACCTGCTGTTTCCGCTGCACGCCATCATGGAGTGGCACGTATATTGCCAAGGGGTTTGTCGGAAACAGAATCTGATCCGAGCGTAGACCTGCATTGGGCCGCACGGGCCGTCGAACTCGCGCGTCAGGCTGACTTCAGAACCAGCCCGAACCCGATGGTGGGCGCCGTGGTGCTCGACTCCAATGGCCATCTGGCTGGAGAGGGCTTCCATCGAGGGTCAGGACAGCCACACGCCGAAGAAGAAGCCCTGGCCGCAGCCGGTGACCAGGCTCGTGACGGAACCATGTACGTCAACCTCGAACCATGCGTCCACGCGCACAGAACACCGTCGTGCGCGGAAGCCATCCTCGAGGCAGGCATTCGTCGAGTAGTGGTCTCGATGGTCGATCCGGATGATCGCGTCCGCGGGCAAGGGTTGCGTCGCCTTGAATCAGCCGGCCTCCAAACTCAGGTGGGCGTTCATGAGCATCGTGCACAGCTCCTCAACGAGTTCTACGTCAAGCACCGGCTCACGGGCCGCCCCTTCGTCACCGCGAAGTTCGCGATGAGCCTCGACGGCAAGATTGCAACTCGATCTGGCGAATCGCGATGGATCACCGGCGAAGCGGCCCGCGCTCACGCCCATCGGTTGCGGCACATCAATGACGCAATCCTCGTCGGAGTCAACACTGTAATCGCCGATGACCCCGAGCTGACGACTCGCCTGGAGGGTGAAGATGGTCGACAGCCACTTCGGATTGTTCTCGATTCCCAGCTCAGAATCCGGCAGTCGGCGAAGATCGTCGGCCCCAATACGTTGATCGCCAGTACAAAGGCCGGCCGGGTCGGCGCCGCGGAGGTGGTGCGCTTTCCCGCCACGGCTGAGGGCCGCGTCGACCTGCCATCGCTGCTAGACGAGCTGGGGAAGCGCGGAATGCTGAGCTTGCTTGTCGAGGGTGGAGGCCAGGTCAATGCATCATTCTTCAACGCCGGTCTCGTGGATAAGGTTCAGGCCTACGTCGCACCGATGGTGATCGGGGGTCGCGACGCACCGGGACCGGTCGGTGGCGCGGGCGTGCTGCACCTGGCAGATGCGATCAAATTGCGCGAGGCGGATACGACGCAGTTTGGCAACGAGGTATTGATCACTGGGTACGTGGATGTTCACCGGGATAGTTAGCGGGGTTGGCACAGTGGTGCTTGCCGAGGCAAACAGGCTCGGCATCGAGCATGCACCTACCGCTCGCCGGCTTAAAGTCGGTTCGAGCGTAGCGGTCAATGGGTGCTGCTTGACAGTCGTCACAAAGTCCGGCCCAACCTTCGTTGCGGATGTTGTTCCTGAGACGCTTCGCCGCACGAATCTCGGGGCGCTGAAGGCGGGTGCACGAGTCAATCTCGAGCTCCCACTCGCCGCCTCTGGGTTGCTCGACGGCCACCTCGTCCAAGGCCACGTCGACGCGACGACCAAGATCAGCTCGATAAAGGCCGTCGCGGCTGGGCGAGAGGTTGTGATCGACATGCCGGACGAGCTCCATCCTTTCGTGGTGGAGAAGGGTTCCATCGCGGTGGACGGGATGAGCCTGACAGTCGCTAAGGTCGACGACGTACACGGAACTTTTACGGTCGCCCTCATCCCGCACACCCTCGGAGTCACCATCGCAGCGGACTACAAAGGCGAGTCGATGGTCAATCTCGAGGCAGACGTTGTCGCCCGTTACGTGGCCCGAAACCTCCACCGGTAATATTCAGTGGCGCTATGAGCCTGGCCACCGTTCCCGAAGCGATCGCCGACTTCGAAGCCGGCAAGTTCGTGATCATCGTGGATGACGAGGATCGCGAAAACGAGGGCGACCTCGTAGTGGCTGCGCAGTTGGTCACCCCCGAGCACATCAGCTTCATGACGCGTCACGGATCTGGACTGGTGTGCATGCCGATCATCTCTCGGCGCCTCGATGAGCTTGGGATCGCACCCATGGTGGAAAGAAACACCAGCCGCTTGGGCACCGCGTTCAGCGTGAGCATCGACGCAAAAGACAACGTCACGACCGGTGCTTCAGCTTACGACCGCGCTGCGACGATTCGGAAGGTATTGGATCCGGCAGCGAAAGCGGCCGACTTCTCCATGCCTGGCCACACGTTTCCGCTGCGAGCAGCGGAAGGAGGCGTGCTCACGCGCGCCGGTCAGACGGAGGCCGCGGTCGATCTAGCGATGCTGGCCGGGCTCTATCCGGCCGGCGTCATCACCGAGATCATGAAAGCCGACGGCACGATGGCGCGCATGCCAGACCTCAATGCTTTCGCCCAAGAGCATGCGATCAAACTGATCACAGTCGAGCAGATGATTGCTTATAGGCGGCGCAATGAAAAGCTCGTAGCGCGCCGGGTGGAAGCGGTCATTCCGATCGGGGATGCCGACTCTCGGTTGTGGAAGCTGTATGCGTACGAGGACGTGTTGCGTCACGAAAACCACCTGGCGCTGGTTCTCGGCGACATCGATTCGAACCAACCAGTGCTTTTGCGTGCGCACTCCGAATGTTTGACCGGAGATATCTTCGGCAGCCTGCGTTGCGATTGCGGAGCGCAGCTTCATTCGGCGATGGAGATGATCGCGGCCGAGGGCGTCGGTGTGATTTTGTACATACGACATCAGGAGGGACGTGGGATCGGGCTGCTGGACAAGCTGCACGCCTATAACCTCCAGGATCGCGGGCTCGACACGGTCGAGGCCAATGAGGCTCTGGGACATCCGGCCGACAAGCGCGATTACGGCATCGGCAGTCAGATCCTGTACGACCTCGGCGTACGCAAAATCCGGCTCCTTACCAACAACCCCAAAAAGATCTACGGCCTCGAGGGCTTTGGGCTCGAAGTGATCGAGCGGGTGCCGATCAACATCCCCGCCAACCCCCACAACGAGCGATACCTGAAGACCAAGAAAGACAAGCTGGGTCACCTGCTGTAGGCGCTTTGAGAATTGGGCGAGAAAGGCGAGCAGCCTGATCTAAGCGGTGCCGATCTGCACATTGCGGTCGTTGTCTCGCGCTACAACGAAGACGTCACCAAGCGGCTGCTTCGCGGCGCCCTTGGTGCGCTGCAAGAGCACGATGTTCCGGAACCTGACGTGTATTGGGTGCCTGGAGCCCTGGAGTTGCCGGTGACGGCGCTCACGCTGGCAGAGAAGGGCCAGCACGACGCCATCGTGTGTCTGGGCTGCGTGATCCGGGGCGAGACGTTCCATTTCGAAGTGGTTGCCGGCCAGGCCGCGGCGGGAATCATGCAGGTCCAGCTCGATACCGGCGTTCCGGTCACGTTCGGCGTGCTCACCACCGATGACAAAGAGCAAGCGCTGGCGCGCTCGGGCCCGAAGAACAACAAGGGCGCTGAGGCCGTCGAGGCGGCAATCGAGATGGCGAATCTTCTGAGGAGCATCCAGGGGTAGCGCATTAACAACCGGGGTTGCAGGCCCTTTTCGTCGAGATTAGGCTCGAGGCAAGGTGCGTCGGTTGGGGGAGGGACGGCACCGGGAGTGGGAGGGCCCGCAGGGCGAGGGTTTTCGTCAGCCGGCGGTCGAGTACGCCACCACATCCGGCCCCGCCGGTGCAACCAGGAACCCCTCCGTCGCAGCCGGCGTGCTGAAATGCCGCGCTTGACCGAGGCTCAGGTCGAACAGCACTGCCCCCGAGGTCAGGTCGAGCGCGAACAACCGGCCCGAATCGGGCTCGATGGCCCACAGCGCGCCGGCCGCAACTATCGGAGAACCCAGGCGCGGACGAGGCGCCTTCCACGCCACGCTGATCGATGCCTCGGTGACATCAAGCGCGACCAGACCGTCGGAACACGGAATCCATACTCGCTGGCCCGACCAGGCCGTCCCTCCCCAGGCCCCCGCACACACGGAACGGCTGGCGATCTGCCCGCCAACGCCTCCCATCTGGCCGGCGCTGAGCAGGTACGCGACGCCATCTTTCCCAATCGCGACCACAGCTCCTATCGATGAAACGAAGGTTGCCCCCACCGATCCGAGATCGGCATCACTCGCATCCAGCGACCGCCAGTTCGCAGGCGCGAAAAACGACCGCACCTGCAGGTCTGGAGAAAGCTCGATCACGGAGTTGCTGTACGCAAACGACTGCGTCGCCGATCCGTTGCCCGTGACGACATATACGGAACCGGAAGCAGAGATCGTGGGTCCAGCCGGACTCCAGATACCCGCCTCGCGCGCGACCGGAGTCCGATACACGAGCGTCGGCGAACCGACCACGGTACCGACCGCCGGCACTGCGACCACATAGCCGTGGTAGTTGCCGCAGTCCCCATACAGACCGCCGAACGGGATGTATACATGGCCCGACCCAATCGCGAGTGCGCCGCGCTCCTGCTGCACCGACGGTACAGATCCAGCCGGGTCGACCATCTGCTGCGTCACGACCGAGCCGTCAACCAGGCTCAACGTGAAGAGGACATGGTGAAAGCCGCGCAAGAACGCCACCACATACAGCCGCCCGGCGACAACGTCCGCCGCAGGCGTGCCCGTGATGCCCGTGACCGGCATGATGTCGCCGCACGGGAGGGTCGATGCATCGACCGGATCGCCGAGGTGCTGTTTCCATACCACCGCGCCGCTGAAAAGATCCAGCGAATACACGGTGTTGTTCTCTGTCGCCACGAGCACGTGGCCAGACACGATCAACGGCGAGGCGTACACGTCGCCATCAACAGTGTTGCGCCACGCCTCCCGAGGGCTGGAAAGAGGCAGCGAACCGGGGCCGACGCCCGTTCGGGCGGCGTTCTGGTGGTATTCGGGCCAGTCGAAAGCCAGGCTGGGGGACGGAGACGCATGCGCAGATGCAAGAGCAGAGGGCTTGAGAGAAGGTGAAGACGAGCCGCCCGACCCCCCGCCGCACGCGATGCTGACCAAAAGCACCAAACCAACCAGCGCTGAACGGCCGCTCCTCACAGACCCCAGCTGAACTTCCGCACCCCGGTTAGCCGAGCCCGCTCAGGTCCGATCAGCTCCACCCGTCCCTGCACCGCGACGCCTCGCTTCGGTCCCATCGAATCGACCACGATCGCCGCGCGAGGTTCGAATTGGAGGTTCCGCAGCTTCACGCCGTCGGCGTCGAATTCGAATGCGCCGGAATCGGTCAGCTCGAACATGACCGGCACTACATGCGGCCATCCCGACGATCCGACGGTCGCGAGGCGGCCGATACGCTGCGAACGAAGGAACTCGAGTTCCCGGTCCGTGAAATCCATCGCAATCCATCCTATCGCCGCGGCGGCAGACCGCCTGACTCGGAGAGCCTCGTAGACTGCACGACTCGGATGGCAAGCATCACCACTCGTGGCGTAGAAACGATCGGCGGTTACTCGGTCATTCGTCGCGAACCACTCGACCGCCTGGAGGGTGAGTACGTCGAGCTTGCGCACGAACGGACCGGGGCCAGGCACATCCACATCGAGTGCACCGACGATAACAACGCCTTCGCCGTCTCATTCCCGACCGTCCCTCAGGACTCGACCGGCGTTGCCCACATCCTCGAGCACGTTGTGCTCGCCGGCTCGAAGCGATTCCCGGTGCGCGATCCGTTCTTCTCGATGACCCGCCGCTCCCTCGCGACCTTTATGAATGCCTTCACCAGCTCCGACTCGACCACCTACCCGTTCAGCACCCGCAACCCCAAGGATTACATGAACCTGCTTCTCGTCTACCTCGACGCAACGTTCTTCCCGCTGCTGGAGGAAGACTCGTTCAAGCAAGAAGGGATTCGTTTCGAGTTCGAGGAACCGGCAAATTCATCCAGCGGGCTCCGGTACAAGGGCGTGGTGTTCAACGAGATGAAAGGAGCGCTCGCGAGCCCGCAAGCGGCAATGCAGCGCAATCTGGGCCGCACCCTGTTTCCGGGCCTCACTTATGCAAACGTGTCTGGCGGAGACCCCGAACACATTCCCGACCTGACCTGGGAGGGGCTGCGGAGATTCCACGCCGCTCACTACCACCCGAGCAACGCCTACTTCTATACGTACGGCGATCAGCCACTGGACCGGACGCTGGCGACCATCGAAGAAAACGTCCTTTCGCACTTCAAGCGCATAGATGTCGACACTTCGATCCCGTACGTGACGCGATTCAAGAAGCCGGTGGAGTCGGTCGAACCGTACTCGGCCGACCCGAGTACCGACGGCCAGCAAAAGGGCCAGGCTCTGGTGGCGTGGGTCACCATGCCCGCCACCGATTCCTTCCGCCTTCTCGCGATGAGAGTGCTATCGGAAGTGTTGCTGGGGAACCCAGGGTCGCCGCTGCGAAAAGCCCTGATCGACTCCAAGATCGGCGGCGCGCTTGCAGATGGGAGCGGATACCAGGACGACACCAAGGAGACGGTCTTTGGAGCCGGTCTGAAAGGCATCGCGGTCGCTGATGCGCAGACGGTCGAGAAGGTCGTGCTGGACACGCTCGCGAGACTCGCTGCCGACGGCCTGGACCAAACCCAGGTGGACGCGGCCATCCACAGGCTCGAGTTCGAGAAGAGGGAGCGTTCCAACGCCGGTTTTCCCTACGCGCTGAAGGTTCTCTTCAACTTCTTGGGCACCTACCAGTACGGGGGCGATCCCTACAGTGCGCTCAACCTCGATGCCGACCTCGAGCACCTCGAACAGGCCAGAAAAGAAGGGCGCTTTTTCGAGAACCTCATGGGCGCCGAGCTTTTGGACAATCAGCACCGCGCCCTCCTCGTCCTCGAGCCAGACGCCGGCCTCGAGGAGCGCAAGCGCCGCGGCGAGCTCGAACGTCTCGCGGCGATCGAGGCCACGCTGACCGACCAGGACCGCGAACGCATCGTGGCCGATGCGCTGCGCCTCAAAGCCGATCAAGAGGCCAAACCCGACCTCGCGGTTCTGCCCTCCCTCGAGCTCAGCGACATCCCCATGCGCTTCGATGAGGTCGCGAGCCGAGACATCAAAGTCGGACCAGTCACGGTCGAGTTCTTCGCGCTGCCCACCAACGGGATCACATACCTCGACATCCGATCTGATTTCGCCGCTCTCACACAGGACGAGAAGGACCTGCTGCCATTGTTCAGCCGCATGTTCACCCAGATGGGAGCGGCGGGCCAGGACTATGTCCAGATCGCCAATCGCATCGCCGCCTATACGGGCGGCATCGGGGCCGGACCCGCGGTTCAGCCTCTGGCGGCGCGGGACGATTACCTGCAGTCGTTCCTCGTGTCGGGACGAGCGCTCGACCGCAACGTCGAACCGTTCATCGATCTGCTTACTGACCTAACGGCTCGAATGGAGATCGAGCCGCACAGGTTGAAGGACGTCATCGACGAGAGCGCGACTCGACTGGAGAGTTCGATCGCGGGCCTCGGATTTCAATTCGCCATCTTGAGAGCGACGTCCAAGCTGAATTCCGAGGGTGCGATCAACGATGCCCTACAGGGGATCGGGATGCTGCACGAGACTCGCCGTCTTGCTCGCATGGACGAGACCCAGCTCAAAGAAGTCGCCGCCAAGCTGACCGCCATTCGAATCGCCCTCTTCAAACAGGGTTCGATCCAGATCATCGTCACCTGCGAAGAGTCGATGGTCGATGTGATTGCCGAGCGATTGCGGGGCCTGGTCGAGGCCTTGCCCAAAGGCAACGGCAACGGACAGGTCGAGAAGCCGGCTCCGCTGTCGACAGTCCCTGAAGCGCGGACCGCTCCGCTGCCGGTCGCCTTCAACGTCCGCGTATTCAAAACCGTGCGCTACACGCACCCCGACGCGCCGGGTTTGCTGGTGCTGGCGAACTATCTCCGCGACACCTTCCTGCATCGCGAACTGCGTGAGAAGGGCGGCGCGTACGGAGCGGTCGCACAGGCGAGTATCGGAGGCGGAACCTTCTACCTGGCGTCTTATCGGGACCCGAATGTCATTCGCACCTACGACACATACGACAGCGCGATCAAGTGGGTGATCGACGGTGAGATTGCCGAAGAAGCGTTGAAGGAGGCGATCCTGGGCGCGTGCGGCGATGTGGACCCACTCGAGTCGCCGGACATCAAGGGGCGCCGCGAGGCGACGAACGAGCTCACCGGCTTCACGCGATCAGAGAGAGAAAAGTTCAAGAAGCGCCTGCTCGAGGTATCAGCGGCCGATCTTCGGCGCATCGCGGCGACGTATTTGGCCACGAGCGGCTACGTGCAGGCGACGGTGGCCGGCCCGGAGCTGGTAGAGGCCGCGATCAAAGAGCGACCAGGACTTTTCCAGGTGGTCGCGCCCGTCTGAAACCCGTCGTGTCAGAATCGCGGCATGAATCTTTGGCGTCGCGAGTATTTCTGGCCGGCGGTGTTGATCGTGCTCGGGGTGTATTTCCTTCTCAGCAACCTCAACCTGTTGACCTGGCTCCGTGGAGACCTGGTCTGGCCGCTGCTCTTGATCGCTCTGGGCTTGTGGCTGATCCTCCGCCGAGCCCGCACCTGATCCAGAGGAACTAGAGATATGAGGTACAGATACCGCAGCTTCTTCTGGCCGGCGGTTCTGATCCTCGTCGGGGTATTCGCGCTCCTTGTCAACTCGGGCCTGGTCGCGCCCGAGCGACTCGACCGGCTGGCAGACCTGTGGCCTCTGATCCTGGTCGTGATCGGATTGGAGCTGCTGGTCAGGCGCTCGCTCCAGGGAGCCAACGCCGAGCTGGCAGCGGTCCTGATAGTCGTGCTCGCTGTCTGCGGTGCAGCGGCCTATGTCGCGCTTGGGCCCGCGATTCCGACAGGAACGCAGACTCTGAACGCTTCTGGCGGCGTTGGGTCGCTGAAGCAGGCGAGCGTGCGCATAGACGTCGGCGGCGCACAGATCGCGATGGTAGGAACGGATACCGGCGAGGATCTCTATCGCGCTCACATCGAATATTCGGGTCGCAAGCCTGATGTCAGCTTCGACTCTGCCAGCGGTGACGTTCACATCTCGCAGGGCAATACCTCCGGCTTGTTCTTTCAGGATCGCCGCTTCGTGCTCGACCTCGAGCTCAACACGAGCGTCACGTGGAAGATCGCGGTGCACAGCGGAGCTTCGAGCGACAGCTTGAAGCTGTCCAACGTTCACGTTGCGGACATCGAGCTGAACACTGGTGCGAGTCGCGAGGACATCACCCTCGGTTCTCCTTCCGGTTCAGTGCCCATCACCATCGATGGCGGCGCGGTCACGGTGAACGTGCACCGCCCCAAAGGAGTCGCGGCGTCGGTCGCCGTTTCCGGTGGCGCCGTCAACCTGACCTTCGATGGAAGGCAGAGTCATGCTGTCGGCACCGCGACGGCACAGACCAGCGACTACAACAGCGCCTCCGAGCGATACCAGATAGAGGTCAACGGCGGCGCCTCAAACGTGACGGTGGACGCGAGGGCCCCAGAGGGCTAGTCGGTCCGAAGGGCGGCCGAACGCAGCCCGCGCACTGCGATGTCTAGCATCGTCCTCATGTCGTCGCCAAGAACGTCGGCGGCCTTGAGCACGGGGATAAGGGCGGCCGATCGTTTGGCTGCAAGTAGGAGCGCATCTTGATCGATGCCGGTGCCGGCGAGCTCGGCCGCTTCGCGCTTCAGCCCGGCTCGGCGGGCAACTGCAGCGGCCAGTCGAGCTTCGAAGAGCCGTCCTGTAGCAGCCTGGTTCGCGACCGCGGCGGGGCATAGTCCTATCACGTGCTGCGAGCCGATGCTCACACCGCGTCGTTCCAATTCGGCGACGACTGCCGAGGGCGACGTTTCGTCGAGACGGAACAGGTTCATCGAGAGTTGCACGCGGCCGTCAGTGAGCTCGAACACAAGGGCCTGCACACCTCGCAGGCCACCCGCTGACTCTCTCAAAGATCGCGCCAGGGCGCGAGCTTCGAGAAGTTGGAATCCCGGAAGCATGACATTGAAGGCGACCAACGGATGGCGGGCGCCGATGCATACAGCGCCTGCGGACGGATGCAGCTGGTCGCCGAGCGACGCTCGGGCGCGCCCCGCGCGGATGTCGGCGAGGGTGTGCTCCTCGCCATGGCCGTAGTAATAGACAGGGACCTTGAGTTCGTTCCAGACCCGGTCGCCTAGCGAGAGGGCGAGCTCGTGGGCGTCGCCGAGAGAGGCGCCGTCGAGCGGCACTATGGGAATGACGTCGGCCGCTCCGACGCGGGGGTGAACCCCGCGATGCTCGCGCAGGTCGATGTGCTGCATTGCCACCTGGACCGAAGCGACCAACGCATCCAGCAGTTGGGGAGTCTGCCCAACAACGGAAATGACGACCCTGTTGTGGTCGGCGTCCGCGTCGACGTCGATGACGTAGGCGCGCCCCGCCGCGCCGGCGAGCTCGGCGATGATCTCTGCTCTAGTCCCTTCAGAGAAATTGGGCACCGATTCGAACAGGTGATGGGGCCCCATGCGCCTGTTAGCCTACGTGCCCATGCCCGGCCCGGTCGCCCTCGTGTATGGCGAAGAGCTGATGAAACACCGGCTCTCGGATCAGCACCCACTGCAGCCCATCCGCGTCAAGCTGGCTGTGGAGCTGATCAGCTCCACAGGTCTCATCGAGCATGCTCACCTGCTGCCGCCGCGAAGGGCGTCGATCGCGGAGCTCGAGCTCGTCCACTCGCCTGCTTATGTGGATCTCGTTCGCAAGTTGAGCGATCCCGAGCAGCGGCCGCGGGTGCCGCCGGACCTCATCGAAAAAGCCGGCTTTGGATCGGCAGACAATCCCATCTCCGACGAGCTTCACGAAGGGACTTCCTTGGTTGTCGGTGCAACGATGGTTGGTGCTCGAGCGATCGAGAGTGGGAGCGCGCTTCACGTGTTCAGCCCATCAGGGGGACTGCACCATGCGCATCGAGATCGGGCATCAGGCTTCTGCACGTACGACGACCCGGCGATCGCGTGCAAGTGGCTGAAGGACCAAGGCCATCGAGTCGCGTATGTCGACGTCGACGTGCACCACGGTGATGGCGTGGAGGACATCTTCTACACGGATCCGGACGTGCTCACGATCAGTCTTCACGAGAGTGGGCGCTACCTCTTCCCTGGCACCGGGTTCCCGGCGGACTCAGGGTCGGGGCTGGGGCAAGGCGCCGCGCTGAACCTGCCGTTCTTGCCGTACACCTGGGACGAACCATGGCTTGAGGGATTCGAGAAGGTGGTGCCGGCGATGCTGCGGCGCTTCAAACCCACGGTGCTCGTGACGCAGGATGGCTGTGATACCCACTACCTGGATCCGCTGGCTCACATTGCCGCGACCACGCGTATCTGGCCGCGGGTGGGGAGGATGTTCCACGAGCTGGCGCACGAGCTTTGCGATGGCCGGTGGCTGGCGTTGGGGGGTGGGGGATACGCGATTTACGAAGTTGTGCCGCGGGCCTGGACGCTGCTCTTCGCGGAGATGGTCGAGCGGCCGGACCTGGCCGCGGATGTCAACGATCCCGCCAGCGCGGTTCCAAGGCCCGAGGTTCAGGAGCGGGTATGGGCATCACTCGGCAAAGACCTGGTGACCCTGGGCGAGGTTCACGCCATGGACTTCACATAACGAAAACGCGCCCAGAAGCGAAAAAACACCGCCGCACACCCATCCCTAACCCCCACCCACCCTTTTTTGGGGATTCCTTGTGGCGGTCACGGTACTCGGGGAGAACTCGGCCCGCCAACCCCGGCCGTTAAGAACCCCGCCCGGCGCGCATGATCGCGATCACCGCCAACTGGAGCGGCATCGCCGTGCCGAAAATGGCGCCGATCGCCGGCGCCACCCACGCGAACCCCCCCGGATGCTTGGAGCCGAGCACCGCGACGTAGGTGGCCGACACCAGGACGACCGCCACCTGCCACACCAGCACGACCTTCAGCCACCTGAAGATTGCAGGCCGCATGACAGACAGCTCACGCGTCAAAAGGGCCCGCCGCAGCAACCACCCGTACAGCCCGAGTTGAACCGCAACAGAAGCCACAAAAGCGACGACCCCAAAGCTGAGGTACGCGCTGTCGCTCAGAAGCTCAGCCGATCAGCCCGCGTACGTGCGCAAGCAGCGCGTGCACACCCGCGCCCGGAACGAGCGCCCGGACACCGTCACACGGCCCATCTGCAGGTTGGGCTCAAATCTCCGGTTGACCCGGTTCTTGGCGTGACTGACGTGGTGTCCGTACTGCGGCTCCTTGCCGCAAATCGCGCATCGCTTGGCCATGAGTCACCTTCTGAGGGGGAATTGATCGATAA
>WNFC01021437.1_pt1 | contig 12369 bp, 10 predicted proteins | sample 5400541 | NCBI WGS metagenome assembly WNFC01 (sample SAMN13153342, study PRJNA577476) | soil metagenome | isolation source: 120 cm saprolite under Douglas fir tree site 2 hole 2 replicate 1 | place: USA:California | collected 2015-04-18 | reverse complement strand
TGGCGTTGGCCGCGAACCAGTCGCGGACGATGCGCGAGAAGTCGCGCCCCGCGTCGGTGTTCTCGTTCAGCAGCGCGATCTTCTTCGGCTTCACGTGCATCGCCACCGCCGCCGCCACCGAGCGCGCGATGTCGTTGGCGGTGGGGCTCAGCTGGAACGCGTACTCCATCTTGCCCTGGGTGATCTTCTCGCCGATCTTGAGCGACGCCGAGCAGCAGGTGACCACCGGGGTCGACGCCTTCTGGAACTCGTCCATCACCCGGATGAACACGTCGCTGGAGAGGAACCCCATCCCCACGTGGATCTTGTCCACCGTGAGCGCGCGCGTCACCACGTTGAGCCCGACGTCGCCCTTGCCCTCGTCGTCGTACCAGATGACGCGGACCTTGGCGGGCTTGCCGCCCACCTGGACGGTGGCCATCCGCTCGAGCGCGACCTCCGCGCCCGCCTTCATCTGCGCGCCGACGTCGGCGCTGATCCCGGAGATGGGCAGGAACGCGCCCAGCCGGATCTCGTCCTGCGCGGAGGCGGCGAGGGGAGCCGCGAGGAGCGCGGCCAGGCCGAGCAGGAGCGACCGGACCGCCGTGGGCTTGTGCATGATCACGCCTCCGCGTGGGGCATCGTGGGGGGACGCACGGTGGCGGGATGATAGCACACGCGCGGACGAGGCCCGGACGCGGGCTCCGCCGCCGACTAGTGGGGACGCGGGCCGCGCCGATCCGCGCAGATCGCGCCGCCCTTCAGCACCAGCTCGATGCGCCCGGGATCCAGGAGCATCGTGACGTCGTCGAGGGGATTGCCCGCGACCAGGACCAGATCGGCGAGGCGCCCCTTCTCGATGGTGCCGATCTCGCGCTCGAGCCCGAGGCACGCGGCCGCCCACTGGGTGGCGGCGCGGAGCGCCTGCATCGGGCTGAGCCCGGCCTCGACCAGGTACTTGAGCTCGAGCGCGTTCTTCGGGTGCCCGTGCCCGCCCGCGTCGGTGCCGGCCGCGAGCGGCACGCCCAGCTCGAGCGCTCGCCGCACGCTCGCCACGTGGTGGGGATAGAGCGCGACCGCGCGCTCGCGGACGTGCGGCGCCGGGCTCTCGCGATGGTAGACGTACACCGTGAGGGTCGGCACGAAGAAGGTGCCCTGGACCGCCATCTGCCCCAGGAGCGTCGGGTCCTCGTCGAGATAACACCCGTGCTCGATCGAGTCGACCCCCGCCTCGAGCGCGGTGCGCAGCCCGGGCCCGCCGAGGGCGTGGCACATCACCCGCCGCCCGAGCGCGTGCGACTCGGTCACCAGGGCCTCCATCTCCGGGAGCGAGAACGCGGCGTCCAGCGGCCCGTGCCCCGCGCGCGAGCTGGCCCCGCCGGTGGTCGCGGTCTTGATCACGTCCGCGCCGGCCCGCACCATGGTGCGCACCACGTCGCGCACCGCGTCCGGCCCGTTGGCCACGCTCTCCGGCAGCAGCGGGTCGTAGCCGGCGCAGCAGCCGTGGCCGGAGGGGCTCACCCGGTCGCCGATGCCGCCGGTCGGCGAGATGATCTGCACCGCCAGCACCAGGCGCGGTCCCGGGACCAGCCCCTGCTCGACGGCCAGCTTGAACCCCGCGTCGAGCCCGCCCGCGTCGCGCACCGTGGTGTAGCCCATCGCGAGGGTCTCCGCGAGCACGCGCGCGGTGCGCAGGTGCGCGGTGCTGGCCGGCTCGTCGAGGCCGAAGCGCGTGGCGAGGCCGTAGCCGTGCGACGCGAGGTGATCGTGGGCGTCGATCAGGCCGGGAATGACGGTGCGGCCGCGGGCGTCGATGACCTCCGCGTCGGGGGCCCAGGTGACCGCGGCGCGCGGGCCGGCCGCGCTGATCCGGTCGCCGTCGATGACCACCGCCGCGTCCGGGACGGGAGCCGCGCCGGTCCCGTCGATCAGGGTGGCGCCGGTCAGGACGCGGATCATGGCTGGCGCATCATACCTGGACTTCGTGGCGAGGGGCTCACTCCGGCATCCTCGACCAGCTTCGCCAGCACCGTCTCGGCCTTGAAGTAGGCCTCGGCGATTTCGCGAGCCGCTCGGGCGTGTCGCCCGTAGTCGGAGTTGATGGCCTCGAGCGTGGCGAGGATGTCGTCGAGGGACGTGAACGCGAACAGCCCCTCGCCGGTGGGGACGAACTTCCCGAAAGCGGTGTCCTGGGTGACGACCGGCCGGCCCGCCACGAGGTAGCAGGCGCTCCGATCGCTGAACCAGCCGCTTCGCAGGCGGACGTTCTGATCCTTGGCCACCGTGAACTCCCCGCGCGAGGCCAGGATGTAGTCGCGGTAGAGCGCGATGTCACGGGACAGCGTCATCGCATTGATGACTCGCCATCCGTGCCGGGTCAGGGTCTCGATGGCGGCGGCGTCCTCCTGGTCCCGGGGCACCCACGCGGTCTCCCCGTCGCCGGCCCGGCCCCTCACCGCGAGGGCCAGCTCCAGGGGCTGGGCCGTCCGGCGGGGCAGGTCGATGATCTTGAGGAACTCGTGGTGCTTGCTCCACGTGTAGGTCTCGCCTCGCCACTCGACGTCCTTGCCGGCCTGGCGCCAGCTCGCCACCGTGGTGAAGCAGGGACCCGGCGAGATGGCGGCGGACGACCACCAGTCGAGCACGACCGGCGGGCGGGTCGGCCGATAGAGGAAACGGGAGAGGGGCACCCCGCAATCGGGCTGCCCGATGTTCTCGCCGTAGGTGAAGCGATGAGTATGGGCGCTCAGCAGGTCCTCGTGGAAGGCGTTCCCGGCGGCGACCTCGATCTGGGGCAGCACCGGATCCGTCTCGAGGTAGATGCGCACCGGCACGCGCCGGTGCTCGTCGCGCAGCACGGTCGCCCCGGTCAGGTTGACGAGGACGTCGGCCCGCTCGAGCAGGCGGCGGAGATCGGGGGCGGGGAGACCGAAGACCCGCCCATCCGCGGCGCGATAGGCCCACCGATCCGAGAAGCGGTAGCGCGCCATCACCGCGCGGATGGAGTTGACCGCGTAGGTCGGGTCGTCGCTGATCGTGTTCTGGTCGGGATCGTAGGACCACTCGCCGGTATCTTCCACGTAGTGCACGTCGAAGCCGAGCCGGCGAAAGCCCTCGAGGTAGTGAAGGACCTGCCAGGTCACGCCGGCGACCGGCATGCGGCCCATCATGCCCAGGATGACCAGCGTCGAGCCGGAGGGCATCGGTCTACGGCAGGCGCGCTTCGTACGCCCGCAGGACCTGCTCCTTGTCGAGGGAGCGGCCGGCATCGGGGATCTTCCGCGCCAGAGCCCGCACGTTCCCGGTCCGGCTGCCGCTGTGCGGACGGTGCTGGTCGGAGAGGCGGGCCACCTCGAAGCGCTCCCGCAGGAGGGCGCCGAGGCTCTCCACCGAGAAGACGGTCGGCTCGTCGGGCGTCGGATCGCCCCCGAGGTCCACGCTCACGAACAGGGCCCCGTCGTCGGCGAGGATCCGCCACATCTCGTTCAGGGCCACGCGGGGATCGGGCATGTGATCGAGCGCGTTCCGACAGATCACGAGATCGGCGGAGCGATCCAGCAAGGGGAGCTCCTCCGCGCCCAGCGACAGATAGAGGGTGCGGCCGCCGGCTTCGTCGGGGACCAGCATGTCCAGATGCTGATACGCGTAGAGCAGCGGGTCGATCGCGACCTTGACCGTCGCCGGGAAGGCGGCGAGGTCTCCGGTACAGCCACACCCGATGCTGACGATGGTCTTGCCTTCGAACCAGCGGGCGTCCCGGCCCAGAAAGGTGGCCACTTCGTCCCGCAGGAGTCGGGAGTACGCCAGCCGCTCGGCGTCGTAGGAGTCTCCGAAGCGGTCACGCCGATGCTTCTCGTGATACAGGAACCACCCCACTTCGTCCAGGTAGCGGGGGTCGGAAAGGTCGGGGATCCGTGGCATCGCTCTCCTCCACTCGGACCGGTCGCGCCCCGGTCATCGCCGCTGCTGCCTGGCGCGCTCACCGGCTTCTCGCTCTCGTTGCTCCCGATCACGCTCCCGCGCGGCCCGCTCGAGCTCCCAGCGCGCGGCGAGCCGCGCGCCCGCGTCCTTGGCGGTGGTCTCGATCTGCGTCACCTTCTCGAGCACCCCGGACTGCGACAACCGCAGGGTCATCGCGTCGCCGGCCTCGGTCGCGCGCGCCAGGTTCGCCCGGGCTCGCTCCATGTTCGTCTGCAGCAGGGCGGTGGCCGCCTGGATCTGCTTGGCCTCCGCGCCATCCGCCCTTTCCGTCATCGCGCCGTCGACGTACTCGGTCTGCGCCCGGTACACCTCGGCCAAGGCGCCGGCACTGCCGCTCGCGGTCTCGGCCATCTGGGCCAGCACCGGGCCCTTCCCGCTGCCCTTCAGGGCGGCGCTCGCGGCCGCGATCCGAGCCCGGGTGATCTTCTCGAGGCGCGCGGCCTCGCCGGCCCCGCCCTCCGGGCCACGGATCTCGGCGACCGATTTCTCGTTGTCGCGGATCGCCCTCTCTTGATTCGCGCGAAGCTTCTCCCACTCGGTCCGGAAGGCCGCGTCTTCCTCGGGAGACACGGGGGGAGACACGAGGGGCCCGGCCGAGCCCCGGTCCGGGACCAGCAGGAGCAGGAGCGCCATCAGGGGACGAAGCCGGCGTGCGGCCGTCCGGCGGTGATCCATCGCCGCTCTCATTTCACGTTGCTGATCCGGTTCGCGATCGCGTCGAGCCGGGCCGACAGCTCCTTGAGCTGGCGCGCGAGAGTGTCCGAGAGGTGCTGGATCGTCTCGGTCAGCTTGGTCGACGTCGCGGTCAACTCCTGGCTGGTGGTGGCCAGCTTCCGCAGGCCGCTGGCGTTCTCCGCGGTCAGGTCGTGATCGAGCCATGCCAGCTGGGCGGTCTGCAGCATGAACTTGCGCGCCGCGGCCAGATCCCCGGCGAGGGCGTCCAGGGCCTTCTGAGTGTCCTCTCTCGCCGTCGCGATCGAGGCCTGCGCCTCCTTCCTGGTCTCCGCGACCGAATCGGAGAGCGTGTGGAGCTCGGCGTCGAGGGCGGCGATCCGTGCCCGGAGGCTCTCCTGCTCCTGCAGGAACGCGTGGGTGACGGTCTCGGGCGCCTTGGGTACGTCCGACCGATACACGAAGTCGATCACCGTCGGCATCGACACCGGGCCGCCCGCGGTCCCGGGACCGGACGCGAGGTGCCGCGCCCAGGCGCCGGCCGGGGTGTCCCCGGGAAGGACGACGAGGTGGCCGTCGCCGGCGTCGAGGAAGGCCAGCGCTCCCAGGGTGCCGGATCGCCGGATGACGTCCTCGATGGTCGCGGCGTGCGGGGCGAGCGCTCGGTCGCGGTCCCGGATCGCCCCGGCCTGCTCCTTCGGCACGAGCGAGTGGCTCGCACAGCCGCCGACCAGCACCGCGAGACTCACGAGAAAGATGCCCGAGCGCCGCGCGCGCCGGGCGAGCAGTTGCCGCATCGTCACGTCCTCCGTCGGCACATCTTCATCGAACTCTATCACCACAGCCTACGGTGGTCCCGGTTGGGAAACAGTTGTAGCATCCCAGCATCATGTCCGCAGCCCTCTCCGATGGTCCCGCCGATCCCTCCGTCGGTCGTCTCCGTCGAACCATTCCCGACGCGTGGAGGATCATCCGCCCCTACTGGTTCTCGGATGATCGCTGGCCGGGTCTCGGACTCCTGCTCGTGGTCGTGACGCTCACCCTCGGGATGGTCTATCTGAGCGTCCTCCTGAATCGCTGGAACAACGACTTCTTCACCGCCTTGCAGGAGAAGAACGCGGTGGCGTTCCGTCGCCAGCTGGTCCAGGTCGGCTGGCTCGTCGGGGCGTTCATCGTGCTCGCGGTCTACCAGCTCTATCTGAATCAGATGCTGGAGATCCGCTGGCGCCGCTGGCTCACCGAGCGGTATCTCCGGGCGTGGCTGACCGACCGCGCCTACTACCGGATGCAGCTGGTGGCCGGCGAGGCCGACAATCCCGACCAGCGGATCGCGGAAGACGTTCAGCTCCTCATCTCGCACACCCTCGCGCTCTTCATCGGGGGCCTGCGCGCGGTGGTGACCCTGGGGACGTTCGTGGCCATCCTCTGGGGCCTCTCCGGACGGCTGACGGTGGCGATCGGAGGGCTCACGCTCGTCCTGCCCGGCTACATGGTCTGGGTGTCGATCGTGTACGCGGCGGGGGGCACCTGGCTGACCGACTGGATCGGCCGCCCCCTCGTCCGGCTGAACTTCGATCGGCAGCGCTACGAGGCCGATTTCCGGTTCAGCCTGGTGCGCTTCCGGGAGAACACCGAAGGGGTCGCGCTCTATCGGGGGGAGCCGGACGAGTTCCGCGGCTTTCGCGAGCTCTTCGAGGCGGTGGTGCGCAACTGGTGGGGCATCATGCGCCGGCAGAAGCGGCTCACCACGTTCACCTCCGGCTACTCGCAGGGCGCGTGGATCGTCCCGTCCGTCGTGGCGGCCCCGCGCTACTTCCGGGGCGAGCTCGGCCTGGGGGGCCTGATGCAGACGGTCGGGGCCTTCAACCAGGTCCAGGATGCGCTCAGCTTCTTCGTCGTGTCGTACAAGGAGATCGCGGACTGGTGCGCGGTGGTCGAGCGGCTGGCCGGCTTCGAGCGCGCGCTCGAGCGGATGCGCCGCGCCGCCGCGCTCGGCGACGGGGTCCGCCACGTCGACGGCGACGACACGCGCCTGACCGTCGAGGACGTGGACCTCCACCTCCCCGACGGCCGGTCCCTCGTGACGCACGTGAATCTCTCGCTGCTCCGCGGAGACAGCGTGCTCCTGGGGGGCGCCTCGGGATCCGGCAAGAGCACGCTCTTCCGCGCCATCGCCGGGATCTGGCCGTTCGGGCGCGGCGAGATCCGCGCGTCGCCCCGGGCCCGCGTCCTCTTTCTCCCCCAGCGACCGTACCTGCCGATCGGCACCCTCCGCAGCGTGGTGAGCTACCCGATGCCCGCCGCGGGGGTGGACGACGCCACGCTGCGCGAGGCCCTCGAGGTGGACGAGGTGACCGAGGCGCGGCTCTATCGCCTGGTGCGCGATCGGCTGCCGGGGACCACGCTGTTCAGCGTGGGCCATCGGGCGACGCTGCGCCCCTTCCACGCCCGCCGGCTCGTGGTGGAGCGCACCGGGAACGGTCCCGCGTCCATCGTGGAGGAGGCGGCGACCCCCGGTTGAGGCACGGTCGACCGCCGGGCCGGCAGGCGGTTGCGGCGCTCCCCGGCTCGTGTGTACCCTGCCAGGGTGTGGAACTCGATCCGTCGGGCGGTCGCGATCCGGCGCTCGCGGCTCCGCGTGTACTTCGACCCGGCGTCGACCTATCAGCGGCATGACTCGGGCGATCCGGGGGGCCTTCCCGGATACTTCTGTCACCTCATGGTTCGCAATGAGGGGCGCGCCCCGGCCCGGAGCTGTCGCGGGCGGCTGCTCGAGGTGAGCGTACAGAACCCCGATGGCTCGACCTCGCCCGCACCCGGGTTCTTCGCTCCCGTGTTCCTGAAATGGGCGCGGGAGCCGGACTTCGAGGCGCGAGACGTGGAAGGCGATCAGCCGCGTCGGCTCGATCTCTGCTTCGCGCTCGCCTCGGCGCCCAACCAGCTGCGTTTCTTCGCGCCGCCGAGCCCGTCCGGCGTGCTGATCTTCCCGCCGGGTGTGTACCGAGTCAGCGTGCGCGTGACCGCGGATGGAGTCAGACCCGTCCACGCGGTCTTTCGAGTCGACTTCACCCGGGGCTGGGACCAGATCGTGGTCGCGAACGACACCTGACGCTCGTGCCGGGGGGCCCGGCTACCGGCCGAAGCCCCCCGGCCGACCGTGGTCTAGGCGGGGTCGATCCGGGTGGCGACCATCTCGCCCTTGCTACTCTTGTAGATCACCTTCACGCGATCACCCGCCTTGAGCGTGCTGAGCTGCGGCGCGGTGTCGGTGTCTGCCTTCAGGCTGATCGTGCGCTCGGACGTCCGCATCGTGAGCATCAACGTGGTCTGGTTCACCGCCACCACCTTGCCCGTCACCTGATGAGGCAGGGCGAAGACGCTCGGTTTCTCCGCGGGTCCAGATGTCACCCCCTGGGCCGCGAAGGCGGAAGCAACCGGCAGCAGCGTGACCAGGGCGACTCCCACGATCCGTCTCGCCTTGCTCATCGTTCTACCTCCTCCTGGCTACCTCCTGGGTGTCGTCTCAGTGGCGGTCCAGCTCACGAACGTAGATCGTATCGGCCTCGACCGTGTTGGCCGAGATCACGTCCGCGTAGATCACGGAGGCCAACACCTCGGGGGCCTTGATCTTCCCCTGACTGTCCCGCACCTTCACGCCGCGGGTCTGGTGGACGGCCCCGCGCACCTCGTCGGCTTCGATCTTGTTGGCGTAGATGGTGTTGGCGCGCACCACGCCGGCCTTGATCTCGTCGGCCTGCATGGTCTGGGTCGGGGCGGGGACCGGTACCACCACCGTGGTCGGCGGCGCGGACACGGGTGGGGCCTCGATCCGGATGTGGTTGGCGGAACCGACCGCCACGGGAACTATGAACGCGGCGGCGGCGACGGCTCCGGTGAGTAATCTTTTCGTCCGGTTCATGGGGTCCTCCTTTTCGTCGGAATGCGTCCCCGTGAGAGCTAGCAGCACCAGGCGTGCCAGAAGTGAAAGGGCGCGCAAACAGGAGCCTTCCTGGCGCCGACGGGATCGTCCGACGCCGAGGCCGGGGAATTCCTGCACGGTAAGGCGTTCCGGTCCGACGGACCGCGGGTCCACCGGAGCCCGCGTGGGGGAAGAGAAGTTCGGGTCCGGAACTACACGACCGGGGGCTCCGTGTCCGCCGCGAACTCGACCAGCCGGCACAGGGCGTTCACCAGCTGCATCTCCTCGATGGATTGACAGCGGGCTTCCAGCAGACGTGGGGAGCAGACCAGCACCGCGAGACACTGGGCGCGGGAGATGGCGACGTTGAGACGGTTTCGGGAGAAGAGGAAGGAGAGGCTGCGGGGCACGTCCTCTCCGCTGGAGGTCGCCATGGAGAAGAAGACGATGGGCGCCTCCTGGCCCTGGAACTTGTCGACGGTGCCCACCCGGACGCCGGTCGGCAGGCCGGCGCGGAGCCGGAGCACCTGGGCGTTGTAGGGTGCGACGACCATGAAGTCGTCGTCGCGCAGCGGGCGGGTGGCGCGGTCGGCGTCGGTGAAGATGCCTCCGCGCATGCCCGCGATCATCGTGGCGACCCGGACGACCTCTTCGTCGGAATGGGAGCGGTTGCCTTCGTGCTCGACCGGGGCGAACCGGATGCCGGTGCCGAAGGACGTCGTCCGGCGCGCCGCCGAGTCGTCCGAATGCAGGCGACCCGCGTAGACGATCTCCGAGATGAACGCCGAGACGGCGGGATGCATGCGGAAGCTCCGCTCGAGGAACACGCCGCGATCTTCCGGGATCGTCGGGGCGTCTCCCAGGAGGTGCTCCAGGACGGAGGCGCCGGTGCCCGTCGGGTGGACGCCCTGCGAGACCTGCGCGAGCTGGAGCGGATCGCCCAGGAGGATCAGGTTGCGGGCGGCCGTGCCCATCGCGAGGGCGTCCGCGAGCGAGACCTGCCCGGCCTCATCGATCACCAGGTCGTCCAGCCGGCCGTCGAGGCCCGGGCGGGAGAAGAGCCAGGCCGTCCCGGCGAGCAGCTGGACGTCGGGGCCGGCCTTCTCGAACCGGTCGTTGTCGGGATCGCTCTGGATGAACTCCCCGTGGTACTCGGACTCCGGGTTGCCGGCGGATGCCTTCTTGAGCCCCTTGAAGCGCAGCCCGGTCGCGCGCGCGACCTTCTCGATCTCGGCGAGCAGGTTGTGGATGGCCTTGTGGCTCTGCGCGGCGATGCCGACGCGCCGGCCGTGGGCGAGCAGGTGCACGACGATCCGGGCCCCGGTCCACGTCTTGCCGGTGCCGGGAGGCCCCTGGAGAAACAGGTAGCTCGCGTCGAGCCCGAGGGCCAGCGCCTGCATCGCCGCGAGGTCGGTGGTCTGGATCATCGCGCCGGGAGCCAGGCCGCGGATGCGGGGGCGCTCGCGGGCGAGGATGGCTCGGAGCGCCGGATAGCGACCATCGCCGGCGCGGATCGAGCTGGCGAGGCGCAGCACCGCCGCGCGCTGGGTCCGGTCCTCGATGGGGCCGCCCGCGACGATCGCCTCCGGGAGCGGGCGCGAGCCGAACTTCGGCCCCCGCATGAGCCGCAGCCGTCCCACCGGGCCACTCGTGTCGTCGATCTCGACGATGTCGCCCGCGCTCCGTCCGGTGGCCGGGTCCTGGACCGTGAGGCCCGCGCGGAGCTTGTGGTCCTGGATCGGGAAGATGAGGGTGTGGACGAGGGATTTCCTGCGTGGCTCGGGCGACGCGCCGCGATCGACGTCGAGGTAGGCGATCGCCTCCGTGTCTTCGAGCAGCTCCTCCGGCGACTTGGCGAGGCGATCGAAGTACGCCCACCAGGCGGGCCGGGCCTCGCGCCGGTGGTATTCCAGCAGCTCGCCCGCGAGCCAGCGCGGTGTCCCGGGCTCGGCGCCGTCGATGAGCTCCTGACGGAGCAGGTGTCGCGCGTCCTGCGCCTCGGTGGCCTCGGGCGAGAGCGCGTGGGCCTCCGGCGCCTCCGGCCAGGGCAGGTCGGGGGGGCGGACCCGATGGAGCCATTCGAGCAGGCCCAGCGTGGAGCGACAGTCTTCCAGGTTGTAGGCCGCGATCTCGTCGAGCAGCGTTGGGGCGCGTCGGTCGAGCCAGCGCTCGTAGTGCAGGATGGCCTGCGTGCCCGACTGCACGGCGCCGCCCCGGCCGAATCCGAAGAGGGCCTCGACGTCCTTGAGCGAGTAGCTGGGCACTCCCGCCCGGAGGGCCCGGCGGACGATGGTGTGCAGGTCGACGAAGACCTGGCGCCGGAGGAGGTCGTCCACCTGGGCCTCGCGCGTGGAGTGCTCGGCCATGAGCCGCTTGAGCGTGCTCGGCTCCGAGCCGCTGAAGTGATAGACGTGCATGTCGGGATACCGCTCGAGCTGCGCGTGGACGAGGTCCACCAGGCCCTCGAACGCCCGCCGCTCGCCGTCGCGGTCGTGCGCCCAGAACGGCTGGTACCGAGGCTCGGCGCCGTCGAGCAGGAGCACGCCGAAGAGGTACTCGAGCCCGCGGGCGGGCTCGAAGAACGGGTGACCCTCGAGATCGAAGACGACGTCGCCGGGTGATCGCGGGGGCAGGGAGGCGAAGCCGCGGCCCGGCTCGACGTCGAGCGCCCGCCATTCGAGCGTGCCCGAGCGCTGCCGGATCAGCTGCAGCGCCGCCTGCTCGCGCAGGCCCTCGAAGGTCGATGCCGCGATCCGGGGGATCACAGTTTCGGGGCGCGTCTCGGCCAGCGCGGTCAGGGTGTTGATTCCTCCGACGAAGAGCCGTTTCACCTGGCTCCGCTGGATGCCGGCCACGCGCACGACGTGGTCCTCGCGCTCCAGCTGGTCCTCGCAGAGCCCCCGGAAGTCGCAGAACGAGCAGTGGTGGCAAGGATAGGGGCCGGTCGCGGCCCGGGCGGCCACCGCGGTCCCGAAGCGCTGGCGCACCCGGCGGAAGTAGGCGGTCACGTCGGCGAGGCGGATGGGGACGCGCTCGCGGGTCCCGAGGACGACGTACGCGAGGTCGGGCGCGAGGTGCTGGGTCTGTTCGAGCGCCTGGCTGTAGAAGGAGAGCTGGAGCGCGTGCTCCGGACGGGGATGCCGCGCCAGCTTCGTGTCCAGCACCTGGTAGCTCCAGGCGCCGAGCGCCGAGGGCCGGTCGATCCGCTCCAGGAAGTCCGCGATTCCCCGCCAGCCCTCCGAGAAGAACACCGCCTGGTAGACGTAGTCCGCGCCCCCCCGCATCGCCTCCGCGGTGCGGCGCGTGCCGGCCTCGAAGTCGCGCCGGGCGCTCAGACGCACCTCGACGACGGTGCGGCCCGCATCGTGGAGCGTCGCGAGGAACGCCTGTTCGTGCTCCTGGCCCTTGCGCCGGAGGAGCTCGGCATAGGCGTTCTCGTAGCTCGGCCGCCGGCCTTCTCGCAGGGCCACCGCCAGCTCCAGCTGGGTCAGGTGCTCGCAGGCCAGGAAGCTGCCCAGGTCCGACGGTGAGAAGAGGAACTGGTCGTTCAGATGCTGCATGGTATTGCCGGGCATTGTAACCGCGAGTCGGCTAGCGGGTCCTCGGGACGCGACGGTTCCATCGCCCCGCGTAGACGACCAGGCCGCCGGTGAGCACGACGAGCCCGGCGAGCGCCACCCAGCGCTCGACGCGGTGCACGTCGGCCAGGATGGCGCCGATCTGCTGCGTGAAGAAGTAGGCCAGTCCGAAGACGAGCGGGACGCTCACGATCGCGGCGGCGGCGTCGGCCAGGATGAACTTCCAGAACGGCACCCGCG
>WNFC01007053.1_pt1 | contig 12369 bp, 7 predicted proteins | sample 5400541 | NCBI WGS metagenome assembly WNFC01 (sample SAMN13153342, study PRJNA577476) | soil metagenome | isolation source: 120 cm saprolite under Douglas fir tree site 2 hole 2 replicate 1 | place: USA:California | collected 2015-04-18 | reverse complement strand
CCATGATGAAGAAGGAAAATCCGCCCGACAAACTGGGCCTCACCTACATGCTCGGCGGCGACAATGGCGCAAGCAACACCGATCCCACAGCGGAGAAGAAGACTGCCGACAACCACTGGGTCGTCACCGGACCTCACGTGATGATCGTCGGACCGGGAGCCAAGTCGTTGGGATTGCCCGAGACCGCCGATGCCGATCCCACCAAGCCTTATATGATGTGGGCGGGCACGCCGTATGAACATGCGATGATTCCGGTCGGCCCGGCAAAGGCCTCCACTGCGTCCAAGCCGATGGCCGCCGCTCCCAAGCAATAAAGACTCAGGCTGATTTTTTCATTCCCCTCCGCGAGGGCGGAGGGGTTTTGCTTTCCTCGTGTCCCTTGTCGTCCAGCGACCTTCGCGGCTAGGAGCCCTGGCCGCTAGCTGGCTGGGAAAACTCTTTCCATTCCTGTTGGCGTCAGAGTAATCAAGCCAGTCATTACCAAAGTGTGGCGTCTCTCATCTGAATCAAGCGTAAGTGACGCAATATAAACATACTTACGCGGAAGTAATTCAGGTTACCAAGTAAGAAGTTTCCAGTTGCTTATCTTTCACGAAGTCTCTTAAGATCAATCAATTGCAAAAAGTCAGCTCCATTTGGCACCGCTGGCAGGCATCTTGCACTCTAACCAGATGTGAACTCCGGGGAAGGTACAGCCACAGTGATAGTGACCGTTAAGGGACCGAGTTTTCCGCGCTTCGTTGTTTTCTTTGTCACCATCGTTCTGCTCGCCCAAGCAGCTATAGCTGCGACGCTTAATCCGCAACCGCGTACGGCGGGCCACCCCAAGTCCGGCACTGTAAGCGAGAATCCGCACGCTCGCCGCCACATGCGGCACCTGGCCCGCAGCCGGAGAGTGCGATCGCGTACGGTGGCGACGCTCCGCCGCCGTCATTATTACGAGCATTTTTACGCAAGCTCTTATTCGAGTGACATCACCGATGGCGACAACACCGTTGGCGAAGACCCCGTGGTCCGTCAGGCGGCGATTGACGCTCTCGGCAACATGAACGGCACGGTTCTGGCTATTGAGCCAACCAGCGGCCGGATTCTCGCCATAGTCAATCAGAAGCTGGCGCTCTCCAGCGGCGATCAACCCTGCTCCACCATCAAGTTGTCTGTAGCGCTGGCCGCTTTAAGCGAAGGAATCATCACCAAGGAAACTGAAGTACGCCTGGGCGGACGCAGCCACATGAACTTGACGTTGGCGCTGGCACACTCCAACAACGCTTATTTTGAAGCTTTGGGCCGCCAGCTTGGCTTCGAAAAAGTTGCGTACTACGCGCATCAGTACGGTCTGGGCGAGTTGGCCGGATACCACATTCGTGGCGAGCAGCCTGGGATTTACCCGGAAACGGAAATCTCGGCCAAGCTCGGCGGTGTGGGCAAGATGTGTTCCTTCGGCGAAGGCATCTCGATGACCCCGCTGCAACTTGGTTCGCTGGTCACCGCTATCGCGAATGGCGGCACCATGTACTACTTGCAACATCCGACTACTGCTGCCGAAGTCGCCAACTTTCAGCCGCTGGTAAAGCGGCATCTTGATATCGCCGGTGTCCTGCCCGAGATTTCTGACGGCATGGCCGGCGCTGTGAGCTATGGCACCGCTCGCAGGCTGCGGGTGAACTTCGACGAAGAAGAGGTTCTTGGGAAAACTGGTACCTGTTCACGCGCTGGAACGCGGTTTGGCTGGTTTGCGAGCTATGCGAATACCACTGCCGGCCGCGTGGTTGTGGTGGTTTTTCTGCAGGGCGGGCGGCCGACCTTTGGCCCCAAAGCCGCAGAGATTGCTGGCCGCATGTACCGGAACTTATACGACCACGATTTTTTCCTTGCCAAGCCGTTGCTCCCGCCGGGACCCCGCGCAAGCAGCGATCCCAACTAGGTTCTTGACTTCCCTGTGAAACTGCGCCCTGCGAGGGCGCCGTTTTTGTTTGGGGAGAGCCGCAGTTGACCTTAGCGCTTGACTTCGTCGCGCTCCACCACGCCGTCTTTAATAAAAACTACGCGGTGGGCGTACTCAGCGATGTCGTGCTCGTGGGTCACCAGCACGATAGTGTTGCCTTCGGAATGAAGTCGGTCAAACAGGGCCATGATTTCGTTTCCGGTCTGCGAATCGAGGTTCCCGGTGGGCTCGTCGGCAAGAATAATGGAGGGCCGGTTTACCAGCGCGCGTGCGATCGCTACCCGCTGGCGCTGTCCGCCTGAGAGTTCGTTGGGTTTGTGGGTCATTCGAGATTCCATGCCCACCGCAGTCAAAGCTTCCTTCGCCCGGTCCGAACGCTCGGCAGCAGGCATGCCGGCATAAATCAACGGTAATTCCACATTGTGCAAAGCGGTTGCCCTAGCCAGCAGGTTAAAGGTCTGGAAGACGAACCCGATCTCTTTGTTCCTGATACGCGCCAGTTCATCGTCGTTCAACTCACTCACTTGTTGGCCATTCAGCCAGTACTGGCCGCGGCTCGGAGAATCCAGGCATCCGATCAGATTCATCAGAGTCGACTTGCCCGATCCGGACGGTCCCATGATGGCCACGTATTCATTACGGCGGATTTGCAGGTTAACGCCACGCAGCGCATGCACCTGCTGTTCGGACCCCATGTCATATGTCTTCCACAGGTCCGAAGTAAAAATCATGCACGACTCTGGGGGAGCCGACACTTGTGGCTGCGAGATGTTGATCACTTCTGCCGTCGCCATCGTTTTCTCCTGCCCGGTTTGGGACACCTATGCGCTCCGAGTCCCTTGTTCCATTGGACGAGCCACCTGGGAGTTGGTTATTAAAAAATGCTATAGACCTGCCAGCGGTCGCATCCCAGCGGCTTGCATTAGGGAGTACGGCTGACTCCTGCCGAAAGTTCCACTGGTCAGGAGACCCATCGTGAGGCTCAAAACCACCCCGCAGCCTCTGTGATTATAGCTTGCCGCCTCAACCGTTGGATGCGTGCCGCAACCAATTTCACAACAAGCTAAATGGCCTGGTTCCAGTCCGGTTAACCCCCACGCCTTTGGGCGAGAAAGTTTTTAATAACATGCAGACAACCCGGTCGGCATCCGGTGGAATCATGGCAGTTAGGGATGTGCCGCGGTCGTCTATGTCCTTACACCCCATAACCTTGTATTCCCCGAGCCAAAGTCATAAAATGAGGCTGCCAGCGTGTGTTTGCCTGAAGGAGTTGTAGTCTTATGTCCCGTACAGGTTCAGTGAGTCGCTTCCTTTCGCCAACATTTGTGCTCCTGCTTGCGATTGGGCTGGGCCCTGCCGCGATGGCTGACCAAGACGGTGGCAAGCCCTCCCAAGATCAAAATAAGACTACGACAGATCAGTCTAAGCCAGACTCGGCCAAGGCGGACCAGGCAGGGGACCAGGCCGGCGACCCATTGAAACGCCCGATCGAGGAAAAGCGCAGACGAGCAAACGCCAAGTCGATTAAGCAAGAGCTCAGCTCGGACGATAAGAAATGGCTCAACCAGGACGTGCGCTGGATCATCAGCGATGAAGAGAAAAAAGCCTTCATGCAGCTCTCTAACGAGGAGGAGCGCGAACAGTTCATCGAGGCGTTTTGGGACCGCCGCAATCCCAATCCCGACAGCGAAGACAACGAGTTTAAGGACGAGCACTACCGCCGCATCGAGTACGCCAATGAGCACTACGCCGCGGGTATGCCCGGCTGGATGACTGACCGCGGGCGCATGTATATCGTTTACGGGCCTCCCGATGAAATCGAGTCACACCCCTCCGGCGGCAGCTACAACCGTCCCATAGAAGAAGGTGGCGGCGAGACCTCTACCTTTCCCTTTGAGGATTGGCGCTACCGCTACATTGAGGGCATTGGTCAGGAAGTGATTATCGAATTTGTTGACGATTGTCAGTGCGGCGCCTACGAGATGACCATGGATCGCAGCAAGAAGGATGCGCTCTTGCATACTCCGGGCGGCGGTCAGACGCTCTACGAACAAATGGGACAGGCCGACAAGAGCCAGCGCTTTAACGGCGGCCTCGAAAGCTTGGGGCCGGGGCCGATGTCAGCGAGTTTGCAGAGCAAAGAGTTCGACCGCCTGGAGCAATTCGCAAAACTCAATCAGGCTCCGGCGATCAAATTCAAAGATCTGGCAGAACAGGTTGGACACCACATCACGTACAATCCCATGCCGTTTGATGTCCGTGTCGACTTTGTGAGGATCACCAGCGATATGGTACTGGTTCCAGTCACGGTACAAATCAGGAATCGCGACATTACGTTTGCCAACAAAGAAGGGGTGCAGCACGGCGTGGTGAATATTTTTGGCCGTATTTCCAAGTTATCGGGAAAAGTTGCTCAGACTTTCGAAGACACCGTAGTGGCGGATGTTCCTGCGGAACTGCTGCCGCGCGAAACCGAAAACTCTAAAATCTACGCCAAGTCCGTGCCCCTGAGTCCCGGACGCTACAAACTCGACGTAGTGGTCAAGGACGTGAATGGCGATCGGGTAGGCACGAAGAGTATGGCCGTCACCGTTCCCGGCTTCTCAGACGAGAAGCTGACCAACTCTTCGTTGATTCTCGCGGACATGGTCGAACCAGTGCCGACCAACAGCATCGGCACCGGAATGTTCGTGATCGGCACCACCAAAGTGCGTCCGCGAGTGGCGACTGCGGATGGCAAGCCGGCTTCTTTTAAGCGCGGGCAGAAGGTAAATTTCTGGATGCAGGTCTATAATCTCAGCGTGGACGGCAAGACCCACAAACCCTCGGCCACGTTCGAGTACGATATTGTGAACTCTGCCACAAACAAAGCGGTGGTGCATGCGGTGGAATCTTCGGAAAAAATGGGGAACATCGGCGATCAAGTCACCCTGCATAAAGAAGTGGCCGCAGCAAATCTTGATCCCGGGATGTACAAAATTGAAATTAAGGTAAGTGACAACATCTCTAAGCAGACGGTCGATCCTTCGGCAACCTTTGCCGTCGAATAACGAGGTCACTTGATCTTGCGCAAGCTTGGCTATCTCGTCGTTGTCCTTGGTCTGGCGCTTCCCGGTTGGTGCGCGGAGCGTTCGGCCTCCATCTCGGGCTACGTGCACAATGCGAATGGCGTTCCGCAGATGGGAGCCGCAGTGGAGGTGCTTAGTCCCACCTTTGCAGGCTTGCGGATATTTACCGACGAGAAGGGCTTCTTCACCGCCACTGGCCTTTTCCCGGGAAGTTACAGCATCAAAGTTTCAGCCCCGGCGTTTCTGCCAACCCTACGGGAAAAGATCAGCGTACGTGCCGGCGCCAACGTCCTGCTGAATCTGACTCTAAGCACGCTCTTTGATGCAGTTCAGTTTGCGCCACGCCGCGGCAGTGAGGACGATGGTGATTGGGACTGGGTGCTCCGCTCTACGGCAAATCGTCCCGTCCTCCGCCTCCTGCCCGATGGTTCAGTGGTTGTGGCTAAAGCTAAGCCGTCTGGGTCTGACTTCAAGGGCACACTCGCTTTTGTCGCCGGATCGGCATCGCAAGGTTTTGGTTCGGTTTCCGACCGGAGCACAGCGTTTGTGGTTGAGAAGTCCATTTTCTCGACCGATACGATTAAGTTCCGCGGCGACGTGGGATACGGTCCCGGTCTTCCCAATGCTGTGCTGCGGGCTTCCTACAAGCACCAACTGGCGAACGGTTCCACGCCGGAAGTTGCATTTACCATGCGGCGACTGTCCTCTCCGGACTTGGGTCTGCGTGATGCGGATTTACAGGCCCTCGCCCTGACCCTCACCGACAACATTTCTGTGGGTGACGTCCTGGAGCTGAAATTCGGCAGCGAACTGCAGAGCGTCCAGTTCATGGGTAAAGTGACAGCAGCGCGTCCCTTCGGTTCGATCGCCGCCCATCTGTCCCCGGACACGAAGCTGGAATACAGCTATTCGACATCCCGTCCCAGCAGTCGAGTCGAAAAGGGCTTTGGCTCAGCGCCCGCGGATTTGAGCGAAACCGACCCGCGGATCAGCCTCGCTGGTTTCTCGCCGGCACTCGAAAAAGCTCACCACCAGGAAGTCGCGCTCTCGCATCGTGAAGGCAATACCAGTATGCAAGTGGCGCTCTACAATGATCGTCTTGGCGATCCGGCTCTGACCGGAGTAGGTGATATCTCTGCCATCAGCGGGGAAGTGCTGCCGGATGTGTATTCGGGAACGTTCACCTATCAGGGCCGCGACTTCGAAACGCGGGGTGTGCGGCTGGTGCTAGAGCGCAAGCTCGCTTCAGATGTTTCCGCCACGGTGAATTACAGCTATGGCGGCGCCTTGGATCTGGATCGCGATGCAGTCAATTTGCACGATGTGCGCGACCACAGCGTGATCAGAAATCGCCAGGCGCTTTCGGCTAAGCTCAGCGGCACCGCTCCCGGCACCAAGACTCACTGGATCGCCTCCTACGGATGGACCAGTGGCCGCGCCCTGACCCCGGTAGACATGTTTAACTCCTCCGCAGGCCAGGCCGATCCATTTCTCGATCTCTTCTTCCGTCAGCCTATGCCGGGCACAAGTTCGTTGCCCGGGCACATGGATATCGTCGTTGAAGTTCGCAACCTGCTGGCCCAGGGATATGTTCCGGTGTTCGGTGAGGACGGGCGCACTGTCTATCTGGTGCAGTCGGCCCGCGCCGTCCGCGGCGGCGTCGCGTTTAACTTCTAGTTTCTCAGCCGTCAGCTTTCAGCCATCGACGAGATCTGCCGCTGGTGAAATCCGTTCAACCTCACTCTGGATATCTTGTTATTCCAAGAAACTTCAGATCTGACGAACCTGCGTGGTCATGATGCAAGGAGTTGGACAATATCGTTATAGCTGCAGAGTTTAGAGCCTGGGGCCTGACCCCAAAGGCCGAAGCCCGGTTTCCCCGCTGGAAGGTGCAGGCTTATCTGAGCTACAATCCGTCCTTCATCACTAAGTACTGCAAGGAGGCCGTCATGAAATTGCGGTCAGGATTTGTTTTCCTCCTACTTCTCTGCGCAACTTCGCTATTGGCGCAAACTTTCCGCGGCACAATTCTCGGCACCGTCACCGATCCTCAGGGTGCGGTGATCTCCGGCGCCAAGGTGACGGTGCGCAACGTCAATACGGGTTTGGAGCGCACCACCCAAACCAGTGCCGACGGTAGTTATTCGGTACCAGAGTTGCCGATTGGGACTTACACCGTAACGATAAACCAGAGCGGATTTCAGACCTCCTACGTCACGGACATCGCCGTGGACGTTGCCGCGGAGAAGCGGGTGGACATAGCGTTGAAGACGGGTGCGGTTTCGGAAAAAGTTGAAGTTTCTGGTCAAGCCCTGCCCATGGTGGAAACCACGTCGGCCGAACTGGGTGGCACGCTGACGACCGAGACCATCGAGAACCTTCCGATCAACGGCCGCGACTACACCAAGCTGATTTTCCTGAATCCGGGGATCGCAGGTTCTCCCGACCAGATTACCGACTCTCCCGGCGCCTATGGCGTCTTCTCAATGAACGGCTCGCGTGGCCGCTCTAACAATTTCTTGCTCGACGGCACCGACATGAACGACGGCTACCGTAACGATCCGGCGATCAATGAAGCCGGAGTGTTCGGCACACCCGCTACAATTCTGCCCATTGACGCTGTGGCTGAATTACGCACTCTTTCTAATTATGAGGCGGAATATGGCCGCAACAGCGGTGCCATCATTAACATCGTCACCAAGAGCGGTACCAACGCCTTGCACGGCTCCATGCTGGAGTTTTTCCGCAGCGGCAAGATGGGAGCCCGCAACTATTTTGACTTCGCGCCCACTCCGAAGGGCGCGTTTAACAATAATCAGTACGGTGGCGCTCTGGGTGGACCGATTGTCAAGGACAAGGCGTTCTTCTATGTAGATTATGAAGGCCAGCGCGAAAATGGGGCGCAAGCTAGCATCGCCTGTGTGCCAACGGGTAGTGCATCTGACGGATCGCTGAGTCCGAACGACGCGAGCAATTCGGTTATCGCAGCCTTGCTTGCGCGTCACCCCTGGCCAGCTCCAAATCTCGCCGGTGGCTCCTGTCCTAATCTTTCGGTGTCCACCCGCTTCTTCAACCGCGTGGACAGTTTGATTGGCAAGGCCGACTACAACTTCAGCTCGAGCAACTTCCTCACCGCACGATATTACTTTGGCGATAGCAACCAGAGTTTCCCATTCGCGCAACTGTCCGCTGGGCTCTTGCCGGGCTTTAACACAGTTACTCCAACACGAGTGCAATTAGTCGCGCTGTCGTGGGTGAAAGTAGTGAATGCCAGCCAGGTCAATGAAGTCCGCTTGGGCTGGAACCGTTTCGTCGAAGGATTCTTTCCTGAGGACAAGAGCTTCAATCCCAACTCCATCGGCTTGGATACGGGCGTTGGACCGTATGACTCTGGTCTTCCCGCCATCAACGTTAGCGGTTTCTCCCAGATTGGAGCCACTACTTCGATACCGCGCAATCGTGTCGACGCTAACTGGCACTTCGTTGATAACTATTCTTGGAAGTCAGGCAAGCACGATGTAAAGTTTGGATACGAATTCCGCCGTACCACCATTACGCATGTCATTGATCACAATTTCCGGGGCACGCTTGATTTTGCTGATCTACCTAGTTTCTTGAATGGCGTGCCGGACGGCGGCAAACAGGTCATTGGCAATTCGCGGAGACACACCTTCCAGAACAGTCAGGGCTTCTACGTGCAGGACAGCTTTCGCTGGACGCCGCGCTTGACGCTGAACTACGGAATGCGATGGGACTACTTTGGAGTAACCGGAGAAAAGAACGGACTGCTCTGGGCCTTCGATCCCACGGCGAACGGCGGCACTGGCGATAACGTTCCGACCAGGCAGTTGTATGCCAAGGATTACAACAACTTTGCTCCCCGCCTGGCGTTTGCCTACGATATGACCGGCAAAGGGAAGACCGTAGTGCGTGGCGGATGGGGATTGTTCTACGACGCCTATTCGGCGGACATATTTCTTGGCCATTTGCCCTGGAATTGTGTCTTCTGTCCCGGAGCGGCCTACCCAGGTTCGGGGCCGCAAGCGCTCGCGACCGGCAGCGCCGGACCAATAGTTCAAGGACAGCCCCTGTATTCAGGATACGGAGCAGAAGGCGATTTCTTTTCCGTGGATCCCAAGATGCGCACTCCCTACATTCAGAACTTTAATCTGAATGTCCAGCAGCAACTCGGAAGCAAAGTCGTCGCGCAGATCGGTTACGTGGGATCGAAGGGGACGAAGCTACTCCAGTTCCTGGATATCAACCAGCCGAGTCATACGCAGATTACTAACTCCGACTGCCCTAATGGGACCGCAACGATTCCGTGCCCGGGCGGCAGCATCACCGCCGCCTACAGCGTCCCCCGCACGTATTCCGGTCTGTTCTACATCAATCAGGAAAAGTCCTCCGCCAACTCGATTTATCACGCCTTGCAGGCTAGCCTGCATACAAACGGCTGGCATGGATTGTCTTCGCAGGCCAACTTCGTCTGGTCGCACTCGATTGACACGGCCAGCGATCTGGAAGATTTCGAGCCTAATGAGTCACAGCCCACCAACAGCACGAATCCGGCGGGCGACCGAGGAAACTCGAGCTTCGACATCCGCCGCCGCTTCACTTTGAATTTCACCTACCAATTCCCTAAGTGGGGCGGATCTTTGGCGAAGTTAAAGAGCGGCTGGGGTATGAACGGCATCGTGAACCTCCAGGATGGCCAACCCTGGCACCTGAACTATGAGTTTCAGGGCGATTACTCGGGTGCGGGCGAGGGATTTGACCGGCCGGATGTCATCGGTCCAATCCACTACTCCGGTAATCCGGCGCAGTATTTGGATTTGTCAGCGTTCGCCGCGCCTTGCACGTGGGGGAATATAAACAATGATGGCGCACCGGACGAAACCTATTGCATACCTGGGACCAGGCACTTCGGAAATGAGGGCCGCAATTCGCTGCGCGGGCCGAGCTTCAAAGAATTCAACTACTCGGTTTTCAAGGATACAGCCCTCAGCGAGCGCGTTTCCTTGCATTTCACGGCAGAGTTTTTTAACCTTTTCAACCATCCGAATTTCTCGAGTCCGCTATTGCCCAATTTCATCGGAAATATCGGCGCTCCGGACATAACGACTGGACGACACAGCGGGTTCTATTCGCTCACTACCACCGGCGACGTGGGCGTTGGCAATCCATTTCTCGGGGGTGGCGGACCGCGCGGAGTGCAGTTCTCCGCGAAGATTACTTTCTAGGCCCGTTGTTCGCTAAGAACGAACGAAGGAAATCGCTTCCGATTGTGGAGGTGAAGGATGAGGCACATTTCGTTGCTTTGCCTTCTGCTAGGGCTGTTGTTCATGGTTCTTCCAGCTCCCAGCCAGAACGTCAACGTGGAACACCCCAGCGACATCGAGGTCCAGAAACATCCGTCTCCCGAGGACCTCAGGGCCGGCGTGGCTAAGGTCCAGCTGCAGAAGGATTCGAAGGAACTCGCCGAGCTCTGCTCCTCCGTCGCGGCTGACATGGCCCAAATCCAACGAGGTCTTCTCCCAAGGGACGCCGACAAAAAACTCAAGCGCCTGGAAAAGCTCTCAAAGAATGTTCGCGAAGAGTTGACGCCATAGCAAGCCAACTGCGAACCTATTTCTCCGCCCTTCCCAGACATCCCGCGCGAAACGATCTCTCATCCAGCCGCTGCAGACGTTTCGCCATACCCGGCTTCAGCAGCGGAAAGTGGCGGATAGTGAACAAATATTTGGCGATGAACCACAAGTGTTGATCGGTGCTCATCCAATCCAAAGAGTCAAAGCGCCCGAGGTTTACGGGATGCGAAAACGTCCTCAGTGACCGCTCGCGACGCAGGTTGAAATACACCTCGAAATAACTTATCGCAAGTTCGCGCAGCGTCCGGTACACGGGCTCGCGGTAACGGCATCCGGTGTAGTTGGATTTCGCGATTGCTCCCCAGTGTCCGTGCTGCTTATAGACCGCGATCACGTGGTCGGTGTCATGCTCAGCTTCCAGGTCAATCACCAGCGGCGGATACCCATTCGCGCGCAACGCGGCCGCCGCGAAGGTTGCGCCTTCGAAACAATGGGAAGTGTTCTCGCGCAGCACGCGGCGCGGAGACCATGCAGTATCGGCTAGATGATACGGTTGGTCGTCGAGAAAACGCTGAATCCCGTGCGGGTCTTTGAGGCTGCGCAGCTTGCAGAGTTCCGCGGGAGTGAAGCCCGAGTGCGAATCGTTCATTGAGATCGAGTGTAACGGAAGGATCGGGCAAAACCGTTTACCACAGAGGACACAGGGAACGGCTTATGTGGATTTCAAAGTTTACTGTCAGATCTACTGTGATTTTTCGAAGCGCCTGAAAAAGCTGTCTGCCTTCCAATGGGGTGGGTTGTCGGAGTTCGCCACATCCAACGTTATGTCGCGAACAATGTCCTCAAACTTGCCGGCGGCGGCCAGGTCCACGGGTTGATCAAGGTCGTCGGAAGGGGCATGATAGCGATCGGTAAGCCATTTCTTTTCGACGGCCTCTTCCGGTGACCCTTTCTCGAAGCCAACTTTCATCGCCAGCGCAGGCACGCCTTCACGGATGAAGCTGTACTGATCGCTGCGAACGAATAGGTTACGCAGCGGCTCGGGATCAGGCTGCGCTCCAACTCCTTCCTTTTGTGCGGCACGGAGGGCAGCATCGCCTAGATCGGACTCGCTCAATCCATACACGGTAAGCAGCTTGAGCGGAAAGATAGGGAGAAACATGTCGGTGTTGATGTCAGCGACCAGAGATTTTGCCGGGGCCGTGGGTTTGGCGGCGAAGTATCTGGAACCGAGAAGACCCTTTTCTTCTGCCGTAACCCACACAAACAGGATCGAACGCCGAGTCTTGACCTTCTGCTGCGACAGCGCCGCTGCGAGATCAAGCAGCAAGGCGGAACCCGATCCGTTGTCCATCGCGCCGTTATAAATGCGGTCGCCATTAATGGGCTCGCCAATACCGAGGTGGTCCATGTGTGCCGAGAGCACTACGTATTGATCCTTAAGTTTGGGGTCGGACCCAGAATAGTGAGCCACAACATTGGCCGAGTTCACTTCCGTGACGATCACCTTGGTGCGGGCTTTGATGCTCAGCGTCAGTGGGAAAGTTGGAAGCGGTTTGCGGTCCTTTCCCAACGCGGCAATCTCTTCAAAGCTATGGCCGGAGCCTTCGAATAACTTCTGCGCGTGCGCTGGGTTGAACGTGGCAGCGAACTTAATGCCGGCGGCATCATCGAGGGTTGCGTCAGCCAAGCTCATGCTGGGTCGTTTGCGGGCCAATGTCGCGCGGCTCCACGGGATATCCATGGAAGCTGGGTTCGGAATACT
>WNFC01014789.1_pt1 | contig 12371 bp, 7 predicted proteins | sample 5400541 | NCBI WGS metagenome assembly WNFC01 (sample SAMN13153342, study PRJNA577476) | soil metagenome | isolation source: 120 cm saprolite under Douglas fir tree site 2 hole 2 replicate 1 | place: USA:California | collected 2015-04-18 | reverse complement strand
AACCGGCGTCCCTGAGGAGCGGGATCAGCGTGCGATATCCAAAGGCCGACCCGAACAGGCCCGGCACCAGGACCACCGGGTCACCCGTTCCCGTCACCGTGACTGCGACCGACTCGGCGGGTGTGAGCGCGAGGGAGAACGAGTGAATCGTATCGGCGACCAAGGCGAGGGCGAGGAGCCACATGGTCCACTCCGGTTCCAGAGACGAAATCCTGCGGCGGACACGGCGTAGAGGTCGCGTACCGCCCCCGCAACCACCGGAATGCGGACGCCACGCGCTGGCGGCCCACGGCAATTCCGACAAGGACGACACCGCTGCCCAGCAACGCCCACGTCGGTACGACGACGATCCCACCCACTCCGGCGATCAGGAGCACGCGAGGGAAGCGTCCCAGAGCCACCGCCCCGAGGAATCTGGGCAAGGGATATCGCGCCAGCGGCGCCAGTACGCGCACCGCCGTGTCGGGTATGGGCGAGAAAATCACGATCACGGTGGTCCAGAAGGGGGCGCGCCGGAATGCCGCGACGCTCCAGCGCACCCAGCGCCGGTCCGTCAGCCGCGCCAGCTTCGGGAGCTCTGCTGCCCAATCGACCAGTCGGTAGTTCACGCTTTCCGCTATCGACGCGCCGAGCGTGCCCACCAGGGCGAGCAGCCACGCGGGATACAGGCGCGCGTAATAGAGCAGGGTCGCCTCGAACGCGGTCGGCAGGAACGGCGACAGGGGTCCGTGCACCAGGAGCGCGAGTGCGAAGAAGGTGACGAGCTTCACGCCAGGAGCCCCGTGTAGCGCCACGCCACGACGGCGAACACCGCGCTCTCGAGGATCCACGCCCACGGCTGCCGATAGTACCCGACGTACATCGCGCGCCCCCAGTATCCCGTGTTCTTCCACAGGTTGAGCGACCAGCGCCGCCGGCTGAACGGCAGCAACAGCGGGAGGCCGGTGTCGGTCGGCAAGTCGGCGACCACGTGCGCGACGATGCTCGAGAACGCGAGTCCCCCGAGCCAGGGGCCGAACAGCGCGACCGCGAGCGCTCCCACGACGCCGCAGAACAGGAGACTGTGACTCCATGTGCCGTGGAAGTCGGGCTTCGCCCAACCGGCGCGGATGATCAGTGAATCGGCGTTTGGAAGGAATTGCGCCGCCCCGACCACAACGAACGTCTCTGGGCGCGGGTCAAGCGATGCGATCGCCAGTGCGATGCCGACGTGCCCGAACTGCATGGTGTCTCCCGATGGAGGATCCGGGGACACGTTCGGCCCATGGCATCAAGCCGATCTCAAGCGACTGCGTTCGTCCGGTAGCGTCGTGCCTGGCCGGGGGTGATCATCTCCTGCAGCAGGACGGCTCGCTCGATCGGCGCCGTGAACACGTATCCGCGCGCGTCCGCCACCAGCCACCGCTCCCATTCCAGCGCATCGAGTGCCCGCTCAAGCGCCGTACGGTCGAGCCCCGTGGCACGGACCAGTCGAGCCGCGTCCACACGCTCTTCGAGGGCCGCCGCCGCCGCGAGGGCCTGCTGCGCGATCTCCGAAAGCGCGCGGTATCGCCGGCACACGACGCCGATAATGGTCGGCGGAAGATCCCCGGGGAGCGAGTCGATCAATGTTTGGTTCGGGGACGGCCAGGCTGGGGCATCGGGCGCCGGCGTGAATCCCGCGGCCACGGCCTCGAGCATCGCCACCACGAGAAGGGGGAGTCCGCCCGTGTCGCGCTCCACGCGGCGGGTCAGACGCGCCGCGTCGGGGGCGTCGTATCGGGGAAGCGCCCACCCCACGAGCTCCCCCAGCGCCGCCGCGTCGAGTCGTCCCAACCGGACGACCGTGCCCTCGAGATCGCGGCCCAGCCGGGCCCGCAGATCATTCAGCCGTTCGCCCTCGGGCGACCCGCGAGAAACGCCCAGCAGGAGGAGCACCGGTCGCGCTGCCGTGTCGCGAGCCAGGGCGGGGAACGCAGTCAGCGTGGCCGCGTCCGCCCACTGAACGTCATCGAGTGCGATGAGGAGAGGCCGCTCTGCCGCTACGGCGCGAACGACGGCCCCGAGCGCCTCGGCGAGTGGGACGGCTGGCGCGGCCGCACGGAACCTGGTTCGCAGGTCACCATCAAGCACGGCGAGCCCCGCGAGGGCCCCCGGTGGTGCCCCCGCGAGTCCCGGCGCATCGCCCAGCCCCCCGGCGAGGAGCCCCGACAGCGCGCTCCACGCGGCTTGCTGTTCGGCAGGCACGGCCCGAGCCGCGGCGACACTCACCTCGTCCAGCCGCGCATTGGCCACCACCTCTTCGATGAGTCGGGTCTTCCCTTCCCCGGGCTCACCCTCGACGATCACGACCTGCCCACGCCCGCCGCGGGCCCGCTGCCACGCGGCCAGTAGCGACGCCAGCTCGACGCTCCGGCCCACCAGCGGCGGGCGTGGGCGAGCATCTGGTGGGGCGGCGACCACCCGACGCCCGACGCGAGTTTCCCGGATCCTGGCAGCCAGGCGCGCGGTCTCCTCGCTCACCTCCGCGTTGTGTGACTCGCGCAGGGCCTGTGCCAGCTTGTCGGCCACGCGCAGAGCGGCGGCGCGATCACCCGCCAGGGTCAGCGCGCGCATCGCGGCGCGGGCCGCCGGCTCGGACGTGCCGTCGAGCGCAACCGCGCGGAGTCCCACTCGAGCCGCCGACGCCGCGTCACCGCGCGCGAGATCCGCGGCGACCCCCTGCACCAGGGCGTCGAGCGTCTGTGCCCGCCACAGCGCCCGCTCGGCGGCCAGCCAGTTCTCGAAATCGTTCGCCTCCGGGATCGCCAGGCCCTCGAGAAACTCGCCATCGACCAGCGCGGCGGCAGCTATCCAGTCGCCCCCCTGGCACAGCTCCCTGAACCGGTCGCAGTCGAGCGCCACGGCGTCCGGCGTCAGCCGGACCTGATCGACGTCAGCGACCACTCCCTCTTCCCCGAGGGCGCGCCGCAGCACGCGGAGCGCCTCGCTCAGCGAGTGTCGGGCCTGGCGCTCGTCGCGGTCACTCCACAACAGGCCGATCAGGTGCTCGCGCGTGCGGCTCTTGCGCGGACTCCGCGCCAGGTACACGAGCAGCGCGACGTGTTTACGCCACAGGAGCTCCGCAGGGGCGTCGGCGCCCGCGACGGTGACACGCAGGGGACCGAGCACGCGACAGAAGACAGGTGGCATGGCGCCCCCGAGTATCGGGCACGCTGCGGCCGTGGGCAAGCGCACGTACATTCTCCTGCTCTTATGCAGACGCCCGACCTCGAGGCCGTGCAGCGCGCCGTCGGCGACCGCTACCAGGTATTGAGCCTCGCGGGCGTCGGCGGCATGGGCGCGGTGTTCCGCGCGCGCCACCGCACGCTCGGTCACATCGTGGCGGTGAAGGTGCTGCCCCCCGACGTCGCGGCGAGCGCCATGCGGCACGAGCGGTTCCGCCGCGAGGCGACCCTGGGCGCGTCGCTCGACCACCCCAACATCGTGCGGGTCTACGACTTCGACACGCGGGAGGGGATCAGCTTCCTCATCATGACGTTCGTGCGGGGGGACACTTTCGAGGAGCGACTCCGCGGCGACGCGCCGGTCCCCACCGACCAGGTGCTGCGCGTCGTGCGCGAGATTGCCGACGCGCTGGGGTACGCCCACCGGCGCGGCATCGTGCACCGTGATGTGAAGCCCTCCAATATCCTGCTCGACGAGGACAGTGGCCGGGCCCTGCTCGCCGATTTCGGGATTGCCCGCGTGGAAGGCGCCGGGGAGTCGTCACTCACACAGCCCGGCGCCGCGATCGGCACGCCCGGCTACATGGCGCCCGAGCAAGCGGCCAGCGGGCGCGTGGACGGGCGCGCCGACCTGCACAGTCTCGCGGCGGTCGCGTTCGAAGCGCTAGGCGGCGGATCGGTGCCGTTCAACGCAGATCGGGCCGCGTTGGGGCGCGCGTTGCGCGCCGTTCGGCCCGACCTGTCGACTCGTCTCGCCACCGCGCTCGCGGCCCCGCTGGCGCAGCAGCCGGACGATCGACCGGCTACGGCCGCAGCATGGCTCGCCGCGCTCGGCCGTGCCGAGGTCCGGCCGTGGCGCCCTTGGGCGGCGGCCGGTGTCGTGGTCGTAGTGGGTGCCGTTGCCCTTCGTCTGCTGCTCGGCTCGCAAGGGGCCTGCCGCTTACCGCGCGACGCACCGGCGCGCCTCGCCGTGATGCCGTTCGCCGTCCTGGGCACGCCGCCCTACCCGGCGAGCCAGCTCCCGGAATACTTCATCTCCCGATTCCGGCCGGTGGAGCACCTCAGCGAGGTCGTCTCGTTCGGCCGGGTGGCCGCGCAGATCGCCAGCGAGCATCCGTCGAACGAGGAGGCGCAAGCCCTCGCCTGCCGCCTCGGGGCGAAGTTCTTCGTGCAGGGGAGCGTCGCCTATGTGGGACCGACTGTCACGCTCCAAGCGACCTTGTACGAGGGCGGCCGGGCCCGACGCAGCGCGAAGGCGGAGGGACGAGTCGGCGCCGAGGAGTCGGAGGTCATGGATCGCGTGTGGGCGGCTCTCTACCCCGAGTTCACACCCGGCTCGGACGCGACTCTGCCGAACGGCGGCCCCGAAGCGCTGGCCGCGTACTTGAACGCCGAGGCGGCGTTCCGCCGCGGCGACTACCGAACCGCGCGCGACGAGTACACCCGCGTGATCCGCGCGGACACCGGCTTCGCGATCGGGCGTCTGCGCCTCGCCCTCGTCGCCGCGCAGGTGGACCCGACCGAACAGGGGTTCGGCGCCTCGCTGCGGGGAGCGCTGGTCCACCAGCGAGGACTCTCCCCGGCGGACAGTCTGCTGCTCGACGGATTCACCCGGCTGCTCGCCGAAGGCGACGGGCTGGTGGCGCTCGATCGATTCAAGCGCGCCACCGAGCACGCACCGAGCTATCCCCAGGCGTGGTACGTGCTCGGCGAGTTCTACTATCACTTCGCCGGCCTGTTCGACGAGACGGTCGGCGAGGCCGGAGTCGCGTTCAACCGCGTCCTCGACCTCGATCCGCGGTTCTCCCCGGCGATCGGACACCTGATCTCGCTGGCGCATCAGGCGGGCGATCGGCGTGAGACGGCGGACCTGATTCACCGCTACCTGCGGATCGACTCGACCTCCGTCGTCGCGGAGGCGGTCGGGATCGCGGACACACTCATTCTCGGCTCGGCACCGGCCCAGCTCGCCCTGCTGCGCGGCGTGTGCCGGCACAGCTTCCTGGCGCTGCAGTACCTCGCCTTCCAGGCGGCTGAATTCGGCACACCGGTGCAACGCACCGGTCCAGCCCGCGTGGTGTTGCGCTGCCTCGAGCAGCGCGGCGCCACGGACGCGGAGCGGACCCGTATCCTGCGTATGGGTGTCGCCGCCGATCTCGCGGCGGGGTGGGCAGACAGCGCGCGCCTGCGGCTCGGACGCACGACGGGAGGCGCGGCCGCGCGGGAGCGCGACCTCTGGGTCCTGCTGGCCCGCGCCACCGAGCTGCCGAACCTGGGCGACTGGCGCGGAGCGGCGGAGCGCGTACGCGGACGGCTTGGAACCGCCCCCGACACGGACGCGGTGGCCCACTGGCTGCTCGCCCGCGTCGGAGTCGAGCGCGCTCGCCACGCCGCCGCGTTGGCGCGGCTCGCGAATGGAAAGCGGGGCCCGCTCCCGGCCAGTCTCGCCGCCGACCTCGAGGCTCGCGACGCCCTGGCACGCCGTGACACCACCCGGGCGTTGCAGCTCTGGGATGGGGCGACGCGGCGCTACGCCGTGCTCAGCGTGCCGCTCGAGCTGGTGGCGTCGCTCTGGCCGCTGCGACTCGACATGGCGCGCGTGGCGCTGGCACGGCGAGACAGCACCATCGCGGCGCGCGCCTGTCGATCGTTCGAGACGCTGGTGGGCTACGTGGATCAAGTCGTACAGCCAGAGGTGCAGCGGCTGTGCCAGGCGACGCCCACGAGCTGAGGACGCGAGACGGTCGAGATCTGCTCACCGTCCGCACGCCGGCAGCGGGTCGGGAAAGCTGCTCCCAAAGCGGTTGCGGTCCCAGCAGCTTCCCTTCCCCGACCCGTCCCACAACAGATCCACTGCGGGGAGGAACGGGATCGGCGACGCCGTACCGTTGCCCATGACCCGGTTGCCGCGGATCACCGCGTTGTCCGGGCTGGGCTCGATGTCGGCGAATGCCTCCGGCGGCAGGCCGGCCAGCGTGCCGAGCAATAGCGTGCTGCCCACCGCGATCCCTGTAAACTGGTTCCCCGAAACCGTGTTGCCCTCGACGGTCGCGCGATCCGCGCCGACGATGAGAATCCCCGAGCCGCTGGGCACGAACGACGCCAGGTCGCCGGGCGGCGCGAAGTTGGGGTGGTTGTTGTCATGGACGTTGTTCCTGGCGACCAGCACATCGCTCGTGCTTTTCACGTCCAGGCCGGGCAGCACCACCACGAGGATGCCGACCACGTTGTCGTACGTCTCATTGGCGACGCCCTGTACGCGCTGCGAGTTCTCGAACTCGATGCCGTTCACATTCGCGAACGTGACGCTGTGGCGAACCGTGACGTCGTGCGACTGCCCGACGTAGATCCCCGTGTCGTTGTGCCCCGAGGCGCGGCAGCGCTCGATGAGACCGTGGGACGAGTGCACCGGAAAGAGCCCGTATTCGCCGTTGTCCTGGGCCGTGACGCCCGCCAGCAGAAACCCGTCTACGCCGCTCAACAGGACGCCGTTGTCCACAAACCCGCGGACCGTGACGTTCAGCAACACGAAGCGATCGCTACCCGGATCCACGCGGATGCCGTTATCCTCTCCACCTGGATTCTCGATCACGACGCCGCGGCCGTCCTCGCGCCGTTGCCCGACGAGCGCGAGGCCGGGGACCGACACGTGAATCGCCTCGGCGTAGGTCCCCGGCTCGATCTGGATGACGGTGCCCGGCACCGCGGCGTCCACCGCCGCCTGGATCGACCCGCCCGCGTGCACCATGACGGCGGGCCGCCCGCTCAGATCGGCGGAGGGCACGACTGGCGCCCCGATCCGGCCGGGCGCATCGCAGGCGACAGCCAGCAGCAACATCAACGGCGTATACCGTTTCATACAGTCCTCCTCGCTAGCACCCGGGAAACGTTCCCCACTTCGGTCAAGGACAGATCAAGCGGACCGGCCCGCCAGCTCGAGCATCCGCTGCCGCTGGCCCGGCTTGATCATGTCGCGATCGATCACCGCCCGCACGATCCGCGCGACGAACGCGTAGCCCCGGCGCTCGGCCGCCAGCCAACCCTGCCACTCCAGCTCGTCCAGCGCGCCTGCCAGCGGATCCCCGGCGACGCCGGACGCGCGCCCCAGGAGCTCCCGCCCGGTGCGGTCGCCCACCACGGCCGCGGCCAGCAGCACCGCCTGCGCGTCGCCCGACAACCGTCGGAAGTTGATCCGGATGGCCGCCACGACGTTGTCCGGAAGCTCGCCCGGCAACGTTTGGTCCAGCGTGCGGGACGGCTCGGGCCAGGCGGTCGGGCCCTCGCTGAGATCCAGGCCCGCCGCGACCGCGTCCAGCAATGCGGCGGCGAGCAGGGGGATACCCGCGGAGTCGGACAGCACGCGCCGCGTGACGCGATCCAGCTGCTCCGGCCCGTACGAGGGGAGCGCACGACGCGCGAGCTCGCGCACGTCGCCGCCTCCGAGCGGTCCGAGTTTAACGGCGGTCCCGGCAACCTCCCGGCCCGCCCGTGCTCTCAGCTCGTCCAGCTCGGGGCGCGCGGGATGCAGCGCCGCCGCGATTAGGCACAGCACGGGTGAACCCGTCAAGTCGCGCGCCGCTGCCGCGAGCGCGAGCAGGGACTCCCGGTCGAGCCAGTGTGCGTCATCCACGAACACGATAACCGGCTGCTCGTCCGCCACGGCGTGCAGCACCTCGGAGAGGGCCCGCCCGGGCGCTTCGGGTGGTGCCGCGCCGCGCAGCTGCGCCAGCGCGGGCGGCGCCGCCGCCGCGACTCCCGGTGCCTCGAGCAAGCCCCCCCGCGCGATCCCGAACGTCCCGCTCCACGCGTCCGTCCGATCGGCTTCCACCGCGCGCACCGCGGTGACCACGGCCCCGTCGAGGCGGGCTCGCGCCGTTAGCTCCTCCGCGAGCCGAGTCTTCCCGGTGCCGCCGTCTCCCTCGATCACGGCGATGGTTGCCCGCGATGTGGTCCGGCATCGGGTCCACGCATCCACCAGACGCTCGAGCTCCGGGCCGCGCCCCACCAACGGCCCGCGGCGCGATCCCGGCCCGCGCGATCCGGCAGTGGGCTGAGTCGCGGGGACGCGCCACGTCCGCTCCCGCCGAATGCGCTCGGCGAGCACCCGGGTGTCTGCGTCCGGCTCCGCACCGAGCTCCCGCTTCAGGCGTGTTGCAAACTCCTCGAACAGGGCGAGCGCCCCTGCCCTATCGCCGGCCAGCGCGAGCCCCCGCATGGCCGGTCGCACTACGACCTCCGGCCGCCAATCGAGGTCGCGCGCACGTCGCAGGGTGTCGTTGGCCGCCGCGAGATCCCCGACGGCGAGCAGCTGGTTGTCGAACTCCGAGGCGCCCGGGACGCTGAACCCCTCGAGGAACTCTCCCTGCACGAGTCCCGCCGCACCAGCGTAGTCTCCCGCGGCCGTCAGCAACTCCAGGGTGTCGGTGTCGAGCTCGACGGCGCCGGGCGTCACGCGAACCTGGGCGGCGTCGGACTCGAGGCCATCGCCGGTAGACTGACGCAGCACGCGGACTGCCTCGTTGAGCGAGTGACGCGCGTCCTTTTCGGGCTTTTCGGCCCACAACAACCCGACGAGATGCTCGCGGGTCCGGAGGCGTTTCGGGGAGCGCGCGAGGTAGACGAGCAAGGCGAGGTTCTTCTTCCATAGGAGTTCGGCCGGCGCGCCCGCGCCGTCGACACGCACCTCCGCCGGCCCGAGCGCGCGGACGACGATCACGCGCCCGAGCCGCAGCCGAGCGCCGCGAGCCTGCGGGTCGCGCTGTCCGCGTGCGCGCGGTAGGCGGGGTCGCCCTGCGACCACAGCCGCGCGACGTCCCGATACGCGTGACACGCCTCCTCGCGCCGATCCCCTTTCTCGAGGAGCGGTGCACGCCGCCACCGGGCGATCGTCCCGAACGCCCAGTCTACATCGCCGACTTGAGGGTCTCGCGTGAGGTAGCCGGATACGTCGTTGTTCTGATACCAAAGCAGCTCTCGCGCGGCGTCGAGCGAACGGCCCACGGTCGTCGCCCAGTCCGCGCGCAGCATGTGCAGCACGGTCCGGAAGAACGGATCGACGGAAGCTGAGCCCGAGAGGGCCGGCGCTTCCAGCTGCGTGAGTGTATCGGAGGTCGTCAGCGCTTCGTCGAAGCGTCCGTGACGCGCGAGCCAATCTGCCGCCAGGAGCCGCGTGATCGGGCGAGGGAGGGGCTCTCCTGCGAGCAGCGTTCGATAATGCCCGGTATCCGGCGCACCGAGCTGGCGGGCCACCAACATGAGCAACCAGGCCGCCCGGCGGCGCGTCGCCGCCGGAATCGTGCGAGACTCAGCAGCCCCGACCAGCGCCGCGCTGGCACGCAGCCACTCGCTCGAGGCCGAAGGCGCGTCAGGTCCGAAGAGTAGGAGCGTTGCTTCAAGCTCGGGTCCGGTCAGACCGAGCTCCTGCTCGTCAAAGCGATCCAGCAGCCGGCGAAGCTCGGCGCGTGCCCGTGTCAGCTGCCCGAGCGATACCAGGCCAAAGGCGGCGGCCACGAGCCCGGAGCGCTGCAGGACACGGTCTGGAGAACGTGCGAACAGTTCACCCATCACGACCGCACCGCGCGGCGCGTCGAACGTCGCCAGGTAGCGCGGCCCGGCGGCCAATTGAGCGAAATGCTGCACGCCCTCGGCATCAAGCGCGCTATCTAGCACCGTGCGCGCTGCCGTCGAATCCTGGAACCGGAACGCATAGCCGGCGCGCAACAATGCGCGGAGCGCGACTGTGAAACCATCGTTTGGGGTCCCGAGCGCGGCTAGTCGCATCCATTGCGCCCACGCAGCGGAGGAGTCGCCTTCGGCGCTCAGGGCCCATGTCAGGTGCTCCAAGGACGGCCCGAAAGCCGGCCGCAAGCGCGCGGTCATCTGGAACGCCTCGATGGCCTCGGAACGAGCGCGACCCACGAGCGGCCCGCGATGATAGAGTTCGTCGGCCAGCTGGAACCAAGCCGGGAAGAAGTCGTCCCATTGCCTCGTGATCCGCCGGAGCGCGTCCAGGCGCGGTCCGAGCGGCAGGCCTAGCGCCCGGAACAGGCTTTGATAGCGGGGTGGGAACGAATCCAGGTAGGGGAGGTAATGCGCTATCAGCGCCGGATCCGGGTCCCGACCGAGCCACTGCTGGACCTCGCGGTGGCGCCAATAGCACAGGCGACACGTCGAATCGATCTCCTCCGCCGCCCGGTAGGCCGAGTCGGCCTGCCCCCACCGTGCTTCCACGAACAGCCGTTCCGCGGCGAGCCAGGCCAACACGCCGGCGCTCGAACGAGGTAGCGCTCGAACCGGCAGCGAGGGGTCCAACGGGTTTTCGCGATTCCAGATCGCCCGGACGACGCCGAACGCAAGACTATCAACGAGCCGATCGGGATGACGAGAGTCAGCCGCGATCGTAATCACGCTCGGCTGTCCATTCCGGCCTGCCCGAATCTCCATTTCCACGCGTAGCGAATCGCCCGCCCTGCGCACGACGGAGCGCAGAACGAGAGCGGCGTTCGGGCGCAACCACGTTCGTGAGCCTGGACCATAGACCAAAAAGTCGGGATAGCCGATCAGCTTGAGGACCAGCGAATCCGCGAGGCCTGCGAGGCCGGCGCCACCACGCGCGCCAACCGTGTCGAACGGCAGGACATACAACTCGACCGAGGCCGACCGACGAAACGGCCATTGGCTCTCTAACCTTTGACGTATGAGCCCGGCCGCCCCGGCTGCACCTACAATCAGCCCGGCCATCGTTAGCAGAAGCGTTCGGAACTGGTATGGCCATATGCCCGTGCGCTTCAGCGCGCGCCGAAAAGCCGTGGCACTCCGCCAACGGCCCTCAGGTTCGAGCGCTAGAGCGCACTGCAGCACCCATGCGGCTAGGAACGGCACCTTCGTCCAGTCACCGGCTTTGGGGGATCGCTTGTCCCAACGGACACCTTTCAAAGCTTCGTAGAGCACCATTCCCGCCCCGTACGAGTCGGTGCGCTCGTCCGCCTCCACTCCGGCAAACTGCTCAGGCGCCATGTAGGCCGCGGTCCCCCGCAGGATCCCGGGATCGGAGCGCTCTTCCTCGGTCAGTCGGCGCGCGATACCGAAGTCCGTCAACACACCCCGTTCCCCGTCGAAGAAGACGTTCGCGGGCTTCACGTCGCGATGGATTACGCCATTCTGGTGCGCAACTTCCAAAGCCTTCAACAGGTCACGCCCCAACGCCCGTGCGGCAGAGATGGACAACGGACCGCGTCGCTCGAGATGGCTCTTGACGGTATCACCAGCCAGGTAGTCCATCACGTAGAAGTGAAGGCCGTGCTTCTCGGCAACCTTGTGGACGGGAACGATGGTGGGATGGCGAAGGCGCGCGAGAATGCGGGCTTCCTCCACGAACCTGTCGGCGGATTCGACCGTCCAGAGCTCGGGCCGCAGCACTTTGACGGCCATGGGGCAGTCGAGCGCCACGTCGCGCACGAGGTACACCGTCCCCATGCCGCCGCTTGCGAGCTCGCGCACCAGCTCGTAGTCCGGCGCCAATGCCGCACGCAAGCGCTCGAAGAAGGCGGACATGAATCGCCCCGCAGAACATCCCGGCCGCCCTCCAGAAAGTCAAACGGCCCCGGGAACCCGGGGCCGTTTCACCGCGTCACATCGCTCGCGGCTTACTGCACCGTGATCGCGATGTGCATGCCCAGCGCGACGTGCGGCAGGCAGTAGCCCTTGTAGACGCCGGCCGACGCGCCGGCAAACGTCACGTCGTACTTCTCGTTCGGCTGCGTCAGGAACGGTCCCATGAGGTCGCCCATCGCGTTGGGCATGCCCTTCTTGAGGGCGTCGGCACCGCCCTTCGGGACCGAATCCCCGTAAAACGCGATGTTGTGCGGACCGCCGGAGACATTGATGAACCGCACGACCGTGCCGGCCTTGATCGTGAGCTTGTTGGGCTCGAACGCGGCGACGCTCGTACCGTTGCCGGTCATCTTGACTTCGACCACCGCACCAGCGGGCTCTGCGGCCGGCGCAGCGGCCGCCCCGCCGGTCGGCGCGGGGGTGGCAGCTTCCGCCTGGGATGCCGCCGCTTTCTTCTCGCCGCCGCAGGCGACGACCGCGAACGCGACGAGCGAGGTCAACAGGGTGAACCGCATTGCAGACTCCTCCGGGACGGAAATGACGGGACAGCGC
>WNFC01026750.1_pt1 | contig 12372 bp, 12 predicted proteins | sample 5400541 | NCBI WGS metagenome assembly WNFC01 (sample SAMN13153342, study PRJNA577476) | soil metagenome | isolation source: 120 cm saprolite under Douglas fir tree site 2 hole 2 replicate 1 | place: USA:California | collected 2015-04-18 | reverse complement strand
GTTCAAGCAACTCGATGCAGGATTCGCCCAGCGACAGCTTCGCGACGCGTCCCTTTTGCTCAGCGACCTCTTCAGTCTCGCTGAAATCCACGCCGAGAGCTTCACGCCACCACTTCGCTGCGTCATCAATGCCATGTGTCGCGATGCCGATGTGATCAATCTTCATAGTCAAAACTTTCGATTAAGAATCAATCGATCATTAGCGACAAATCGCACTGACCCCACCCTTCGTGATAATGCCAGACTGCAGAGCCGTCCTGACGGACTATTCCATTGAGAATCTGCCGGACAGTTGCGTTCTTGAACCGAACCGAGAATCTAGCACTTCGCCTGGGAATCGTGTCGCGTGCGGAGTATTCCCTTCCGCGCAACCGAAACAAAGCTAACCCGCGCTTGAAATCAACTGATCGTTCCAAGGCAACAATCATTTCTCTCGCCGTGCTATCCTCGGGACTAAAGTCAGCTATAACGGTGTCAAGGAATGGATAGTCGTGGATCGGAACCATGTTAATCACATCGTCCCTGATCTCCCAGCGATACCGAGGTTCAGCCAAAACGATTGAATTGAGAAGATCCAATAAACGACCGCGGGCAGGTCGAAAGTCATAACGATTCAGGTCCTCTGCCCTCTGCCCCGGTAGCTCCGAGAACCCTCCAGGAACATGCGAGAAGAGAAAAGAGTCCGCCAAAAAACCAGCCACGTCATGTTCGTTAGTGAACTGGCAGTCAGCGGAAGGGCAACCCGGGAAGGGGATCCGTGCGAGCGCTGCAGGCGTTTTTGTCGGTACCTTCGCTGATTGACCATGCGCAGACGAACTCGCTAGCAATACTAAAACCACGCCGATGACTATCGCCCTTACGCGCATGTTCGTTTCAGACTCTCTTGATGATCGAGATGGTCTGCTATCAGTCGCCCAACAATTCTTCCACCGCCGAATACGGATCGCGCTTCTTGCTCGCAACCTCCGCCGCAAGGGTTGTTTTCAATCGCGATGGTCTTGACGATTGGGGGTTGCCATCCATCTTCGCGCATTGAGAGAGACAACAACGCCTCGACTTCTTTCTCAGTCCGTAAGACACCTTCGCGATCCGCTTTATTAATCGCAAAGATGTCGCCGATTTCCATGATCCCGGCCTTCATCGCCTGCACGTCGTCGCCCATTCCGGGCACCAGCACGACCACGCAAACATCTGCGGTCTTGACGATTTCGACTTCGTCCTGACCCACACCGACTGTTTCGATGATAATCTTAGCGTAGCCCGCCGCGTCGAGGATCGCTACCGCGTCGACCGTCGCCCGCGCCAGTCCGCCGAGATTTCCGCGCGTGGCCATCGAACGGATAAAGACGCCTTTGTCCAGAGAGAGCGCCTGCATTCGAATGCGATCGCCGAGGATCGCGCCGCCGGAGAACGGGCTCGATGGATCCACCGCGATAATGCCGACGCGCTCGCCTCGCTTGCGATAGATCGCCGCGAGTTTGTCCACCAGCGAAGACTTCCCTGCCCCCGGCGCGCCCGTGATGCCGATTATCAATGCCCGGCCGGTGCGCGGAAAAACCTTTTTCATTAGCTCCGCGGCGTCCGCGGCGCCGTCTTCTACTTTCGAAATCGCGCGCGCAACGGCGTTCAGGTCGCCCGCTGTAATTCGATCGATGACCGAGTCTTCACCCATTAGCTACTTTTCAGAATTTCACGCGCGATGATTATCCGCTGAATCTCGGAGGTGCCTTCGCCAATCGTGCACAGCTTTGAATCGCGCCAATATTTTTCGGCCGGATAGTCTTTCGTGTAACCATAGCCGCCATGAATCTGGATCGCTTCTTCACAGACACGCACGCCCATCTCTGACGCGAACAGTTTCGCCATCGAAGATTCCTTCGTTGTCCGCTGGCCCTGGTCCTTCAGCGAAGCGGCGCGATACATCAGGAGCCGCGCGGCGGCGATTTGCGTGGCCATGTCGGCGAGCTTGAACTGAATCGCCTGAAACTCGCGAATGGGTTTCCCGAACTGTTGCCGTTCGCCGGAATAGCGGACGGCCGATTCGAAGGCGCCCTGGGCGATTCCCACCGCCAGCGCGGCAATCGAAATCCGGCCGCCGTCAAGAACCTCCATCGCGTTACGGAACCCCTGCCCTTCTTCGCCGAGCCGGTTTTGATCGGAAATAAAGCAATCTTCAAATACTACGCTCGCCGTCTCAGACGCGCGCAAGCCGAGTTTGTTTTCCTTCTTTGACGGCGAAAAACCCTTCATTCCCTTTTCGAAAATGAACCCGGTGATTCCTTTACTGAGCTTCGTCCGATCGGTCGAAGCAAAGGCGACGCAGGTGTCGCCCGCAATCGCGTGCGTAATGAAATTCTTTGAGCCGTTTACCAGCCAGCCGCCGTCTTTGCGCACCGCCGTCGTGCGCGTGCTGGACGCATCAGAGCCCGAGCCGGGCTCAGTCAACCCCCAGGCGCCGAGATGCTCGCCCGCGGCCAGCGGCGCGAGGTATTTTTGTTTTTGTGCTTCAGTGCCAAACTGGTAAATGTGATTCGAACAAAGCGACGTGTGGGCCGCGACCGAGATTCCCACTGAACCATCGACGCGCGACAGTTCCTCGATCACCGTCGCGTACTCGACATACCCCAACCCAGCGCCGCCGTACTCTTCGGGAAAAAGCACTCCCATCAATCCGAGTGCGGCCAGCTTTGGTTTCAGCTCGATCGGAAAGTGCTGAGCTTCGTCCCATTCCATCACATGCGGCCCGATCTCGCTCTCAGCGAATTCGCGCACGCTCATCTTCATTTGACGCTGTTCGTCGTTGAGTTCGAAATCCATTTCCGTGGCACAGACCGAAAAGTCAGGCTGTGTGACGCCTTACACTCAAACGACAGGCCGCAATCGCCTGTCGCAATATGATTAGACCGCCGCTATTGTAACCCAATGATCATCTAAAGCGTGACCGCGGCCGCGCCGCCACCTTCGCCTTCGGTTGGGTCGGCTCGCGATGACGCTCGCCTAATCGCGACGGCTTGCTGTTTGATCGCATCAGACGCCTGACTTCACCTTCAGTTAGCAAACGGCAACTGCCCGGTTTAAGTTTCGGATCGCTGAGAGATCCGATGGCGACGCGCTGTAGTTTCAAGACCGAGTGCCCGATAGCGTCGAACATGCGGCGAATCTGTTGATTGCGGCCCTGGTGCAGAACCACCTGGAACCAGGCGTTCGTGCGCGTCTCTTCAACCTTGCGAATTTTCGCGGGCGCGGTGATTTCGCCATCCTCCAGCTTAATGCCCCGACTCAAACGCGCGATCCCGCTTTCGGAGGGCACGCCCTTGACCTTCACTTCGTAGACTTTCTCAATGCGATTGCGCGCCGCGGTAATGTGATTGGTAAAGTCGCCGTCGTTGGTCAGCAGCAGCAAACCCTCTGTGTTGAAGTCCAAACGCCCCACCGGATGCAGACGGCCGAGCGACGGCGGAATCAATTCCGTCACCAGCGGCCGCCCGTCAGGATCAGCCATGCTGGTCAGATAACCTTTCGGTTTGTTCAGCAGTAAATAGATTTTCTCGCGCTTGCCCAGCAGCGGATTGATCAGACGCCCGCGCACCTTGATGTGATCGGTTTTCGGATCGGCTTTCGTGCCGAGTTCGGTCACGATTTTTCCATTGACCGTGACCAGGCCCGCGACAATCAATTCTTCCGCATGACGGCGCGAAGCGAGGCCCGCGAGGGCAATCAGTTTTTGCAGGCGTTGTTCCATAGAATAGACGCGGATTAGGAGGCAAACCCAATCACTGCAATGAAAGTACCTGCCGGATGGTTTGGCGCACCTTTCGGCATCGCTCAAGGGCCTCACGCGCTTCGTCGATCTCGGCCGATTCGCCTGGGTACCTATACCCGACGGCGAAAGCGCTTAAGGAATTCAGGTCTGGCCGCAAGGCTTCCAGATTTGGGTCAATTGAAAGTGCTGAATCTAGCAGCTCGGCAAGGTCGTGGGTCTTTCTGAATGAGATTTCCGCTTCTTGTAAGCACGCTTTCAGGTATTTCTCCGCGCACTGCTGAGTATGAAAGCACACGGCGTCGTAATTGGGTTTATCCAACGCCTCAATTTCGCGCCGCGCCGTAGCCAAGTCGGCTTCTGTTTTATGGACCCATTCACTGGTGATTGGCTTCATACAACGTCCGGCCCTTTTCAACTATCTCGCGCATGAACCAATCGTTGTTAGCGATCCGCTCCGCAACCTGCTCGGGCGTCCGAACTATCAAATCGACAGGAATTCCGGGATTGACTCTGTTGCGGATCTCAATGGCTTTGCGCACGGGCTTTCCTTTGAAATGGAGAACCACAAGCATGTCCACATCCGAGTCGGCGCCGGGTTGACCATAGGCATACGATCCGAACAAGATGATTCGTTCTGGATTGAAGTCGCGCGCTATTTGCGACGTCAGATCCTCTATGCTCTTCATTTCGACCATACGTCCGCCTTTGCTAACCTTCCCCTCCGGCCAAGTCCTGAAAGTCTTCTATGCTGGGCAGTTCGGTCAAGTCTTTCAAACCAAACTGGATTAGAAACTCTTTCGAAGTACCGTACATCATCGGCCGGCCGACGGTTTCTTTTCTTCCACGGGCGACGATGAGGCGCTTGTCGAGCAGGGTCTTGATGGCCGACGGAGATTGCACCCCGCGAATCTCCAGAATCTCCGGCACGGTAACCGGTTGTTTGTAGGCGATGACCGCGAGGGTTTCGAGCGAGGCCAGCGAAAGTTTTGCGCTGGGCTTTGATTTCAAATACGCTCGCACTTGTTCGTGATGCTCAGGCCGCGTGGCTATCTGCCAGCCACCGGCAATCTCGCGGAGTTGCAAACCGCCGTTGCGCGCATCGCATTCCGCAACCAATTCGCGAATTGCTTTTTCGACCGCGGCGAGATCAACCTTGAGCACGTCGGCGATCGTCTTGGCGCTGAGCGGTTCGTCGGCGACGAAGATCAAAGCTTCGGCGATCGACTTGAGTTCGGCGTCGCCGATTTCGCGGGTGCCTTCGACTTCCGAAGTATCCGTGGCTTCAGTTACTTCGTCTTCGCTTAGCTTTGCTGCTTTCGCATGTTCACTCATAAGCCGTTGTTCGTCTCAGCTCAAGCAGGGCTGACCGCCCGGGCGGTGATTTCGCCAAACGTCTCGCGCTGAACCAGAGAGATTTCCGCCATCCGCACCAGCTCGAGCACTGAAAGAAACGCGACCACCAATTCGCGGCGCGATTGAGTTCGCTCAAAGAAGTTTCTCAGGTTCACCTCCCCGGCCGACCGCACCATGTTTCGCAGGCGCTCGATCATGTCAGCCATCGTCACCTCTTCGCGCTCGATCTCCATCAGCACTTCTTCTTTGTGCCGGGCGAGAATTTCCTGAAAGACCGTGAGCAGGTCGAAAAGTCCGACTGCGACTTCGGGATTGGTCTTGTCCGTCTCCAGTTCGGCGCGCGTAAACACGGCGCGCTCGACCGTGGCGCGAGACCAGAGGACTTCAGCGGCGGCCTTGAACTTCTGATGTTCGAGCAGGCGATCAACCAACTCAGTGCGGGGATCGATTAGCTCTTCTTCCTCCGCCAGCGGCTCGCGCGGAAGAAGCATGCGCGACTTCATCTCGATCAACTGCGCGGCCATCACCAGGAAATCGCCCGCCAGGGCCAGATCGAGTCCCTGCATCAGATTCAGATAGCGCAGATATTCGTCCGTGATGCGCGCGATGGGAATGTCATAAATATTGATCTGCTCCTGGCGAATCAGGTAGAGCAGCAAGTCGAGCGGGCCTTCGAATTCTCCCAAAGCGATCTTCATCTGATCGCTGTCGCTGTCAGGAATAATCTCGAATTGGCCGCCCGTGACATTGATCATCGGGGCAGAGTCCGGCGTCGCGTCAGCGCCTGGTTCCGCCGCTATTTCGGTCTGGGTGTTTTCTTCCATTTGCCTTGGTTCCCTCTCCCTCTTGGGAGAAGGTTTCGGGTGAGGGCGTAAGTGCGGAGCTGAGCGCGGCGGCAATATCCCCTCAGTCCCTCTCCCCGGCCCTCTCCCAAAGGGAGAGGGAGTTTCAATCTCTCGCTCCGACCAGACCCATCCTTACTTTCGCCTTAGCCAGAGTCGCTGCGGCGATTTCCTCTGCGTACGCCGCGCCGCGTTTCAGAATCTGGTCTAGTTTACCATCATCGATGCCGCGAACGCGCTCCTGAAACGGCCTCAGAAACTCAATCGTCACCTCAGCCAGTTCTTCCTTCAATTTCGCATAGCCGTGGCCGCTGAAATGTTTCTCGACTTCGTCCTTAGACTTGTCAGTCAACAGATGGTAAATCGTCAGCAGGTTCGTAATCGCGGGCCGCGCCGCGTCGAAGCGAATCTCAGTACCAGAGTCAGTGACTGCGCGCTTGAACTTGCGCCGCACGGCGTCCGCATCGTCCAGGAGCATGATGCAGCCGGTTTCGCTTTCTTCGTCGGACTTGGACATCTTCTTCGCGGGATCGGCCAGAGACATGATGCGCGCGCCGACTTTCGGAATGAAAGCTTCGGGCACGCGAAACGTCTCGCCATAATCGCGATTGAAGCGAATCGCAATGTCGCGCGTCAGCTCCAGATGCTGTTTCTGATCTTCGCCTACGGGAACCAGATCGGTTTGATAAAGCAGAATGTCCGCGGCCATCAGCACCGGATAATCAAAGTAGCCAACGCCAACATTTTCCTGTTGTTTGCGCGCTTTGTCTTTAAATTGTGTCATCCGCTCGAGTTCAGACATGCGCGTGACGCAGTTTAAAAGCCACGCCAGCTCCGCGTGCTGCGGCACATCCGATTGCACTAAGACAGTGGAGATCTCCGGATCGATTCCGACGGCGAGATAGATGCGCGCGAGTTCCCTGGTCTTTTCGGCGAGAATCTTCGGATCCTGGGCGACTGTGATCGCGTGCAAGTTAACAATGCAGAAAAAACTTTCGTATTCCTTCTGCAGCGCAACCCAGTTGCGCAACGCCCCGAGATAATTTCCCAGATGCACGTTACCGGTCGGCTGAGCGCCGCTGAAGATTCGCTTACGCATCGACTATGAGCCTAACAATTTAATTAGCGTCGGAAACGCCGCGGCTGGAAGCAGGTAGATAATCACCCGCCAGACCGGGGCAAAGATCTTGCCGAAGAAACCCGTTTGCATCAACAGCAACAGGATAATGAATCCAAATCTTTCCAGGGCCTCGAGTGCCGGTTTCATGCTGTCTGGCAGAATCGTCCACAGTACCTTGCTTCCATCAACCGCTAGAGAGACATTCAGGGTCAGCGCGGTAAAAAGAAAAAGCACCACGGGCTCTTCTACTGAAGCTAAAACTGCGCCTTCGCCCAACAAATGGAGGTAGTACGCGAGGTGCAAAAGAATCAAGGCAATGGACGCAAGCGTTAAATTGGCCAAAATTCCCGCGATCGAAACCATCACGTTGGCAGGCGTGGGCTTGCCCCAGCCAATGAGCGCAACGGGCAATCCGCCCATATGAGCAAAGATGAAACTCGCGATTGGTATCAGCAGGGTTCCGATTGGATCAATGTGAGCGACCGGATTGAGCGTGATCCGCCCCAGCAGGCGCGCAGTGTCGTCGCCGAACTTATAAGACATCCACGCATGCGCCGCCTCGTGCGCTGAAATAGCCAACAGCAGCACGACCATGTAGATGACGAGTTGAGCGATTAGTCCGGAGGTCATTGCGGAGCCAAAAGAAAGTTCAAAGTAACATCAGGGATTGCGAGAGTCAAAACAACGGTGTTCAGAGTTCAACCTTCAGGTTGTCGTGATCATAAAACCGCAAGCTAAAGCTTGAACTCTGAACTCTCAATCCAGCAAAGTGCCGTGGATCCCAAGCGGCAGGCTGTAAACAGAATCATTAGTCGCCACGACCATCTCGCCGTTTGCGCCAAACGCCAGCCCGACCAGATTCATTCCCGCCACCACGATCTCAGCCTTGCCGCCGTCCCGCGAAATCCGCACGATGCCCCGCCTTCCGCGCAACGAAGCCGCCACATAAAGGTTGCCATCGCGATCGAAGGCTAATCCCTGAGGCCGGCCCAAACCGCGAAAGAAGATGCTCGGCTCGCCGTCTTCATTGAAGCGAGTGATTTCGTCAAAGCTGCACACGGTCGGCCCGGTCGCGTAGAGAAAACCGTCGGGCCCAAAAGCAAGATGATACGCCGAGACGGACGGCTCGAGCGTGGCCCAGGCTCGCGCCTCGCCGATTTCGTTGACACGATAAATCGTGCCGCTGCGATCGCCAACGAACATTTCACCGTCGCCATTGAAAGCCAGACCGGTCGCGATTCCCAAGTCGCTCGCGAACTCGACGACTTCTTTCAGCGGCGTGACGCGATAGACGGTGCCTTCGAGCCGGCTGGTGACAAACATCCGGCCGTTCTTGTCGAATGCGATGCTCGTAGGGTTTGCGATCTCGCCGGAGAACTCGTTAACGCTTTCGTCAGGACCGATACGAAAAAGCGAGACGGGAATGTGTTCGCCTCGCGAACCTGAACGCGTCACGAAAAGCGAGCCATCCGACCTGTCAAACGCGGGATTTGTAACGGGATGAATGCCGCCTGCAAGTTTCTTTCCGGCCAGAAACGGCGCCGGCTTGCCGACCGGTTTAGGATCCTCGCCGCGAGAAAGCGAAACGTCACAATCGCCTCCCCCATCGAACTTCGGAACCAGAACCAGCGCGCGTTTGTGGGTCGCCGCGGAAACGTGCGCCGGACTGCCGTCAAACTCCACGCTCAGAGTCTTCCCCTCACCTGGCGACAGGTTGGCGAATTCGATCGAAACTTCGCCGCCGGAAATTCCGGCGGGCGGATCAACTCGTTCGATGTGGGCGCGGCTGCTCATTCGCTTTAACAGAGCCTACATCCTAACGATGCCGTGTGCGCTTGTCTAACTCGGCTCTGGACCGCGGCCGTTTTTCTTCTTCATTAACAAGAACGATCCACGAAGTCACATCACGAAATCGTACGAACAAGACTCTTCCACTTTCGTGTGATTTCGTGGATCGTCCTATTTGCACGGGAATCTCTTTCAGAATTCGAGAGGGGAAAGAGATTCATAGCGCCATGCTATAATCCGCTTCCAAACCAAACCATCCAACGGTGAATGAGAAGTCTTCACGGCAACATCCAGGGTTTAAAGCCAAACCAATTGCGGCGCATTGAGAAGCTGTATCAACGGCGGGTCTCGCCGAATCAGATAGTCACGCCCGAATTCGCCCGTCAGCTCAGCGAACTGTCGCATGAAACTCGCCGTCAAATCGGCGCGCTGATTGATCGCAAGGGCTACGTCGAATTTGTGATCGTCGGCGATGCGCGCCGGATTGAGCTGCCTGACTTTAAGCGCCTGCGCGTCGCCGGCGATCGTTTTCGCGGGTTGCGCTGCGTGCATACACACCTGCGCGGCGAGGAACTGACGCGCGACGACCTTACGGATTTGGCTTTGCTCCGGCTTGATCTGATGGCCGCGATCGATGTTGACGAACACACCGGATTGCCCGGCGTCTTGCGTGCGGCTTACCTGCTTCCATCGACGGCTGCCGAACTCAACTCGAATGGCCACACCAGGCGATTCGTCTTCATCGATCCGGCGCCGCCATCGCAAGTCAACGTCGATTTTCTCGGCCTGATCGAGTCGCTGGAAGAAGAGTTGGCGCGCAACCGGCATGCGTCGCGCCGCTCGGGTGGCGGCGACCGCGCGATTCTGGTCAACGTCACCAAAGGGTCAATGGCCGACGCGGAAGATTCGATGGCTGAGCTGCGCGAATTGGCTCAATCGGCCGGCTTGTCGGTCCTCGACTCGGTGATTCAGCGACGGTCGACAATCGATCCGCGCACGGTCATTGGCAAGGGCAAGCTGGACGACCTTCTGATCCGCGCCATGCAGCTGGGCGTGGACGCGATCGTCTTTGATCGCGAATTGCAGGCGTCGCAGGTCAGATCGATTTCCGAAGCGACGGATTTGAAGATCATCGACCGTTCGCAGTTGATCCTCGACATCTTTGCGCAGCGCGCGCAATCACACGAAGGCAAAATTCAGGTTGAGCTGGCCCAGCTAAAGTATCTATTGCCGCGACTAATCGTGGGACAGGAATCGGCGTTCTCGCGCTTGGCCGGCGGGATCGGCGGGCGTGGTCCCGGCGAGACAAAGTTGGAAACCGATCGCCGTCGCGTGCGCGATCGGATTCACCGCCTGGAAAAGGAACTCGCCTCGCAGCGTCTGCGCCGGCAAGAGCGCCGCAAGGAACGTCTGCGTAATGCTTTGCCGATCATTTCCATTGTCGGTTATACGAACGCCGGCAAGTCGACGCTACTGAACACGCTCACGTCGAGCGCAGTGCTCGCGGAAAAGCGAATGTTCGCCACGCTCGATCCGACGACGCGCCGCTTGCGGCTCCCGCGCGATCGCGAAGTGATTATCAACGACACGGTCGGCTTCATACGCGATCTGCCACCGGATTTGCTCTCCGCGTTTCGCTCCACGCTCGAAGAGATTGCCGGCAGCCGCTTGCTGATCCATTTGGTTGACGCCGCCAACCCGCGTTGGGAGCAACAGGTTGCTTCCGTCGAAGCGATTCTGACTGAGCTGGAATTCAATGAGATTCCGCGCCTGCTGGTCTTTAACAAAACGGATTTGCTGGATCCTCCGGCGATTGAAGCGATGGTAAGACAAGTTTCATTGCGTGATGAAGACGAAGCCCTGGCGATATCGTCGCTCGACCCGCGCACGCTTCAGCCCTTGCTGCGCAGCATTGATGCGGCGCTTTCGGGGAATCAACCACAGATTCACCCCGTGAGATAGAAGGACTTATCTCAACGGGGTGAACGCAGGTACGACAAAAAATCAACCACAGATTCACCCCGTGAGATAGAAAGACTTATCTCAACGGGGTGAACACGGATTCACACGGACAAGACAAAGGCTAGTCCTTTGCTCTGTTATCTGTGTCTATCTGCGTTCATCTGTGGTTGATTCTTCACAAAAGGCACACAAGCAAATCAGGAAAAATCCTTTTTGTGCTTCTTGTGCCTTTTCGTGGCTAGAGTTTATGGAGTGCGGCGACTTGTCGCCGCTTTCAAACGGCGCGACTAGTCGCGCCGGCCAAAGCGCTGACAAGTCAGCGCACTCCAAATTCACTGCTTGAACCGGTTGCGATACTCGGTCGCGTCGACGAAGCCTTCGACCATGCGGCGCGAGTCCGCCGGATTCGCATCCAGCACTGAGATCCAGTTCAGATACAGAAGATCCGGGTCGCGTCTGAGATACCCAAAGTACTCCATCACCACAAACGCCTGGTTGTAGTACTTCGCATAGACCTCGCCGCTCTCAACGATCTGTCTGAGCGCTTGGGCCCGGGTCAGCGTCCCTGCCTCCAGCGAATTAACCAAAGCTTGCCGGTTCGATAGAGTAACTCCTGCCGTTTGCGACAGCGCATCGACGTACTGCGAGTTACTCAGCATCCCGTATTGATTGACGAACGCTGCTCTGGTCGTGAAGTCACTGGCAAACTGTGTCTTCGCCGCTTCCAACTGAGTCGCATCGAGGAAGCCGCTGACCCGCCCGAGGTCTGGCGCAAAGGCCGCGTAATCCGGTTTCTGTCCAAACGCCGTTGAGTAGAAGCGATAGACGAAGTAACCGCGTTGCTGGAACTCTTCAGAGCGGAAGAACGCTTCAGAGACATGCACCCGATCGCAGCTCGCGTCTCCCGGCGCGCAGTTGTTAATCGTGTCGGTCCAGTCGTTAAAGCCTTTCTCTTCCGGTTCGCGGCCGAGGAAGTCTACGTACTGCTGGCGGACGAAGTACTCGGTCGTATCTAATGGATTGAAACCCCCGTTCGTCGACGACGCCGCAAACGAAGCTTCCGTATGCGCTCCCAGAGCACTGAAGCCTCGGGTAGCGGGAGCGAAGTTGTAGTTCACCCTTGAAGGCGTGACCGTGTAGAAGCCGTTGGTCTCGACTTCCGCGAAGCTGTAGTTGCCAAATGCGTCAGTGATCGTCTTGCGGTCCTGGGTCCCGTTGAGACGAATCACGGCGCCTTCGACTGGATTGCCGGCATCGTCCAGAATGCGGCCAGAGACGGTGCTGGTCGCCGACGTTGGTGAGACCCCGCCAATGGTCCAGGGCGAGAAGCCCGTGACGCCCACGAGTTTCACGAAGTGATTACCCGGACTCGAGGTGTCAATCGTGGTATTGGCGAAGTTGTTGGCAATGTCCTGCTGCTGCCAGCCGGTGCCTGGACTGTTGATGACGTACTTGTACAGCCGCAGGCTTACGGTCGGACCCGGCCCGGGGTTGGCCTCTGAGTTTCCGTTCAGATCGCCAACCAGATAATGCAACTGCATGGT